>Ga0310833_100666_pt1 | contig 21688 bp, 16 predicted proteins | sample SM_ome_FD_201312 | JGI IMG/M metagenome (GOLD analysis project Ga0310833, IMG submission 201312) | Sorghum-adapted microbial communities enriched on stacked mutant (SM) sorghum from Joint BioEnergy Institute, Emeryville, California... ...
TGCACTCCCGTGTGAATGCAAGAAGATTCGAAGTCCCGTCCCAAAACCTGCATCGAAACGGGGATTCCAGAGACAATGACGAGTTATCCACAGTCTTGAGTTATCCACATTCCGATTTCATGTTAAACTCTTTGTCGTATTTCTGACTCATCTTCGGACACCTCGTTTTTGCTAGGTTTATTGTCGCATTCTCGATTCTCGGTGTCCACTATTTAGTCTAGCACCATAGCGGCGCTGTGGTCGATCGCCGCTTCCACTTTGGCAGCATTGGTCCAGCCGTCGGGATGAAGGGTGATCGTCGGCGGTTCCGGATTTCCGCTGTCCACGACGATGGCGAAAGTCTCGGACTTGTCGAACAAGGATACGGTAATCGTTGCTTTGCCGCCTTTGACGGCGCTGACCTCCCCGTTGGGATCAACACGCACAATTTCGGGGTCATCCGGATCAACGCTATACCTGGCGGTTGTTGTCGCATTGTAGCGATCCCCGTTTTGATGCTCCGTATTCACGGTAATGTTGGTCTTGTCATCAAGGTTCAATCGATCGTTTGCAATGGACGCATCCCAGGAGATGAGCGGGTTTTGCCATTGGAGAAATGGCCGATGTCCATCGTACTGGTACCAGCCCTCTGTGAGATCCCAATCCTTGAATGTTTCCGGATCGCGAAGATCTGCCTCTGTCACAGGCATTCCGATCCCATTGTCAGGGAGTTCACCATCCGTATAGCTATCGGTCAACTAGTAGCTTCCGGCGACATCAATGATATTTCCTCTTTCTTCATACTCATTATTCGCCCCGACCAGCCCGCCAGTCTCGGAATGACCTGTTACCTTGCCTGTCGCGTAACAATGCTCAACCTCGATCACTGAACCTATTCGAAGATCGTGACCATTCGTAGCATTATATCCGATCAAACCGCCCACGTATTGATTACCGTTGACATTCCCCATCGCGTAGGAATTCTTAATTCTGATCACACCAGATGGAAGGGCTTCTGCTTTGCCAACCAATCCACCTGCAAGCTGGTCTCCATTGACCTCCCCAGTCGCATATGAATTCATGATTTCATTGACACTTCCCACATTACCCGTTGAAATTAAGCCAACCAAACCACCTGCATCATTCTTGATGCCCGTAACATTGCCAGTTGCAAATGAATCGCGGATCGTGATCTTTAAACCAGTCGAACCTCTAAATAGACCTGCCAGCCCCCCGACTTCACGCTCTCCGACAACTTCTATATGGGCAGATGACCCGATCACGTCTTTTCTAACAATACCAGCTAACCCGCCGAATCTATATTCACCTTGAATAAGGGTTCCCGTTACCGTGCTGTTTTCAATCATCCCGTTGCTATACCCTACCAATCCGCCGACGTAATCATACCCCTTGATCTCCACGACCTCGAGATGGACATTCCGGATGACAGCCGTTTCTGACGTCACTCCAAACAAAGACTGGTAATTCTTGTCCGCACGGTTGATCTTTAAACCTGTGATTTGATAGCCATTGCCATCAAATGTGCCGGTAAATGGAGAAGATAATTCCGTTGCGATTGGCAACCATCCTCCTCCAGAACTGTAAGTTGAGAGATCAATATTGGCTCCCAATTCGAAATGGGCATCCAGATAATCTCTCACTTTGTTCAGCTGTGCAGCGGTTTCAATCCTGTACGGGTCTTCTTCCGTGCCTGAGCCGCCGGCAAAATCACTGCTTGACGGCGCGAATGCACCGTCATCGGCGGCCTGAACCCAATTCCCGTCGTCCCCCCGGGTCCATCCGAAGCAAAGAACGAACGCCGCCAACAGAACGGCTGGTTTAAACGGCCTCATCTTCCTTTCACTTCCTTTCCAACGTGCGGAGCCCGCCAGTTCCGCATCATTGTCCGTCTGAAAGTCCGATTCTCGCCTTCTCCAAGCTCCCGGATCAATCTTTTCCATCGCAAGCATGGCCTTGTTCACGCTCTGCTGTTGTTCCCCGGATTCGTCGAAACTGATCGCTTCCCAGTCGGAGGAAATACTTGTCAGCACGATGCTCTATAATCTATCCAACATTCTGACCAGCATCACAACGGCTTCTGCTCTCGTTGCGGTTTCGTTCGGCACAAAACGATTGTCGCCGCGGCCGTCGATGATGCCTACTTTGCGGATGGCGTGAACAGCGCCTCTTGCCCACTTCGGAATCGCTTCATCATCGGCGAAGCCGGGCAGCGCATTCGCGTCAAGCTGCAGTTGCAACGCCCGGGCGATCATCATCGCCATTTCCGCCCGGGTGATCTGTGCATGGGGGCGGAAGCTGCCGTCGCTGTATCCGACCACGATGCCCGCTTGCACGGCCTGCGCAACGGCTTGCTTCGCCCATACCCCGATCTGGTCATGATCCGTGAACGTCAGCGTAGCGCCGCTGCCTTCCAGTTTCATTGCGCCTGCCAGCATTTTGACAAACTCGGCGCGGGTGACCGGATGGTCCGGTTTGAATGCGCCGTCAGGGTAACCGCTGACGATCCCCTTGGCCGCGGCGAGCTTGATATCGCTTTCCGCCCAATGTCCGGCGATGTCGGTAAACTCGATGAGCGGTTCATTCGGCTTTGGTGTGTCGCGATACAGGGTCAGCGTATAGATTTTCTTCGCACCGTTTTCCGCTTGTACCGTGAGGACAAAGGCATTGGGACCTTCCTCCAGATCGACGTTCACCCTCTCGGTCACGACGTGATCGTCCAGCATCACCTTGGCTGCGGAATGCGCCGCTTTTACGACCAGCTCCGCTTGCTCGGCTTCGGTACGTGCCGTATATGCGGGGGTTTCCGCAGCAAATGATGGGCTGAGCTTCAGCCGCTTGCCCCCCGCCCATACGCGCAGATCCGCCAGATCCGCATTGTCGGACAACACACGGCCGCTTCCCGAATCTCCGCCTGCGGCTCGGGCCGTCGTCGCTTGTTTGCGGAGCGGTGCACTTTCGTTGCCCGCATCGTCAAACGCCTTCACCGTAAAGGTGTACGTCGTGCCTGCGCGAAGACTTGTGACCGTGAATTCGTACACGCTTGCTGTAACGGTTTGCGGTTTCCAGTGGTCAACATCTACATCAATGCGATAACCTGCCACGCCGACGTTGTCCGTCGCGCTCGGCCACGACAGTTTCACGCTCGTCGGGGTGATGTCCGAGACGGTCAGTTCATCCCCCTCCCGCCATTGCGGCGCTTCGGCATCCGGCTGGCGTTTCACATAGAGGGTATAGGTTGCTTGCTCTTGTTGATCCTCTGCCGTTACCAGGATGTCAATTCGATTTATGCCGACCTTCAGCGGTTGTATTCCGCCACGCACAACCTCGCTGACGACTTCGTAGTTTGCAGCCGGATCGTAAGTTGCCGCTGTCACGATCACTTGCTCCGTTGCATAAGGAACCATAACATCGTAGGTATAAATATCCGGATCAAAATGTGCCAACGGTTCTCCGTTCAGGGCAATGCCGCTCAGGCTCGCATTCGTATTCGGCAATACATGAACAGCGATTTCAGCTTGCAACTGTTGTGGATTGCGAACATATCCCGGCAATTGCAACTCCCCTGTAACCGCGTACGTTCCGACTTGATCCGGGTTATAATCGGCATGCTCCAGATCCCATTTCACACCCGCATCCATCGTGACAGGCAGGCTCGTTAATTGAATTTGGACATGTTCGGGAAGGTATTCCTCCAACTTCTCTAATGCAAATCCCTTGCCAACCTTAATCGCACCGGGAGATGCAACAGCCGCAACCGTTGTATACGGCGTTTCGGATGTTGGATCCGAATAGCCGCTTTCCACCTCATCCTTCACGGTCGTTACAGCAAACCAATACCAATTTCCAGCGGTTAAATGGTCGACCGTATAGGACGTTTCGGTTACCGGCCCCTTATCATTGTCAACCATCCATCGGCCGGCAGCGGGAGACGTGCCTTCGTCAGCTTCTTGCATATAGACGTTATAGCCATCGACCGCATCGGTTGCAGTCCAACTCAGCATCACTTTCCCGTCTCCCGCTGTCGCCTGCAAGCCGGCCGGGGGGATAAGTGTGCTGTCGCTCACCGTTACGCTGAGCGTTGCATCATTCCCTGCACTGAACGTAAAGATCAGTGTAGTCGTGCCGATCGGCAGGTTGGCCAGGTATTCTTTTGTAATGGTGACGATATTTCCATTTACGATGTAATCCGTGCCTTCCGACAGCGATGTTGTGCCATTCGTAATATCTTTAAGTGTATTGCCGTTCAACTCCATCGTGACAAAAATCTCTCGCTGCTTCAGGATGTTCTTGTCGAACGACGCCTCGTCAGGTTGAATGGCGCTGTCTTGCTGCGCTTGGATGATAAGGGAATGATTATACCCGGCAGCGATCGCCTGAATGTTCGACAAACCCTCGATTTTCTTTGGCGTAAGTAGATCATCCGTATCGCCATGTCCCAATTGGCCATACCAACCATCTCCAAATGAATATACGTCTCCTGACTTCGTTAAAGCAAGGGAATGAAATGCCCCGCCAGCAATCGCCTGAATGTCTAACAAACCTTCGATTTTCTTTGGCGTAAGTAGATCATCCGTATCGCCATGTCCCAATTGGCCATACCCACCACGTCCGAACGCGTACAATTCTCCTGACTTTGTTAAAGCTAGGGAATGATACCCCCCGGCAGCAATCGCCTGAATGTCCGACAAACCATCGATTTTCTTCGGCGTGTGTTGATCTTCCCTATCGCCGTGTCCCAATTGGCCATAATTATTCAATCCGAACGAGTACACTTCTCCTGACTTCGTTAAAGCAAGCGAATGTTCAGCCCCGGCAGCAATCGCCTGAACGTTTGACAAACCATCGATTTTCTTCGGCGTGTGATGATTTTCCCTACCGCCATGTCCTAATTGGCCAGCAGCACCATATCCAAACGAGTACACGTCTCCCGACTTCGTTAAAGCAAGGGAATGATGATGCCCGGCAGCGATCGCCTGAACGTTTGACAAACTATCGATTTTCTTCGGCGTGTGATGATTTTCCTTACCGCCATGCCCTAATTGGCCCTCATTGCCGCGTCCGAACGAGTACACTTCTCCTGACTTCGTCAAAGCAAGGGAATGATTATGCCCGGCAGCAATCGCCTGAACGTTTGACAAACTATCGATTTTCGTCGGCTTGAGTTGCATTTCCCTATCGCCATGTCCCAATTGGCCAGCAGCACCATTTCCAAACGAGTACACGTCTCCCGACTTCGTTAAAGCAAAGGAATGATAAGTACCCGCCACAATCGCCTGAATGTTCGACAAACCCTCGATTTTCTTTGGCGTGTGTTGATTTTCCCTATCGTCATGTCCCAATTGGCCATAATTCCCCAATCCGAACGATAATACGCTGATTAAATCGGCCGGGGGGACAAGTGTGCTGTCGCTCACTGTTATGTCAAGCGTTGCATCGCTTCCTGCACTGAACGCAAAGACCAGTGTAGTCGTACCGATCGGCAGGTCAGCCAGGTATTCTTTTGCAATGGTGACGATATTTCCATTTACGATGTAATCCGTGCCTTCCGACAGCGATGTTGTGCCATTCGTAATATCTTTAAGTGTATTGCCGTTCAACTCCATCGTGACAAAAATCTCTCGCTGCTTCAGGATGTTCTTGTCGAACGACGCCTCGTCCGGATGAATGGTGCTGTCTTGCTCTTCAACGGCAAGCGCTAGGGAATGATTGGCCCCGGCAGCTATCGCTTGAATGTCCGTCAAACCTTCGATTTTCTTTGGCTCGAGTTGATTGGCCGTATCGCCATGCCCTAATCCAGACGTACCGTTTCCAAACGAGTATACGTCGCCTGACTTCGTTAAAGCAAGGGAATGGAAATCGCCTGCCGCAATCGCCTGAATGTCCTTCAACCCCTCGATTTTCTTCGGCGTGAGTTGATCTTCCGTATCGCCATGGCCTAATTGGCCAGTATTACCCCTTCCGAACGAGTACACCTCTCCGGACTTCGTTAAAGCAAGGGAGTGATTAGCCCCGGCAGCTACCGCCTGAATGTCCGACAAATCCTCGATTTTCTTCGGCGTGAGTTGATTTTCCGTATCACCATGTCCCAATTGGCCATGCAGCCCCCATCCAAACGAGTACACGTCGCCTGATTTCGTTAAAGCAAGGGAATGATTCCCCCCGGCAGCGATCGCCTGAATGTCCGACAAATCCTCGATTTTCTTCGGCTCGAGTTGACTATCCGTATCGCCATGGCCTAATCGGCCAGAATTACCCATTCCAAACGAGTACACCTCTCCGGACTTCGTTAAAGCAAGGGAATGATTCCCCCCGGCAGCGATCGCCTGAATGTCCGACAAACCTTCGATTTTCTTTGGCGCGAGTTGATTGGCCGTATCGCCATGTCCTAATTGGCCAGACATACCGTTTCCAAACGAGTATACGTCGCCTGACTTCGTTAAAGCAAGGGAATGGAAATCGCCAGCCGCAATCGCTTGAATGTCTGACAAACCTTCGATTTTCTTCGGCTCGAGTTGACTATCTGTATCGCCATGGCCTAATCGGCCAAACAGCCCAAATCCAAACGAGTACACATCTCCTGACTTCGTTAAAGCAAGGGAATGATTAGTCCCGGCAGCGATCGCCTGAATGTCCGACAAACCTTCGATTTTCTTTGGCGCGAGTTGATTGGCCGTATCGCCATGTCCTAATTGGCCAGACATACCCATTCCGAACGAAAATACGCTGACCAAGTTTGCATTTGTCTCTGATTCTTGAGCCAAAGCTGACGCTGGTATAACCAGCAGCGATTGAAACAGATTGAGCAAGAGCATGGCAATCAGCCATGGAGATAAACGCTTTATCGGGGACTTCATGGAATTCAGCATTCCTGCCAGCCTCCTTCCGCTCATAACCTGCATCGTCATTCTCGTACCCTTTTTTATACTTTCATAGTGTACAAACTTTCTCTTCATCTGTGATCAACCCTGACCGGCACACAAGATCACGAAGGTTGAGCAGGGAGGTGGAGATGATTTTTGCAAAAAAAAAAAGAACGAATCAGAACAACTGCAGTGTTCTGGCACGTTCCAAGGCTTGCAAGCGGTTTTTGGTCTGCAATTTGCCGTAGATATTGTTAATGTGTGTTTTTACGGTCGCCAGGGATACATTCAGTTTGAGCGCGATTTCTTTATTGGACATCCCGGTTTCCATCAGTCGAAGCACGCTCTGTTCTCTGGCCGTCAAAGCAACCGGCGTTCCGGCATGGGGAATGCCTGCTTTCCCATCGGCTTGCGGGATCAGTCTTCGCAGTCGTTTCACATAGGATAAAGGCACCTTGTGAGCGGGGCGGTAATGCTGATTTTGCCGCAATCGGATATATTGATCCAACAATTGCCCGAGGGGTGCCCCTTCGTCGACAAAGGTTCGGATATACCCTTCCGGCCGCGCCAATGCCAGCGCTTCTTCCAATACGTCCATGGAGTCGGGAATCTTTCCTTGCAGGGACAGGATCCTGCTCTTGTGAACGAGCAGACGGATTCGGTCGCTTTGCCGTCCGGCTTTGATCGACAGCTGGAGCAGGCGCTCCGTCAAAGCTGCGGCTTCTTCTGTTTTTCCCTGCTCTGCCAATATGGCAGCCAGCAAACCATATTCCTTGATCATCGATACCGGAATTTCGTCAGAACTGCGCAAGCCGCTCTTTCTCCGCCATTGTCTCACCGGTTTCTCTTCCCTTTGCATCCTGCCCAGCATGGCGCGAAACGAGGCGATTTTCCCGGACAAACGCGAATTCGCCGTCTTGGACGTGAGTTGGGCTGACTCGCGCAAGATTTGATTTGACGTCTTCTCATCTCCTTGCACGGCGGCAATGCGGGCGAGCCATAGCGCCGCGATGGTCGCCAGGCTTCGATGATCATGCATTCTTCCAATCTCATAAGCTTGGCGCATCACCTTCTCCGCATCGACCAAGCGATTTCGTTCGTACTGCATTTTCCCCAAGTCGATATAGAGATGCGCGACAAAATATTGATTTCGGGTTCCGGACCAAATCGAGAGCAAGGGAGTCAGCACCTGTTCCGCCAGCAGAAGGCTGTCATCCGACACGTAGATGTCCAACACCGGATGATAACCGTCCCGGTCGCTCCCGAACCCGATGAAAAGATCGCCTTCCGCATGTTTCTCGACATACGCCTTGGAGAATTGAACCGCATCTTCAAAGTCGCGATCCAAAAACGTGCGAAATGCGGCCAGAAAAGCAAGTCCGGCACGTAAGATTTCGACTGCCGGAGGAGGCAGGGAGGATGGGTCTTCATCCAACCTGCGAAGCGTTCTCCAATACCCGTCTGTAGCCGCTTCGACATGCCCGGACATGTACTGGGCGGCCAGTTTTGTCAGCAGCATCATCGGCCGGGTAAATAACAGTGTGTCGGGAATTTCATTCAACCACGTGCTAAGCGTCGTCCATTCCTTGTCCATCAGTCCCTGCAATAATTGCTCTATTAATGAAAGCGCTTGTTCGTAACCGGCGGCCTTAAGGTAATGATCCACCGCTTCATGCGGGTAACCGTTGTGTTCAAGCCATGTTCCCGCTGCCATATGACAGGTTTTCCATTGCCGCGGCTCGCGCATTTTCAACTGCGCCGTCAAAAATTGCCGGAACAGATGATGATACCGGTACCACTCCCGCCGCTCGTCCAACGCAGCAAGAAACAGGTTTCCCTTGTCCAATTGCTGCAGATACGCATGACTTTCGGCGATACCGGTCACCGCCTGACACAGTTCGCCCGTCATCCGTTCCAAAATCGAGGTGTAGAGTAAAAAGTGCTGCATCGTTTCGGATTGTCGGGCGAACACCTCTTCAAAGAAATAATCCGATATATCACGTTCTGTTCCGGCCATCTTACAGATCTGGGATACGGGATCGGCATGTTCGTGCAATGACAAGACCGCGAGCCGCATCGCCACCGCCCATCCCTCCGTCTTTTTTTGTACGGCAGCCGCGTCTTCATCGGATAATTGCAGACCGCCGCACTTCGCAAAAAATTCAGTCGTTTCGTCCGGTACAAACCGGAGATCGCCCGCATCCAACCAGATCAGCCTGTTTTCCGCCCGCAATCTGGCAAGAGAAAGCGACGGATCATTTCGGCTGGCAAGATAAAGATGGACATGCGATGGCATGCGTTCCAGCAGATAAGCAACGCCCTTCAAGATTGACGCTTCTTCGATATGATGAAAGTCGTCCCAAACGAGCACCGTCGTTTGCGGAATGCGATGCAGCCCGTTGACGAGCGCGGCAATCAGCGACTCGCCCGATGGATCTTCCGCGGCATGACGAAGCACGTTCTGCTGGTCGAAGGACGGATAAGCTTGTTTTAACGCTGCAAGGGTGTGTGTCCAGAAGCGCATGCGATCATTATCCCCATGATCCAGCGAGACCCAGGCGACGGGATTGTCCAGCGTCATCACCCACTCGCCGAGCAAAGTCGTTTTGCCATACCCGGCTGGAGCCGTGATCAACGTAAGCGTGCGATCCAACCCTTCATGCAAACGCCGGGTGAGACGGGGACGCGCAACAAGCGTACTTCGCGATCGGGGAATATGAAGTTTCGTGGTTATGATCATGGGATGCCCCCTCCCTTTGAATCGAATCATGGGGATTGCACATTTTCCTTACTATATTACCAGAAAACTTCCCGACGACCCTAACCGGCCTTCGACATAAATAAACCCGGAAACTGAACCTGTACCGGTCCAATTTCCGGGTTTCACGATGGACTAGGGACAGACAGGCTGCCGGCTGCCGCATCTCAGTCATTCTTTCCGAACCAACAATACGACCGACTCCACATGTGTTGACTGCCGACCGTAGCACAGTACCTTACAAGATGGCCGCCCGAGGGACGGGCGGCTGACTGACATTCGATTCCAGTCTTACATTATTTAGCATTCGCCATAAGTTCATTCAAGATTTTCGAAGTACCGGCGAAGCGGTAGTACAGCTTTACCGTACCGTCCGCCGCCACTTCGATTTTTTCAATGAATCGGTTGATCACTTCACGGTTGAGCTCCTTGAACTCCAACGCGCTGGCGACGATACCCCTGATTTTATCCAGCTTGTTCCCGTCCACGGATTCCGACAAGGAAGCTTCGAGTTGTTCTTTACGCTCCAACAATTTTTGCATTTCCGCATCCTTCGCGGCCACGAAGTCGTTGTAGTCCTCCTTGGAAATGGCTTCCTCGAGGTACTTCGCAAGCGCCTTGCTCTTCAGCTTTTTGATGTTCTCCATCTTCTCTGTGCAGGCCTTCAATTCCTTCTCAAGCTTTGCCTTCGCCTTGCCGAGCTTTGCACTGACCATGTTGTAGAGCGACTGGTCATCGAACAGTTTGGACAGCCGCTGCAAATCTTCCCGGATAATGCCCACCAGTGCGGCTTCCCGGATGCGATGCTTGGAACAAGCTTTTTCGCCCAACTTATCGCTACGACCGCAGATGTAACAAGCGCCGTTCCGCTTGTAATGGAAGCCGCTGCCGCAGTCCGGGCAGAAGATGATCCCTGTAAAGAGATGCACATTCTGATGGGGTCTGCTGCAAACCTCCGGATTGTTAAGGGACTTTTTACGATTAAAGGCGATCAACTGCTGCACGGATTCGAACAACTCTCTGGAGATGATCGGCTCGTGCGCATCCCTGACCACAATATACTCCGTTTTCGGTTTCTCCTTGCGGGAAGTATTGGTGACGCTGATCGTGCTTTGCCGGCACTGCACCAAGTCACCCGTGTAATGCGGATTCTCCAGAATTTTGCGGACCGAGGAACCGTGCCAGAACAGGGTCGCGTTTTTCTTGCCCGCGACCATGGAGGGGGTCGGCACCCCCTCCTCGAACAGTTCACGGGCGATGGCATCGAAACCCTTCCCGCCGAGATAACTCAGGAAAATACGCTTTACAATGTCCGGCGTGCCGTCGTCGCTGACATACAATTTCCCGTTCCGCACGACGTAACCATAGGGCGGGACGGAACCTTGGAACTCTCCTCGTTTCGATTTAGTTTCCAAAGCTGCCTTAATCCGTTCGCTGACCCGCTGCGCCTCTTGCTCGTAAAGCCAGGCAAATAAACCGAACATGTGCGTGTTTCCCGTGGTGGTATCAATCGCCCCGTCCATCGTGATGAGATGGATGCCGTGCTTTTCGATGATCTCCTTGATTTCCAAAGCCAGCTTTTGATTCCGGGCGAGCCGGGACAGTTCTTTCGCCAAGATGACGTCGAATTTTTTTGCCTTGGCGTCGGCGATCAGGCGTTTCATTTCTTTCCGGTCGGCCTTTGTACCTGATTCCTGTTCCGTGTAGATTTCGACGATATCCCACCCCCTTGCCTTCACATACTCTTCGAAGTAGTCTTTTTGGTTCTTCAGCGAATTTTCCTGCACTTCCTTCGTGGTCGAGACGCGCCTGACAATAGCTGCTCTCATTGGCGACTACCCCCTTCAACAGGAATAGCCGCATTTACCCGTTCGTCATGATAACTTGAATTTGCGTACTTTTCCACATGTTCTTCGATCATGCTTTGGACGAGTTCCTCGAAGGTGATCGAACCCGCCGGGCCAAAGTACCGCTCCACCGGTATCTGAGACATGTTGCCCTGTTTGGGAGCGCCCGATTTCACCGGCTGCCATTTTGCGATAGCACTCATCTCAATGACCCCCCTCGGCAGAAGCGAGCTCCATCTGTTCGCGGCGGGATTTGAGTTCACGGTACAACACCGTCTTGCTGATCTCGCAGAGCTCGCAAATTTCCCGGATGGAATGCGTCCGGGCCTCGTACAGGCGGATCGCCTTCTCAATCTTGCGCTTGTCGGTTTTCTTCCGTCCGCCGACGCGTCCCCGCGCCCGTGCGGCGGCGATCCCATGCCGGATGCGGGCACGGATCGTCTCCCGTTCGAACTCCGTAAGCGCGATCAGAAGATTCACAAAGAGCTTTCCGTTCGGCGTCGAACAATCGACTTTCTCCTTGTGGCTGACCAGTGTGATTCCTTTTTCCTGCCATTCGCTCAGCAACTTGGTCAGATCCCAACTGCTCCGCGACAGGCGCGACAGGGATTCGACATACACCGTGTCGCCGGGGCGCAACACCAGTTGAAGCTGATTGAGCGCCTCGCGGTCGGCTTTCGCGCCGCTCGCCTTGTCGACGAAGATGTCCTCCGGCGGAATGCCGTAGTGTTGGGTCAACAGATCGATCTGACGGTCTTCGTTCTGCGCCGTCGTGCTGACCCGCGCGTACCCGAATTTCTTGCCTTGATTTGTTTCCATTGAGCTACCTCCTTTTGAGTTGGTGCCCAATGTGGATTTGCGTCCGGCGAGGGCCGGAGCACCTTCAAAAATCGGCTTCCCATTCCCGAAACCGGTGGATTTTCGGGAAAAAGGAATCGGGAAAGCAAACGGGACGGTTGCAGTCTGCTGGAGGGGCGAAACTCGGGGGGCCGGCGTTCCCGTCCCAAAAACTATAGTTTTTGCAACCGGGGTGATCGGGCGGGTCATGCAAACGTGGTGGAGAACATATTCCCGAATGGCGGCGGCGGAAATTGTCCCGCAAACATCGACAAGTATCCCCGCGCCGGAACATTAACTTTCCGTGATTTTCGCTCCTTGCGGAGCGCGAGAGCGGCGGCCCAAGCGCCGGAAATGCGGCAAAGAGCAGGAAAAAGCGATGAATGCAACGTGAAATGAACAGGCTAAAATTATCGCTGAACATTAACACCCGTCCCTTTGATTTGGGACGATTTCGCTCCCGATAACCCCTGCGGTAACCAAACGGAAACGGGAGCTCATGCGCAAAAAAAAAAGAAGGCCCCCCATCCACGGAGGGTATCCTTCTCGCTGCTGCGATTACGATTTCGGGTCGCTGATGTGGACGATTTTGTGCAGGGGAACCGGCTGGAACTTGCCCGTCTCCAGATTCGGCAGATTCATGACCCCCAGCTTGGATTTGCCCCGGTGCCAGTCGCGGGGGAAGAAGTGCGCCGCCCGATCCGGGTCGACGCCGAACCGCGAAACGAGCACTTCCGGGCGCAGGGTGGTCGGGATCTGCTGGACGGTTTTCCCTTGCTTGTACGCGATCCCGACTTTCTCATTCCGCAAGTAGTTGATCAGCTTGATTCGAAACGTGTGGAGAATGAAGTAGGGAAGCAGTTTCGTTTCGGTGGGAATCGTTGTCCGTTCGAGCGAGTACCCCTCCTCGGAAGGAACGACGCGCAGGACGACGAACCGGCCATTCAGAATCTCCTCATAACTAGGCGTCGCTTCTGCAAGCTGGCGCGTGATGCCGACTTGCTGATGCTCCGGCACCAGTTCCGGGAACAGGCCGCGCAACGCCGCAGGGCTCTTGGTAACCCAGCTCAGGTCGCCGTTTGAATGGCCAGCCACCACGATGGACGAGCAAAGCAGATACTGATTGAGCATGGCAGTCAGTTGGAAACGGGCGCAACGATCGGGAACGCGTTCGCCCATCTCGCGCAGGATATCGGCCTGTTTCTGCGCGGCGGCGTGCAAAGGAACGAACTTCAGCGGAGCATAGAGATCGATATGCCCCACCAGTTGCATATGCTTTACGTTCTCAAACACGGCGTCCATGAAGGGCGTTTCCACACGGCCTTGCTGGGTGACATGCTGTACCCCGCGATAATCACACGGGTGACGGTGGATGTTCATGGCGATCATGGCCTCCTTCGGATTTCAAGATTTCACGTTCACTGCATGTTGCGCGGCGGGTTGCCCCAAGCGGGAGAGAAAAACGCGCGGAACAGGGCGAGCGCCAGCAAGGAGTCGGCGTCCCGCCGCTTGTGTCTGAAAATAGCTGCTGATTCAAACCGGGCTATGCGGCAGATCGTCCGCGAATTGGATGCAAGGACCAGCGTCTTGCAACATGGATGCGTCGTACTGACCGGACAGAAGACCGTCGATGGCGGTGCAAATCTGTGCCCGCGCTGCCTTGTCGCGAGGATCATCGGATTGGAGAATGGCCAACAAATGCTCAACTTTCTCACGATTCGGCTCCGTGTCGCGCTCGATGCGCAAAATGGAGAGCGAAGCCAGAAAACGGAGTTCCGTTTCGCAGTCTTCCAAACGAAACTCGCCGCGTTTGGGCTTGAATTGATGGAAGACTTCGGTCGGGAGAATCCTGGAATCGGAGCACCCCAATTCATCCATGACGCGCAGGGCGGAAGCATAGTCGCCCGACAAGTAGTGGACAAGCGCGACGGAAAATCTGCCGAGCAGTTTCTGGTTGACAATCTGAAGCATGAAATCGATGGTTTTCTGTTCCAATTTGAAAAGCGCGGCGGTCTCCTCCGGCGTCATGCCCATGAGCACGGCTTTCACGACCGGCAACCAAACCTGATGCTTCCTCCAGTCGATGCCGAGAACATAGGCTTCGAGCCGCGCCGCCGCGTCCAGCTTCTCCGCCGACGGTACCCCTGCGCGGCTGATGGAATGCAACGCGTAAGCCAGCGTTGCAAGGGGGTCGAACTTCCTCATTGTGATCACCTCCTGATACGGAAATCCCCCCAATCTATTTTCCTGTCCGGCGAACGGGAAAGCGTTTGATATCTGGGAGCAGTGATCTGACAAATCCCTGTGTTGTCCGAGTGGCCAATATATAATGAAGAAACAGGATGGACAAATACTCCGAAGACGAAAAGTCCGCCGGAAATCGGCATACTGCTGCCGGAAGAACGGACCGCCTTCTGTTTCCGGGCTTGCCCGGCATGTTTACCTCCAACCCGCAAGAATCGCGGAGTAACAGAAGTAGTACCGCCAAAGAAACGGATGGAATCCCGTTTCGCGATCAACCGGCCAACCGGCGAATGGTCGGCCTTTGTCACAGACGGACGGGCATTCTCCCGCTAAACCTGCGACCGGTATTGATCCCAAGCGCCGAGCGTGGGCGGCATCTGCGCCTTTGCGCGTTTCCCGCCGAAAGCCCCCTGCGTAAAAGGGAACAGGCGTTTCTCCGGAAATCTCAACCAGTGTGTTTCCCGCCTACCTCCATCGTTATCTCCTCCGGTACTTGCGTTCCTCCCTTGTTACCAACCGAAAATAGCGCGTGCGGTTGTATCCGTATCGCGCTTTTTTTGTTTCGTTGTGCGCGTGTTGCGGAATACGATGCGCGTTTTGGGCATGATGCGGGTACGTTTTTTGAATTTGCGATACGTTTTCGCCTGATCGGCACCCTTTTGCACAAAAAATTTTTGCGATATTGAGGTTTTTTCGAAGGACTTTGCGTTGCTTTTTCGGAGTTGCGGACGGACTGGATTTATCTCCTTTAGGTTCACGCGAGAGTTGTGACTCTCCATTAAAATCTGAGGAGGTACACCGCTCATGAATGCATCTGAAAAAGCAACGCGATTTGAACAAGAGAAACAGTCTTCTTCCGTAAGCGATAAGAAGTCTCCACAGGAAATGCTCATGGAAAAGGTGGACATTCAGTTGTTTCGCGGCGACTACCCCAATGAACCCGCTGCAGTGTTTGCCGTTCAGTTGCGGCCCAAAATGAAAGGAAATAACAAACCCATGATCTACCTTGAAAGCCAGCTCCTCACCTTTTCGAAGGAGATGCGGATTGAATTACGTAAGTTTCACGGTTTGGATTCGGTATACGATTACCTGTTGCATGTAATCAGTGAAATGAAAGACCGGCAGGACTACACCGTCGTACCCAACCTCTACGCCTTGATGTATCCGTGCGCCGAGTACAAAAAAGGGGTTGAATTGTATGGAACGATTTGTAGAAACATTCAAAGCCAACTTCATCGTTTTCCCCTGCTCAGCGAGAAAAAGTATCAAAAGGGTGACCCCGGTTTGATTTTGGATACCCGAACGTTCGCCGGCCAGAATGCCGTCGCTATTCCTTCTGAAACGCTATACGCCCTCTTGGGTTGGGAAAAAAGCAAAAGTACTGAGCAGAAATTGTTGGAAGTGTGCGAATCCTGGGTCGAGCTTGGTTATCTCATCAAAAAGTCGGAAGGCCATTACACCTATCCGTTCCTCGGAAAAACACGGTTTTATATTTTCAAACTGCCGGATGGTGAAGTTGTCGAATGAGCAGGAAGAAGCTTGAAGACGATTTTTACTACCCCGACACCGAACACGAAGACAGCCTTGTTCCCTATGTGGGAGGAAAAGCCGCGCTGATCGGCCACATCGTGCCGGTAATCGACTATGCCATCCGGCATTACAAACTGAACGAGTTCCATGAGTTGTGCGGCGGGGGAGCGCGAATGCTCCTCAACCTCCCCTTCGGGGGCTTGCATAAGCGCGTCTACAACGACATTGACACCGGCATGGCGGCACTCTTTTACTGCTGCTCCAACCTGGGGCTTAGCTATCGGCTGACGAAACGGCTGCTCCAAGAAGGAATCGGCGAGGAAGTTTTCCAAGAAGCGAAACGGCTGTGCAAAGAGGGTGTCTTGGGCGAGAACGGCTATGACATGGTCACCGCTGCCGCCTGCGCCTATATCGCCATCCGGCAAAGCGAACGAAGCATGCAAAAAAAAGTACAAACAATCGCTTTACTGGAAGAACTACCGGAAACACGTTTGCGAACTTCACTCGTTTTACCAAACCTTGAGAGGGATCGAGGTCACCAATGACGATGTTTTCCGCATTCTTGCGTCCGATTACGATTGGAGCAAAAGTTTCATCTATCTCGACCCTCCGTATCACGAAGAAGCGATGGCCACAAAGAAGCATTACCGGAACAACTGGAAGAAAGAACACCATGACCGGCTGGTGGAACTGCTTCTTGAGCGCCCGCTCGGCAAGGTCGCACTGAGCGGGCTGGATAATTCCAGTTACGTGCGACTCGAAGAAGCCGGGTGGAAGAAGATCCCTCTCAAGAACTTGCGCGTGAAGCTGTCCTCGAAGGGCCGCCACCAGTTGGAGCAGCTTTGGATCAACTTCGACATTCCTTTCTGGTTGGAAGTCAAAGTGCGAGAATTCTTGTAGTGTGGAAACGCTGCGCCCCACCGGGGCGCAGCGTGTTCAGCCTGCCCCGATTCCCTTTACCTTCGGAATTTTGGCGGACGGTTTACTTTTATGAATCACGCCGTTAAACAGAAAAGTACTATATTTCGGGATGAACGTCACCGGAAGCGAATGTTCCGTTTCGCCAAACCGCTCCTTCAGTATATACAGTTCCATGTGCTGTTCCGGCTTACTCCGCTCTTTTTTCTCGTCGTACCCCTCGCTATGCACCGCTCGAAACTGCAAGGCAAGGGCAACGCTAGTGGCATACTCGATCAGGCCGCTCTCCTTCAGGCTGTCCAAGCGGAGCGGTTGGCCGTATTTGTCGCGGGAAACGCTGGAGATGGCCAGCACCGGAATGCCATGCTGTTCGATTCGTTCCTGAAGCATTCGCACGACCGCATTAACCTGTTCACGTTCGCTGCCTTTCCCGTCGACCTGAACATTTTGCAAGTAGTCCAAGATGATGACAGGCGGATGTTCGTAGGTGGGGCTTGCCGCAAACAGCGCCGCATAACCGTCGATGAGATACCCCAACGCGTCCACGTCACGCGCGGCATGACCGGTTTCAATGAACAGGTGTTTGGTCTCGGTCAGGTACAGGGAAGCCACCTTTTGAAAAGCGGCATTTTCGCGCAAATGCTCCTCGCCCGACAAGATGTCCCGCGCCGTCCAGCCGCCCTTTCCTTTGGTCAACTCATAGGAGATGCCGCTCATCATCTTGGCCATCAGTTCACTGTCAGCCATGTCGTTGCAGATATAAATGGTTCCGAACCCCTGCTTGGAAAGCGAGCGTCCGATCTGGAGCGCCAACGTGGATTTTCCTCTGCCCGGCGGAGCGGCGATCACGGTCAACCCCGCATGCAGTCCTCCGCCCAGCATATCGTCGAGCGGCTTAAAGCCGGTCGGGTAGGTCAAGCTGGCGTTACCCCACAATCGCTGGAGAACCGCTCGTTCTGGAGCTCCTTCCGACCTCAATTTCAAATATTTGTCGGCAACGATGAACATTTCACCCTGGGGCACATTCGCGTCCTTAAGCAACTGGATAAACTCCGGGATGGGGAGCAAATACGCCTCCCAAAACAGTTCAAGTTTGTTTCCAATTCGCCGACCGCACACTTTGCCATTCATTTCGAGAATATTGATCTTGTCGGCCGTAGTCATGGTTATTCCTCCTCATTGTCAAATTTGGGGGGTGGAGCATCGCGGGATGCCCCACCGGTTTATGGATGTTCGGCTAATTAAGACTGGACGGAACGCACCAGCGCCTCCAGCGCGGCGATCGTCCGCGCCTTGTCGAGCACCATGAGTTCGCCAACGTCCTTTTTCCGATGCAAAAACGCCTGCGGGCTGTCGGGCGGCGCGTCGTAGTCGAAACGGTAGAATGAAACTCCAGATTTTTTGATCGCATCGCAAACCGCTACAGCGGCATCCCGGCCATCCTGATCATTATCCAGCAGGATGATGAGCGACAGTCCCTCCGGGAGCGGCCTGCTGTACAAGGCGCGAACCAGCGCGCCGGGTGTTTTGCCGTTCAGCGCGACGGCGAAGAAACCCTCTTGTTCGAGCAGGATCGCGTCCAGCGCGGATTCGACGACGAACACAACCCCCGGTTCCGCGAGGCGGGAACCGTTGAACAGTTCCACGTCTACCCCCTTCAGCTTGAAGGACTTCGGGTACTCTTTTGTGCCCTTCACCATGAGCTTCCGTTCCACGAACCGGCCCTTGCAGGGAATGACCACGTATTTGGTGCCGTCGTCCAAACGCCAGACCTTAAGGTCGAACTTGAGCATGCTCGGGATCGTGATCCCTTTCTTCAGGAGCAGCTCCACCACCTGGGGATCGGTCAGAACCGTCTGGTAGGGTTGCGAATGGTTCAGCATCGGTTCCACCAGCAGTTCCTCGGCCTTTCGGAGTTTCCCCCAAAAGTTGGGGATGTGGAACAGCTTGCCGATGATGTCGATGATGTCCCAATGGTACTCGATGTTTTCACCGGTTTCCCCGCGTCTTTCCCGGCAAGCGAAGCAGATGAAATTCCCGTCTTTTGCATAGAACGCCATGGACGGGTGATGATCGTCGTGATTGAAGCAAGGGAGATTCCCGCCGCTTTTGACATCCACGCCGCAAAGCTGCAAGAGAATGGAGGCGTGCATGCGTAATTTCTTTATCTTTGCTTCGGTATCATTCGACAAATACTCCTCGTGCGGAATGCGCGGCAAGGCGGGAAGGCCTTCCGCCTGTGCCAGAAGGAAGGCGCAAAGTTGATCGAACCAGACCGCTCTTGGATTGGTGTTCATTTCAGGAATGACGTTCATTTCGATTCCCCTTTCTTCGTTACCGGTGGCTTGCGCCAGAGCATAATGCGTGATCGTTCGTTTTTGACCGACAGCTTCTTCTCCCAGACAATCGTCAGGTTCGGGTACCGACTGGGCAGGTCGCTGACTTCGGTTACCAAGAATTTGGCCCTTTTCAGCGTTTCGCGCAGGTAACGGTTGCGGTACGAAACCGGTTTGGATTCGTCCCGGAGCGCTCTGCCGAAAGCGGGCACCCGTTTCATGAGCGTTTCCAAGGAAATCTCCCGCACGTCCTTGTCGCTGCTCATCGTCTCCAGCAGAAACGCAAACTCCATCGCGATCAGGGCCGCCTGCTTGTTCCGCTGGCGGAGGAAGGCGAGCGGGACGCTGGTCAGCCGGAACTTGAAGCCGGTCTCGGACAACTGATGGCACTCCGCGATCAGTGCGTTCAGGGCATGATGGAAATACTCGCTGGTGAGCCGCAAACGCCCATCGGGAAGCGGCTCGATCTGGAGCAGCGGGAATACCCCTTTTCCCAAAACCCAACCGAAGACGGACTCGAAGCTTTCAAGCGTCTCCCGGAGCGGGTAGCCCTTGCCGCCTTTGCTGATTTCAAGGAATTCGTACAGATCGGTGATCCGGCAGTCCTCAAAAGTACGGTTACGGATATCTCCCTTGAAGTAGAAGAAAGAAAAGAGCCCGTACACCATCAAGGGATCGCGAAGGTCGCCGTTCGCTTTCACCAGATGGTAAAGTTCATCGTCGCTCAAGGCGCGGCCATCTTTGTACAACCGCCCGTCGCGGCAGAAGTACCCCGATTCGGCGGGACAAATCAGAACCGCAAACCGGTTATCGCCTGTAACGACCGTGCGGAGCATATCCCGAAAGTACAGAAACGACGGAACAAACATCGGATTGCTCTTTTGCGTCTGTTCGACCATGTGAATTCACCCCCTTCGATTCGTGATTTGGTGTTGCTATTCAGTTGTCAAGGAACACATGCTTTTGCGTCGCGAACAATTTCTATCGCAAAAGCTATTGAGTATACATCCAACTCCGGTTTCCAAACCAAAAATGCAAGGTTGAGTTCGCCGAAAATAAAAAAATATCCGCACGAAGAAGTCTGCAGTACGCACGGCATTCCTGGGTATCGCCTTCAATTCGGCGAAAAAGGTCGGGGATTTCGCTGCATACGGCGCAAACAAGCGCAAAGTACCCCCGAGAACACGCAAAACACATCATGAGGACGGAGGAAACGTATCTTGCAGACATAACGGGCATTCGAAGCGCCGGAAGGGGAAAGTCGCTGATATATAATTAAGGAAGAAACGGATCAGCATCCGTTTGAAGGGAAAGCGGCGCAAGGAGAAGGTATGGGCGAAGAAAAGCCGGTATTGAGGCGGCGTGGAGGCGGCAATGAAGCGGCTATGCGGTGGCAACGGGATGGCAACAGCGGGGACACGGTACCCCCGAACCAGATCGGAAACTGAACACGGGTACCGGTTTGAACGCGGCAACAGGGCGGCATGGAGGCGAAAAGGAAGCGGATTTTTAGCGGTAAAAAATACCCCCGCCGCACTGAAGCGAAGCGATGCGTCCGGCTGCGAGTACCCCAGATTCGGGGCGAAAATGGCGCAAAAATCGGTACGAAGACGGCGCTCACCCGGATCAGCAACGTGCAGAGGAAAAAGCCCATGTCGGCACGGAAGGCAGCGAAGTCAGGGCGCAGGCCCCCAACTCGCGCGCGGGGCGGGAATTTCGCCACTTGGTCTGTTTAGCGTTACTGTGTCTGTGTGAGTATGGGTAGGGTATGAGTAGAAATGGTATCAAACTATGAAAAATGCTCTTAATGACTTTAAGTCCTTTAAGACTTAAAAGACTTTAATGACTAATCAGCTAGCCCCCTTTGGGCTTTGGAGTTATTTTTTGGGTTTTCCATAAGGGGGGCTTGCCGAAGGCAAGAACCCCGTTCCTTATGGTTCTTATAAGTCTTTTTATCCGCCGCCTACCCCGAAAGCCCGAAAACCCGCGTGCGGCAAGGGTTTTCGCGTCCCGAAACATCCCGGAACGTGCATTATTCCCCCTGCCTTCCGTGCAACTTTCCCCCTCGACCTCCCATTTCATGGAAGGAAGCCACAAATTTCACCCCGTCAGCCCCACTACCCCCGCCGAAGGGCCAAACCACTGCCCGCCCCCGGATGCAGGCTCCCACCGCCGATTCCGGCGGCGAGACAGGCCGGAGCAACCGGACGGACGACCGGGAGCCGCGCTTCTGTCAAGGCCGGATTTAAATTGACCCACTTCGCCGGTTTAAATTTGACCCACTTCGACGAATTAAGGGTCTAGACTTGCTGATTCTCCCCGCAATCGAACGTTTCATTTCTCCATCTCTGTCAATCT
>Ga0310833_100668_pt1 | contig 21623 bp, 20 predicted proteins | sample SM_ome_FD_201312 | JGI IMG/M metagenome (GOLD analysis project Ga0310833, IMG submission 201312) | Sorghum-adapted microbial communities enriched on stacked mutant (SM) sorghum from Joint BioEnergy Institute, Emeryville, California... ...
CCAATCCCCGTCCCCATCCCACCCCCCAACAACGAAGGGCACCCTCTCCCTCCGGGTGCCCTCCCTCTGCCTCGGCCCGCTCCGCCTCAGTACCGCCCCCGCACCGTATCCCCCGGCTGACGCATCTGCGTATCCGGCGCCGCCTGCCCCGGCGTCGTCCCCGGCTGTGTCGGCTGCGTCGGCGCCGTCCCCGGCTGCGTCGCTCCCTCCGCAGGCCCGATCATGAACTCCCGCTGCACCGTCCAGCCCGCGTACCCCGGCTCCTTCGTCAGCTGCGTCCGCTCCACCCACGTCTCCGCTTGTCCGCTCGGCGCCGGCTGCACCGTCCCCACGATCGTCACCTCCTGACCCGCCTTCACCCCCTCCGCCTGCAACCGCTCGCCCGTCTCCGTCTGCGCCGGCAACTGCACGAAGATCACCTGATCCACCGCCCCGCTCGGCTGCAGCCAGAACCCCTCCGCCACCACCTGCCCCACCACTCTCCCCCTCACCCGCACCCGGTGCCCCACGTCCTCGGCCCCCAGCGGCGCCAACGTCTCGTACGTCTCCGCCGCCCCCGCCTCCGGCACCGGCACCGGCTCCGGCGCAGGCACCGCCGTCACCGGCTCCTCCACCGGTGTGACCGCCACCTCCTCGTCCCGGCTCACCATCTCCGCGATCGCCCAGATCAGCAGCGCCAGCACCAGCAACCCGATGATCCACGGCCAGATGCTCGGGCCCTTGCGCTCCACGTTGATGTCCGCCATTTCCGCCTTCCTCCTTCCACAATTGCTCGGTACTCGCCGGGATTCCGGCGACCCGGCCATGGGGCGGAAGTCGCAAGTTGCGTTCCCCACCCGGCCTCTCCGTCGCGCAACTGTACCGTTCCGCAACGCGTTCCGGTAACGCCCCCGGATGCACCTCGCCCCCGGCATCGCGAGGATGCCGGGGGCGAGACGCGCCGCGTCGGGAGGACGCGGGGGAGTCGACGGACGGAGGACGTCGCCCTCCGGACCGCCGGCCGTGGATCAGACGATGCGCCGGCGGATCACCACGCCCCGCTCGCCCAGCGCGTCGATGTACGCGCCGGCGGGGACGCACTGGTCCGGCGTGCAGGCGCCCGTCCGGCCGAGCTCGCCGGCCACCTGCATCTGCCCCGTGATCGAGAGCGAGAACCCGGTGGTCCGCTCCATCGCGCTGATCCCCGTCGCCTCGTCGTAGTAGTCGAGGAGGTCGTAGACGATGGTCCGGCGCTGCCCCTCGAGGCTCCCCTCGACCTCGACCCGCAGCGCGACGAGGTCGCGCCCTTCGGGCTTCTTGAGCCGCGGCTCGACGACGGCGATGAAGACGTCGCGCGGCTTGACCTCCTGGCCGTCGACCTTGACCGGCTCCAGATCGAGGAGGCCGAGGTCGCGGATCGCCTTCATGATCTCCGCGTGCCCCGGGTAGCGCAGCGTCTTGTACTCCATCGACCGGAGCTTCCCCTCGTACGTCCACGGCATGATCGAGAGGCCGCCGGCGGTGTGGAACGCCTCCAGCGTGCCGACCGGCTCGGGGAACTCGACCGGCTCGATCTCGGTCAGCGCCTCGACCTGCTGCGGCTTCCCGTCGCGCAGCACCCAGGAGAGGGTGGTGTAGTAGTCGAGCACCCCGTGCAGCGAGTAGACGATCTGGTAGTTGAGCGGCGGCTGCGGGTTCTGCGGGAGTCCGCCGACGCGGATCCGCACCGTCTCCGCCTCGTCGAGCGCCTCGATCCCCGCGGCGGCCAGGATGTTGACCATCCCCGGCGCGAGACCGCAGTCCGGGACCACGGTGATCCCCTTGGCCTTCGCCTCGGCGTCCAGCTCGAGCTGCTTGAAGACGATCTCCGTGTTGCCGCCCAGGTCGCAGTAGTGGATCCCGGCCTGCACGGCCAGGCGAGCCATGGCGAGGTTGAAGTAGTACGGCAGGGCGTTCATGCACGCCTGCGCGCGGCCCATCGCCGCGAGGACGGCCGCCTCGTCGCGGGCGTCCAGCGTCAGCAGCTCGAGGCGGGCGTCGCCGCGGTACCGCTCGAGGAACGGCGGGAGGACGTTCACGTTGATATCCGCGACGATGACCTTCTCGACCGCCGGGCTCTGGAGAAGATCGTACGCGCAGGCCGAGCCTTGGAGCCCCGCGCCCAACACCAGCATCCGCAAGTTGACCCTCCGCGTGAAAGGGGCGGCCGTCTTCGGCCGCCCCGGTTCCGATGACGACGGAATCGGGATCGGTGACCGGATCCTTCATCACCCCACCGCCCCTCCCCGTGGTGCCCGCTCCGCAGGCACCCCACAGTGGCGAGCGAGAGCGGCCCTGTCAACTGGGCGTGCCCCATCGGATCCCGCCCCGTCGACGACCGGACGTTCTCGGCTCACCCCCCCGCCGTGTCCGGCCTCGCCGGCGGGCGGGGGCGCCCGCCGGACGCCGGCCGCCCGACGAGATCCGGCGGGTCGCGGTCGCCCCGTCCCGGCGGCTCAGCGGTCGGGGAATCCGGCGGCTCGCGCCGCCCCTCCGCCCCCGCTCCCCGCCCCTCCCGGCCCCGCCCCTGCAGCTCGCCCTCCCCCGGCGGCGGCGCGAGCCCCGTGTCGCGCGGCGCGCCCGGAGCGGGCCGCCGATCGCGCCCCGACGGGCCGAAGAGCCGCCGACGCAGCCGGGACCACCACCCGCCCCCCTCCGCCGAATCCTCCACCGGCACCCCCGCCAGCGAATCGGTCAGCGGCCCGAACGAGTCCGGCCACGCGCCCGGCCCCGCCCCGCACCCCGCCGCCGGCGCGGTGCCCGCCAGGAAATACTCGACCCGGCCGACCCCCGCTCCCGCGCACTCGGGGTCGTAGACCCGGCCCCTCGCGTCGACCCGCCTCGACTCGACGCCATCCGGCGGGGTCCAGTCCCCCGCGCCCTCGCCGATCCGCCGCATGATCCGACCCCAGACCGGCGCCGCGATCCGCCCCCCCGTCGCCCCCGGGACGATCGTCCCCGGCTCGTCGTACCCGATCCAAACCCCGGCCGCCAGCACCGGCGTGTACCCCACGAACCACGCGTCCGTCGCCTCGTTCGTCGTCCCCGTCTTCCCCGCCGCCGGCGACGTGAATCCGACTTCCCGGACCGCCGTCCCCGTCCCCCGGTCCACCACGTCCCGGAGCATGTCGGTGACCACGAAGGCGACGGCGGGGTCGAGGACCCGGCGCGTGCGCGGCGGCCGCTGCCAGACCACCCGCCCCTCCCGGTCCTCGACCCGCGTCACCAACCGCGGCTCCGGCCGGACCCCCAGCGACGCGAACGCCGCGTACGCCGCCACCAGCTCCAGCAGCGTCACCTCCGAGGCGCCGATCACGATCGACGGCACCGCCGGGATCGGCCCCGGGAGCCCCATCCGCTCCGCCAGGGCTATCACCTCCCGCAACCCCACCTCCTCCGCCAGCCGGATCGTCGCCACGTTCCGCGATGCGACCAGCGCTTCGCGCATCGTCACCACGCCGGCGTAGCTCCCGCCGAAGTTGCGCGGCGACCACACCGTCCCATTCGAAAGGACCCGCCGCATCGGCTGGTCGACCAGCGGATGGGTCGGCGGGTACCCCGCCGCCACCGCGGCCGCATAGACGAACGGCTTGAACGCGCTCCCCGGCTGCCGCCGCGCCTGCGTCGCACGGTTGAACTTCGATTCCCAGAAATCCCGCCCCCCCACCATCGCCAGCACATCCCCCGTCCTCACGTCCAGCACGACCGCCGCCCCCTGCACCGGCCCCGCCCCACCCCCGGGCCGCCCGTACCGCCCCGCGCCGATCGCCTCGAGCTGCGCCTCCAGCTCCTCCTCCACCACCCCCTGCACCGCGCCGTCCAGCGTCGTGTGCACCGTGTACCCCCCCGTGTAGAGCGCACCGCCCAACTCCCGCTCCAGCTCCTGCCTCACCTCCTCCACGAAATACGGCGCCCGATCCGGACCCTCCACCCGCCCCCGGCTCAGCTCCAGCGGCGCCGCCATCGCCGCCTCCGCCTCCTCCCGCGTGACCCACCCCTGCTCCGCCATCCTCCACAGCACCACACGCCGCCGCGCCAGCGCGCCCTGCGGGTTCCGGCGGGGGTTCAGCCGATGCGGCGCACGGATCAGCCCCGCCAGCAACGCCGCCTCCGGCAACGTCAACTCCGACGCCGACTTCCCGAAGTATTCCTCCGACGCCGCCTCGATCCCCCACGCACCCCCGCCGAAGTAGATCTGGTTCAGGTACAGCTCCAGGATCCGCCTCTTGTCGTACTTCTCCTCGATCGCCTTCGCCACCCGCATCTCCGCGAACTTCCGCGACAGCGTCCGCTCGGTCTGCGGCAGCCGCTCGGGAAAGAGATTCCGCGCCAACTGCATCGTGATCGTGCTGAACCCCTCCTCGATCTCCATCGCACGGAGATTCGCCAGCGCCGCCCCCGCCACCCGCGTCCAGTCCACCCCGTCGTGCTCCCAGAACCGCTGGTCCTCCACCGCCACGAACGCCGCCGGCACGTACGCCGGCAGCGAGTCGATCGACACCACGACCCGGCGCACCGTGTACAGCTTCGCCAGCTCGACGCCCCGCCGGTCGACCACCACCGACGCCTCGTCCGGCACGTACCCGTCCAGCTGGTCCACATCGGGGCACCCCCGCACCCCGCACCGCTCCCAGAGCACCCAGATCACCAGCACGATCGCCAGCAACCCCACGAGCACGACGAGCCCCCAACCGCTCGTTCGCTTCATCGTCACCGCGTCGCTCTACGTTCACCCCGATCCGTTACGCGAGGCCCCGCCCGCGCGCCCACGAGACCATTGCGTTCTTGACGGCACCGGCATAACCTTGTCCTACGGCATGGACCGCGCCGGCCCCACCGCGGCGCGACTCGGACACAAGGAGCCCGCCATGCGCAGATCGACACACCTTCTCGGATCGAGCCTCGCCTCCGCGTTCCTCCTCCTCGCCTTGGCCATCCCGGCCGCCGCACAGGAGGAGAACAAGCCCCGCGGCGAAGTCCGCCGGAGCGAGCCGGGGAACGTGGAGCGGCCTATGCTCAAGCCGGTCGAGCGCGCCAGCGCCGCGCCGGAGGTGGAGCGGCCCCCGCGCCCTGCACCCCGCGCCGAGCGGCCCGAGCCTCGCGCCCACACGACGCCGTCGTCCGCGCCGCCCGCGGCCGCCGCACCGCGCGTCCAGCCGACCCGCCGGGTCTCGGAGGATCCCGAGCGCAACCTGCGGTCCGAGCCGAGGAGCTACGCGGGCGTGCGACCGCTCTCCGCGCCGACCGACCGCGAGCCCGACGGCCGCCGCGACCGCTGGATCGAGGGCGCGCGCAACCGCCCCGCCGATGCGGCGCCTTCGACCCCCGGCATGGGGTTCATCACCCTCCCCGTCGCCGAGGAGGGCGCCCGCCGCGGCGATCCCGCCGATGTCCGGCGCGACCCGGCGGACAAGGGCGTGCCCGAGTACCCGAGGCACCCCCGCCAGCCCGGGATCCCCCCGGACCCGAACCCGCCGCCCCGGCCGCCCCGGCCCTTCCCCGAGGAGCCGGGGGAGCCCGAGGAGCCTGAACAGCCCGAAGCGCCCACACAGCCGGCGCCGCCCGTCGTCGCGCCTTACACGCCCCGGCCCGAGATCATGGAGTGGCTCCGCCTGCGCGCGTGGCTGGCCATGCAGGATCGCGCCTTCAGGGGCGAGTGCGTCGACCCGTTCGGCTTCCGCTGGAACCTCCCGGCGTTCCACCGCTCGCCCCAGTATTGGAGCGCCGGATCCGGTTACGCCTACGAGTCCTGGTACGCCGCCGACGCCGGCCTCGGGTGCTACGACTGGCGGGATCGCGCGATGACCTTCGAGGAGTACGAGGCCCGCATCACCGACGAGTGCGCCGACGTCACCGTGCGCATCGTCGGCGACGTCGGCTACCGCTTCACCGTCGAGCTCCCCGTCCTCGACGCCAAGAACATCCGCGAGCTTCGCGACGCCATCGACGCCCGCCTCCAGAACGGCGAGACCGTCATCCTCTGGAGCCGGGAGGGCCCGCGGATCTCGATCACGCCGGGGAGCTTCGAATCCATGACCATCGAGGGCTGCGGCTCGTAGCGCGCCGGCCCCGAACCGTCCCTGGAGCGGCGTCGAGGAATCCCTTGACGCCGCTCCTCTTCGTATCCATGCTCCCCCCCGACCACCCTTGTGGGGCGCCGCCGCCTCGCCGATCGGCGGCCGGCTGGCCCCATGCTTGACGCGCGATCCCTCACCCCGTACCTTGGCCTCGAACGATCGTTCGAACGGTGGAGCCGACCATGACCCCGATGACCGAGCAGGAACTCAAGGAGAAGGTCCAGAACGGTTACATCCTCGAGTCGCCGGACGAGATGACCGAGGGGTACCGCAAGGCGCTGATCACGCAGCTCACCGTGCAGGGCGACACCGAGCTGATCAGCGCGCCCGCCTACTGGATGGCCGCTCAGGACGCGCCGTCGACGAACACGCAGGTCTCGGCGGTGGCGATCATCCAGGACGAGCTCGCGCACGCGAACATCGCGTACCGGATCCTGGAGGACCTGGGCGTGAGCCGGGAGAAGCTGCTCTACGACCGGGCGCCGCACGAGTTCAAGCACCCGTACGGCTTCGACCAGCCGCTGGAGAGCTGGGTCGAGCTGGTGGTGGCGAACGCCTTCTTCGACCGGGCGGGCTTCACGCTGTTGGGCGACGTCTACAAGAACACGAGCTACGGTCCGCTGAAGCGTGCGCTGGTGAAGGTCGATCTGGAGGAGAACTTCCACCTCCGCCACGGCGAGAACTGGATGAAGCGGCTGGCGAAGCTGGGCGGGGAGGTGCGGGAGCGGCTCCAGCGGGCGGTCGACTGGATGTTCCCGATGACGCTCGAGTGGTTCGGCCTGCCGGATCACCTGAAGCGGCACAACGGGCAGCTCGAGTACCGGCTGAAGGGGCTGACGAACGACCAGCTCCGTCAGGTCTGGATGTCGGCGACGGTGCCGCTCTGCGAGAAGTACGGGTTGAAGGTCCCGGCGCACTGGGACGAGGCGCAGCAGAAGTACGTGCTGGAGTACCCCTTCCCCTGCCGCTACGACGCGCGCGCGAAGCGGTGGCTCTTCGAGGAGGGGGAGATCACGTGGGACGAGGTCTTCGCGCGGTGGAAGGCGCGCGGGCCGATGAACGAGATCTACGTCGAGTCGGTGCGTCGCAGCCACGGCTCGCTGCAGAAGATGCTGGCGGCATGAGTCAGGTACCTGCGGGCGTGGTCGTGCGGGCGGGCACGGAAGCGCTCTGGGCGGCGCTGAAGGAGGTCGACGACCCGGAGTTTCCGGTCAGCGTCGTCGACCTCGGGTTGATCTACGACATCCGCCGGGAGGGCGGCCGTGTGGAGGTGGACCTGACCTTCACGGCGACGGCGTGCCCCTGCATGGAGTTCATCACGGACGATGTCCGGGACCGGCTTTTGGAGGAGGAGGGGGTCGAGGAGGTGGAGGTCCGGGTGGTCTGGGACCCGCCGTGGACGCGGGAGCGGCTGACGGAGGAAGGCCGCGCCGTGCTGAGGAAGTTCGGGGTGGCGGCGTAGCCGGCGCCCGGCGCGCCGGCCGGATCGACGGACGCGAGGATGGATCGACGATGAGCACGGTCTATGAGGTGTTCGCCCGGAAGAACCGGGGCGAGGCCATCAGGCACATTGGCTGGCTGACGGCGCCGGACGACGACCTGGCGCGGGTCTACGCCTACCAGATGTACGACGAGGAGCGCTGGCTCGACATGTGGGTCACGCCCCGCGATCGGCTCCTCGAGGTCTTCAACCGCCGGGACGCGGACGTCCCGGCGGCGGACCGAGGCGGGGCGAGGGAAGGCCGTGCGGACCGCGACGACGCGCGGGGGGAGTGAGATGGCGACGACGGTGGAGACGACCGAGCTGACGGCGGAGGCGCAGGAGGCCGTCCGCGCCCTGATCCTGGTGCTCGCCGACAGCAAGCGCCTGCTCGGTATGCGCTACGCGGAATGGATCCTCGGCGCGCCGGAGCTGGAGGCGGGGATCGCCTGCGCCTCGATGGCGCAGGACGAGTGGGGCCACGCCCGGCTCTTCTACGCGCTCCTCAAGGACTTCGGCGACGACGTGGCCATGTTGGAGCACGGGCGCGAGCCGGCGGCGTACGCGAACCTCGAGGTCCTCGACCGGGAGCCGGCCGACTGGTTCGAGTTCGTCGCGCTGAACGCGCTCGCGGACACGGCGCTCTCGGTCCAGTGCGAGGCGCTGCGCGGCTCGGCGTACGCTCCCCTCGCCCAGCGGGTCGAGAAACTCCTCGACGAGGAGCGCTTCCACGCCGCCCACGGCGCCGCCTGGTTCCGCCGCCTCGCGCGGGGCGGCGAGAAGTCGCGGGCGGCGCTCGTCGCCGCGGTCGAGCGGACGCACCCGGTGATCCTGCGGTGGTTCGGCCCGGATTCCGAGTCCGCCCGCCGGCTCGCCGACGAGGGGGTCGTGGATGCCGCCGGCGCCGCGCTCCGCGCCCGCTACCTCGAGAGGATCGGGCCGCTCCTCGACGAGCTCGGCGACGCCGGCGCGGCGCTCCGCGCGACGACGCCGTCGTTCGAGGGGTTCGACGAGACCGTCCGCCGCGTCTCCCGCGAGGGCCCCGACGCGAAGACCGTCGCCCGGATCCGCGGCGACAAGAACCGCGCCTTCCTGATGGACTGATGCACTGATGTACGCGGCACCGCGCACCCGATCGACCACCACCGTCACGGCGGCGGACCTCGGACTCCCGGAGCACCCCGCCTGCCCGTTCTGCGCCGACACGGACACGGAGCTGCACGCCCCCTTCGGCGCGCAGCTCTCCGTGGCGACCTACTGGTGCCACCGGTGCCGGACGGCGTTCGAATGGTTCAAGTGGGATCCGAAGTAGACGCCGACCCGGATTCCCCGTGTCGCCCACGGAGACCGCCGTCCTCTTCCTTGCCAGCGCATCGGCGGTCGTCCTGGCGGGCACCGCACTGGCGCGCAGCGGCGATGTGATCGCGGCGCGGACCCGACTCGGCGGCGTCTGGGTCGGGTCGATCTTCCTCGCCATTGCCACCTCCCTCCCCGAGCTGACCACCGACATCGCCGCGATCCGCCTCGGCGCCCCCGACCTCGCCGCCGGCGACATCTTCGGGAGCAGCATGGCGAACATGCTGATCCTCGCGATCGTCGCGCTCACCCCCGGCGCCGAGCTCTTCCGGCGGGCCGCGCTCGATCACGTACTCTCCGCCTCGCTCGCGATCATCCTCACGGCGATCGCGGCGATCTCGGTCCTGATCGCCCTCCCGGCGACGTGGCTCGGGATCGGCGCCGGCCCGCTCCTCCTGCTCCTCGCCTATCTCGCCGGGACGCGCACCCTCTATCGCCACAGCCAGGTGCTCCAGGCCGCCGGCACGACGCCCGAGATCGCAGCCGGCGCCGCCGCGGCGGCCGGGGGCCCCGGCGAGCTCCCCTCGCTCCGCCGGGCCATCGTCGGCTTCGGCCTCGCCGCCCTCGTGATCCTCGTCGCCGCGCCGGCCCTCGCGACCTCCGCCGAACGGATCGCCGAGCTGACCGGCATCGGCTCGAGCTTCATCGGTACGGTCCTCGTCGGCCTCGCGACCTCCCTCCCCGAGCTCGCCACCTCGCTGGCCGCGGTCCGCATCGCCGCCTACGACCTCGCGATCGGCAACCTCTTCGGGAGCAACGCGGTGAACATGGCGCTCTTCGCGCCCCTCGACCTCGCGAATGGCGCGACTCCGCTCTTCGCCGTGATCAGCGAGGTCCACGCGATCACCGCGCTCGTCGCGATCATCCTGATGGGGATCGCCCTCGGCGCCGTCGTCTACCGAACGAGACTGCCGGGTGCGAGGCTCGAGTCGGTCAGTTTCATCATGCTCCTGGTCTACGTCGCGGGGCTCTTCTTCGTCTATTTCGGGGACCGCGCCCCGTGAGGCCGCCGGCGGCCTTGTGCGCCCCGGTCGAGCCCGCCATCTTGGACGGCCGTTCGCCCGAACATAGACCGAAACACCGCCGGAGGCCCGCGTGACCCAGAGCTACTGCGACTACGCCGTCGGACACCCCTACCACGGGCCGTACCACGACGAGGAGTACGGCTTCCCGCTCCGCGACGATGCGGCCCTCTTCGAGCGGCTGGTCCTGGAGATCAACCAGGCGGGGCTGTCGTGGCTGACGATCCTGAAGAAGCGCGAGGCGTTCCGCCGGGCGTACGACGGGTTCGACCCCGAGCGCGTCGCGCGCTACGGCGAGGCGGACCGCGCGCGGCTCCTGGCGGACGCGGGGATCATCCGCAACCGGCTGAAGATCGACGCGGCGATCGAGAACGCGAAGCGGGTCCTCGAGATCCGGGACCGCCACGGCTCCTTCGCCGCCTGGCTCGACGCGCACCACCCGCTCCCGAAGGAGGAGTGGGTGAAGCTCTTCAAGAAGACCTTCCGCTTCACCGGCGGCGAGATCGTGGGCGAGTTCCTGATGAGCACCGGGTACCTCCCCGGCGCGCACCGCCCCGGGTGCCCCGTCTACGACCGCGTGCTGGCGCACAATCCACCCTGGGCGCGCTGACCGGCCCGACACTCCCTATCCCACGAGAGCCATGAGACCGCTCCATTCGCTGCGCCCGATCGTTGCGCTCGGCTTCCTGGCCGCGGCGTGCGGCCCCGCGGCCGGCGGCGACGCCCCGGCCCCGGAACCCGTGCTCGTGCCGCAGGAGAGCGGCACGACCGCGCTCCTCCAGGCGGTGAGCCCGGTGAACGACACCGTCGTCTGGGTGAGCGGGCACCAGGGGACCTACGCCCGCACGACCGACGGTGGCCGGACCTGGCACGCCGCCCGGGTGCCGGGTGCGGATACGCTGCAGTTCCGCGACGTGCACGCGGTGAGCGCCGACGTCGCCTACCTCCTCAGCGCCGGGGAGGGCGAGCTCTCGCGCATCTACAAGACGACCGACGGCGGGCGGAGCTGGGTGCTCCAATTCCAGAACCAGGAACCGCAAGCCTTCTTCGACTGCCTGGCCTTCTGGGACGCGGAGCGGGGCATCGCCTTCAGCGACGCGGTGGACGGGCGCTTCATCGTCCTCGTCACCTCGAACGGCGGGGAGAGCTGGGAGGAGGTCCCGGCCGACCGGCTCCCGGCGGCGGGGCCGGGGGAGGGGAGCTTCGCGGCGAGCGGGACGTGCGTCGTGACCGGGCCGGGGGGCCGGGGGTGGATCGGGACGGGCAGCGCCACGCCCGCCCGCGTCCTCTACACCACCGACTACGGCCGGAGCTGGCAGGCGGCCACGACGCCGATCGTGAGCGGCGAGGCGGCAGGGATCGCCTCGCTCGCCTTCCGGGACGCGGAGCACGGCGTCGCCATGGGCGGCGATCTCGGCCGGCCCGACGAGCACACCGACAACGTCGCCATCACGAGGGACGGCGGCCGGAGCTGGACGCTCGCGGGGCGGCCCCCCTTCACCGGCGCGATCTACGGCGGCGCCTACGTCCCCGGCGCCTCCCCGCCGACCCTGGTCGCCGCGGGGCCGAAGGGGCTCGCCTACTCCCGCGACGACGGCCGCACCTGGACGAGCCTCGATACGCTGAGCTACTGGGCCGTGGGCTTCGCCTCCCCCGACGCCGGGTGGGCCGTCGGGCCCCGGGGGCGCATCGTCCACATCCGCTTCCGCTGAACCCTCGCCGACCCACGGACGATGAGCGACCTGATCCGCAAGCTGCAGATGAAGCCGGGGCACCGGGCGCTGATCCTGAACGCCCCCGCCGGCTATTCCGACCTTCTCGCGCCGCTCCCCGATGGGGTGGAGCCGGACGACGCGGTGGCGGGTACGTACGACTGGGTCCACCTCTTCGTGCGGGACAGCGGCGAGCTCGCGCGCCTCGCCCCCGCCGCGATCGGGGCCGTGAACCCCGGCGGCATCCTCTGGATCTCGTATCCGAAGAAGAGCTCGGGGGTCGAGACCGACCTCACGCGCGACCACGGCTGGGAACCGGTCCTGGGTGCGGGGCTCACCCCCGTCTCCCAGGTCGCCGTGGACGACGTCTGGTCGGCGCTCCGCTTCCGCCCCGCCGGCGAGGTGAAGACCACCCGCGCCGCGACCCCGGGCGAGCGGCCGCCGATCGTCCCCCCCGACGATTTCCGACGGGCGATGGAGGAGACCGGCGTCGCGCTCGAGATCTTCGAGAAGCTCGCGTACACGCACCGGAAGGAGTACGTCCGCTGGATCGAAGAGGCGAAGAAGCCCGAGACCCGCGCGCGGCGGATCGAGAAGGCGGTCGCCATGATCGCCGAGGGGAAGAAGCTGAGTTGAGCCTCGCGCCGGCCCGCGCCGGACGCGCGGCCTGGATCCCGACGGCATGAACATCCTCAACGTCCAGAACCTGCGGAAGACGATCGGCGCCCGCGTCCTCTTCGACGGCGTCTCCTTCGCCATCGACGACGGCGAGAAGGTCGGGCTGATCGGCGCGAACGGGAGCGGGAAGTCGACGCTGCTTCGCATCGTCGCGGGGGTCGAGGGGCACGAGGGGGGCGAGCTCGCGCTGCGTCGGGGCGCCCGGGTCGGCTACCTCGCTCAGGAGCCGGACTTCGAGCCGGGGCGCACGATCCTCGAGACCGCGGCGGCGGGCGACCCGGAGATCCACGCGGCGCTCGTCGCCTACCGCGACGTGACGCGGCGGCTCGCCGAGGCGCCGGCCGACCTCGACCGGCTGCTCGCCCGCCAGGCCGAGCTCGCCGCGACCCTCGACCGACTCGGCGGGTGGGAGTGGGAGAGCCGCGTCGAGGCGATGCTGACCCGGCTCGGCGTCGGTGGGTGGGACCGGCCGGTCGACGTGCTGAGCGGCGGCGAGAAGAAGCGGGTCGCCCTCGCGCGCACCCTCCTCGCCCGACCCGACCTCCTCCTCCTCGACGAGCCGACGAACCACCTCGACGCGGACACCGTCCTCTGGCTCGAGGAGCACCTGGCCGAGTACCCCGGCGCGGTCCTCCTCGTCACGCACGACCGCTACTTCCTCGACCGCGTCGTCGACCGGATGATCGAGGTCCACGCCGGCGCGCTGACCGGCTATGTCGGCGGGTACACGGCGTACCTCGAGGCGAAGGCCGCGCGGGAGGCACGGCTCGCCGCCGAGGAGGAGAAGCGGCTGAAGCTGATCGAGAAGGAGCTCGAGTGGGCGCGCCGCGCGCCCCCGGCGAGGACCGGGAAGGCACGGGCCCGGCTCGATCGGATCGGCGAGCTCGAGGCGGAGCAGCGTCGCCACCGCGAGACGACGAGGCGCCGGGAGCTCGCGATGGAGGCGCCCCGCGCGCCGCGCCTCGGGCGCACCGTCCTCGAGCTGAACGGCATCACGAAGGCCTTCGGCGAGCGCGTCCTGATCCGGGACTTCACCGCGCGGCTCAAGGCGGGCCAGCGGGTCGGGATCATCGGGCCGAACGGCGCCGGGAAGACGACGCTGCTCCGGATCCTCCTCGGCGAGGAGCCGCCGGACGCGGGGACGGTCGAGTACGGCGTGAACACCGTCGTCGCCTACTTCGACCAGCGGCGCAGCGACCTGGACGAGGAGCTCTCGGTCGACGAGGCGGTCGGCGCCACCGACTGGGTGACCGTCGGCGGCCGGAAGGTCCACCTGCGCAGCTACCTCGAGGACTTCCTCTTCCCCACGCAGGCCCAGCAGCAGAAGGTCCGCAGCCTCTCGGGGGGCGAGCGGAACCGCCTGCTGCTGGCGAAGCTCTTCCTGCGCGAGACCAACCTCCTCGTCCTCGACGAGCCGACGAACGACCTCGACCTCGTCACGCTCCAGGTCCTCGAATCGGTCCTCGAGGACTACCCGGGCTGCGTGCTCGTCGTCACGCACGACCGGTACTTCCTCGACAAGGTCGCGACGGATCTCTGGGTCTTCGAGGGCGACGGCGCGGTCCGCGAGCACGCGGGGAGCTACGACCTCTACCGCCGCCTCCGAGACGAGCGGGAGGCGGCCGAGGCCGCGGCGAGGCAGGAGCGGGAGCGGAAGCAGGCGACGAAGCCCGCGCCCACCCCGCGCGCCCCCGACCCGGCCGCCCCCCGCAAGCTCACCTGGAAGGAGCAGCGCGAGCTCGAGGCGATCGAGGCCGAGATCCTCGCCGCCGAGACGGAACGCGACGCCCTCGAGGCCCGGCTCGCCGACCCCGCGACCTACGCCGACCCCGCCATCGACGTCGCGGCGGTCACCGCCGCCTACCACGAGGCGAAGGCGCGGGTCGAGGCGCTCTACGCCCGCTGGGCCGAGCTCGAGGAACGCGCGGCGGCCGCGGGGTGAGAGGCGACCCGGCGGGTCAGCGGTCCTCCGGCTCGACCTCCGCCCGCGTCGGCACGAGGCGGTCGACGCGCCAGGCGGCGAGCTCGAAGACCGTCGTCTTGCCGGGCGTCGTCGCCAGGAGGTACACGCCGTCGCCCTCGCCGATCGACACCGTGGCCAGCGTGTCCCCGGCCTCGCCCAGGACCGTGACCCTGCGGTCCGGCTTGGCGGGGCGGGCGGAATCGGGCGCGAAGCCGACCGCCTGGAGGTTCGCGAGCTCGCCGAGGATCCCCTGCACGGCCACGGCATCCGCGGCCCCGCCGTCGAGCGTCCACCCCGCCGTGTCCCGGGCCAGGGTGTAGCGCTCGCCGTCGCGCTCGACCTCGATCCGCCGGACCGCGGCGGTGTCGACGCGGACGATCGTCCGGTCGCGCCACCCGTCGAGGCTGCGGTCGAGCGCCGTGCGGAGGTTGGCGCGCAGGAGGTGCACCTCGTTCCGGTCGGGGAGCCGGACGTAGGCGCTCGGGTACGTCGGCCCCCCATGGCCGACGAGGAGCCGCGTCGACTTGCCCCCGGCGAGGACGAACTCGATGGCCCGCGGGTTCTCCCCGGCCACGCCGAGCCGCTCGTGGTTCGCGGGGTTCGTCGCCACGAGGTCGCCGACGGCGGCATCTTCGACCGCCGCCCAGAACGACGCGACGAGTCCGGAATCGGCGGGGTAGCCGCCGGCGCTCCACCCCGACCCCTCCCGCCGCAGCTCGACGGTGTCCTCGGGGGTGAGGAACCGGACGGCCTCGACCCCGGCCTCGTCGATCGAGGCCAGGATCTTCGCCAGCTCCCGGCCGGCCGCGGATCCGTCCGCCGGGGCGCCGCCCCCCGAGCCGAGCGCCGCGGTCGCGATGTAGACGACCGCGAGCGCGCCGACCACGCCGAGCACGATCTTCAGCATCTTCTCGCTCATTGCGTCACCTCCTCCCAGCTCCGCCCGCTCAGCCGGCGGCGGCGCGCGACCCGGACCGCCCCGCCGAGCACGAAGAGGAGCGGCACGCCGACCAGGTTGCTCCACTTCAGCGCCGCCTGCCCCGCCTCCGACCCCAGGACGAGCGGAGGCGGCGTCCGGTCCTTCGCGCGGATCGCGATCAGCGCGTCGTCCTGCGACAGCCAGTCGATCGCGTTCGCCGCGAAGATCAGGTTCTGCGGGTTCGCGCGCGCGAAATCGTCCTCCACGAAGTCCGCGTCCCCGACGACGACGAGCCGCCCGGACACCGCCGCGACGACCTGCGGCGACGGCTCGCCGTCGGCCACGAAGTTCAGGTTGGGGGTGACCGGACCGTCCGCCGCGCGGCGGCCGCCGTACTCCGTCGTCGTCCAGAGCGGCTTCGCCGCGGCGGTGTCGACGACCTCGAGCGGCGTCGCCCAGGCGAGGGTCAGCGCCTCGAGGTCGCGCGTCAGCGTATGCTCCGACGCGGGGAGCACGATCGGCCAGAGCGGGTACGGCGCGATCACCGAGAAGGGCCCGCGCTGCCCCATCGAGACCCGCTCGTTCGAGCGGAGGTCGAAGACCAGTCCCCCGGCGAGCCGGATCCCGCGGCGCTCGAGGAGCGAGTCGAGCCCGGTCGCGACCGGCTGAGCCATCGGCATCCCCGGCTGGACCCGGCCGCCCTCGACCAGGAAGAGCGCCGCGCCCCCCGCGTCGAGGTACGCCTCGATGGCCTCGACCGCCGCCTCGCCCAGCGGCCTCGCCGGCCCGGCCAGCACGACCACGTCGAACGAGTCGGGCGAGAGCGACGGGACGCTGTCCCCCTCGAGGCCGACCGCCTCGATCGTGTAGCGCTCGCCGAGCACCTCCCGGAGCGCCGGGTACGACCACGCCCCGCGCGCGCCGTACCCCGTCAGGAACGCCAGCCGCGGCTTCGACTCCACCGTCATCGACGCGATCATCGACGTCAGGCGGTACTCCAGGTCGTCGGTCCGGTTGATCAGCGGGATGACCTTCCGGTCGTCCGCGTAGAGGACCGCGAGCCCGAGCCACCCGCGCTTGACCTGGAGCTCGTCGTTGCGCAGCACGTTGAACTGGATCGCCTCGATCCCGAGCGACGTCGCCTCGTCCGCCGCCGCCTCGTCCCGGTCGGGGTTCAGCTCGACGACGCGGACCTTCCCCTTCGCGGCACGGCGGAAATCGGCGAGGAGGTCGCGCACGTCGCGGAGCGTGAGCTGGATCTCCGGCGGCAGCTCCGTCGACGCGACGAGCTTGATCGTGACGACGTCGTCGAGACCGGCGAGGACCTGCTCGGTCCCGGACGAGAGGGTGTAGAGCCGGTCGGCCGTGAGGTCGAGCCGGCCGCGCAGGTGCGCGCCCAGGAGATTGACGACGATCGCGCCCGCTCCGATCGCCGCGACCCCGATCCGCAGCCGGCGGAACCCGCCGCGCAGCGCGCTGAGCCGCTCGCGGGCGACGAGGAAGTACGCGAGCACCAGGAAGAGCGCCGTCGTCGAGACGAAGTAGAGGAGGTCGCGCAGGTCGAGGACCCCGCGGGCGATCCCCTCGAAGTGGTCGATCACGGCGAGGCGCCCGACGACCGCCGAGATCGACGGCGGCAGCCCGATCAGGACGAGCGGCGTCCCGACGAAGACGAGGCCGAAGCTCAGCGCGGCGCCGAGGATGAACGCCGTGATCTGGTTCCGCGTCGCCGCCGAGGCGAAGAGCCCGATCGCGACCATCTGCGCGGCCAGCAGCGCCGCGCCCGCGTACTGCGCCAGCATGATCCCCGCGTCCGCCTCGGAGACGAGGAGCACGCCGAGCGCCGTGGGGACGGTGCCCGCAAGCGCGACCAGGACGAAGAGCCAGTTGCCGAGGAACTTCCCGACGACGACGTCGCCCTCGGTGACCGGCTGCGCCAGCAGCCACTCGAAGGTGCCGGTCCGCCGCTCCTCCGCCAGCGCGCGCATCGTGATCGCCGGGACGAAGACGGCGAGGAGCCACGGCAGCAGCGAGAAGAAGCCGCGCAGCGTCGCCGCGCCCACCGCGAAGAGCGAGCGGAACGCCAGGAAGAGCCCCAGCGCCAGGAACGCCACGACCAGGATGTAGGCCGTGGGGTGGTCGAAGTACCCGCGGAACTCCTTCCGCGCGAGGGTCCGGACCCGCCTCATCGCGCCACCTCCTGGCCCGCCACGGCCGCCACCGGCTCGGCGCCGTCGGCTCCTGCGCCGTTTGCGCCGTCGACGCCGACCTTCCCGTCCGTCAGCTCACGGAAGAGCTCCTCGAGGCTCGCGCGGCTGCGGTGCAGCTCCCAGAGGGTCCACCCCTCCCGGGCGGCGAGCCGGAAGATCTGCGGGCGCAGGTCCTCGCCGCCCCCGGCCACCAGCTCGACCCGGACGCGGCCGTCGACCCGCTCCGCCGCATGCGACGTCACCCCCTCGAGCGCCGCGAGCCGCTCGACCACCCCGTCGCCCTCCGCCTCGACGACGTACCGCCCGCCGCCACGGCTCGCCTCCAGCAGCTCGGCCACGCTCCCGTCGGCCACGAGACGGCCGCGGCTGATGATCAGCAGACGGTTGCACGTCGCCTCGACCTCGCCCAGGACGTGCGTGCTCAGGAGCACCGTCCGGTCACGGCCCAGCTCGCGGATCAGGCCCCGGATCTCGACGCGCTGGTTCGGGTCCAGCCCCTCCGTCGGCTCGTCCAGGATCAGGAGCTCCGGGCGATGCAGGATCGCGGCGGCGAGGCCGACCCGCTGACGGTAACCCTTCGAGAGCTGCGAGATCGGCCGGTGATAGACCCCGCCGATCCCCGTCCGCTCGACCGCCTCCCCCAGCGCCGACCGCCTCGCCGCACCCTTCAGGTCCCGCAGCTCCGCGGTGAAGTCGAGGTACTCCGAGACCAGCATCTCGCCGTAGAGCGCGTTCGATTCCGGCATGTAGCCGATCCGCCGCTTCGCCTCCGCGAGCGCGTCGCCGATCGACCGCCCGTCCAGCCGAACCTCGCCCGCATCGGGCTGCAGCGTACCGGCCAGCATCCGCATCGTCGTCGTCTTCCCGGCGCCGTTCGGCCCCAGGAAGCCGACCACCTCGCCACGCCCGATCTCGAAGGTGAGACCATCCACCGCGACGAGGGGGCCGTACCGTTTCCTCACTCCCTCGACTGAGATCATGGACCCTCCGTGCCTGACAGACCCATGGATCCGATACAACGAAAATGCGCCGCCCCGGGTCCGGTACCCGAGGCGGCGCACTACCCGAAGATCGGTACGACGGACCCGATGGTCGAGCGGTGTCTGCAGCGGCTCCGCCGACCATCCGGCCGGCGAAGCTATGGCACCCCCGTTCCGCCGGCTTCCGGCCGGGGGAACGGCGAGGCATCCCATTGTAAAAAGAACCGGCGGAAGGCGTCAATGGGACGGGGGGCACGTGGCCGTTCGGTTCTTCTACCCTGACGCGGTTCTGCCGGCGGCCATCATGCTCCCACTTGATCGATCACGATCGGCACCTCATGACGAAGCGGGTGGACGTGGGTCCTACAATGGAGTAGGATCCTCCTCGCGGGGCGGCATCCACTCGCGGGAATCATGGCTCGGGGCCCTGCTCGGCCACCCGAGCACCGACTGGATGACTCCGATCGGGGGAGGTACAGGTGGCGCTTTACAGCAAGACGGCGGTCGTGAGGCGCCGCTGCCGAGGAGGGTTATGACGGAAATCCGATACGCGATGAACAGCGGTGCGGTATCGTCATGGTGAGGGACGGCTCGAGTCTTCGGGTCGCCAGGGAGCGTTGCACGCAGAGGGTGCCATGACGAGGGTCGGCGAAAGCGTTGACCCCGTCGTCCGCTGCGCCCCTCTCGCCGAGGGCGCGACGACGATCGACCTGCACTACCTCGGCCGCCCGGGGTGGATCGCGTCGGCGCTCCTCGAAGGCGAGGACGGGCCGGCGCTGGTCGACCCGGGTCCGGCGACGTCGCTCGAGAACCTGCGCGCGGCGCTCGCGGAGCGCGGGCTCGCGGTGACGGACCTGAGTGCCCTGCTCCTCACGCACATCCACCTCGACCACGCGGGGGCGACGGGGTCGCTCGTGCGGGAGAACCCCGCGCTCCGGGTCTACGTCCACGAGCGCGGCGCCCGGCACCTCGCCGATCCCTCGCGGCTGCTCGAGAGCGCGCGGCGCATCTACCGCGAGAGGATGGACGAGCTCTGGGGCGAGTTCCTCCCGGTGCCCCCGTCGAACCTCGTGGCGCTGGCCGGCGGCGAGACGATCGCGGTCGCGGGCCGTCGGATCGAGACCGCCTACACGCCCGGCCACGCCTCGCACCACCTGAGCTTCCTCGACACGCGGACCGGGATCGCTTTCACCGGCGACATCGCCGGGATCCGCCTCGGGAACCGCCCCTTCGCCCTCCCGCCCGGCCCTCCGCCCGACATCGACGTCGAGGGCTGGAGGGCGAGCCTCGCGAAGCTCCGGGCGTGGGCGCCGCAGCGCCTCTTCGTCACCCACTTCGGCCCCGCCGACGGCGTCGCCGCGCACCTCGACGAGCTCGAGGCCCGGCTCCTCGACTGGGCCGAGCGCGTCCGCCGCTCCCTCGACGAGGACGCGAGCGACGAGGCGCGCGCCGACCGCTTCACCGCCGCCGTCGCCGAGGAGCTGCGCCACCACCTCCCCCCTGACGACGCCACGGCCTACTTCACCAACGCCGGGATCCGCGAATCGTGGTACGGGCTCGCGAGGTACTGGCGGACGCGGGGTGGGGGGTGAGGGGTCAGGATCGGGGCGGATGCTTGCAGTTCTTCCCCTGCTACAATCACGAGCCCACCACTCGGGCAGCCGCCTAACGTTGCCGCGCGCGGTCCGCTTCGGAGAAGCCACCCGGCTGCAAGTGTGGCGTAAGCGGGCGCTCGCCGCCGCCTGCGCGGCCCACCCCGTGCACTTCGTGCATGGCGCCCCGACGGACTACGCCACCGACGGCCCCCTGGATCAACAAGCCAGAGGAGATTGCTCAACAATATCGAGCAGCCACCGCCTATCGGCGGTATCCGATACCGGAAGGCATCGGACCGTTCACGACTCCTCGTTCGTCTCGATGTGCTCGGGTAGCCGCTCGGCGAGAGCGATTTCCGCGCCTTCGCCTTGGAAGACTTCGACGCGATCGAGGTCCTCCTGCCACCCGCGATCCGGCCTTCGGCGGTGCGGGACGAGCATCAATCCATTGTCTCCCCACCTGATGGCCCACGTGCGCGCCCCCTTCTCGAATGTCCTCCAACTACGCACGCCCGCGGGGTCGAGAACCACGGGCCTGGGAAAATCTGGTGGAGAAGGAGTCGGCACGACCGGGTTGCCTCGAGCGCGAAGACGGTCGAGCACGGCCGCGATTCTGGACGGTGTGGCTTCCGATAGCGCGAGGGTCTCGACCGGCTCTACTTCGAGGAAATATCCCGCCTTGGTGACCGCTATCGTCGGAAAGATAAGTTTCTGCCTGAAGTAGTAAACACGCGCCTCCATAACCACCTCTCTATGGCATGACTGTGGTAATGAGCTTGACACCCATTTCTTCTGCTCGGCGCCTCGCGGCATCAAATGCAGCCTGTTGGATTAAAGCGTGTGGAGAAAGTCATCCGGCGGCGAGTCGCCGTACCATGAGGTGGATCATGGCGCAGCGGATCCACGCCTCGCTACTTCTCGGATTGGCCTCGTAGTCCTTGTTGAGCCGGCGGTAGCGCCCGAGCCAGGCGAGCGTACCCTCAACGATCCAGCGCTTGGCGAGCACCACGAAACCTTGCTGCCCCTGGAGCTTGTGCACGATCTGGAGCCAGTCGCCGCAAGACATCTGCGGCCCAGTCCTCGAGTGCCCCCTGGTAGGCTCCGTCCGCCCAGACGGTCCCGAGCCGGGGGTAGCGCTCCCCGTCGAGCTGGACGAGCACCTCCTTGGCTCCGTCGCGGTCCTGCACGCTCGCCTGATGCACGCAGAGCGCGTGGATCAGCCCGAGGGTATTGACCGCGAGATGCCGCTTGCGCCCAAGGACCTTCTTTGCGCCATCGTAGCCCCGGGCCCCCCTTTTTCCGTCGTCTTCACCGACGGGCTGTCCAGAGCGACGGCACTCGGCGTGGGCTCCCTGCCCTCGGCCCGGCGGACGTCCTCACGGAGCGCATCGTGGACGCGCTCCAACATGCCGTTCTGCCGCCACCGGCGGAAGTGGAACCAGACCACGCCCTAGGTTCTGTCTGACAACCAACATTCCTGCATGCGTTGTCAACGTCGCTCGAAAAATGACCCACCGCTGACGGTGGAAAACTGACCCACCGCCGGTGTTCATTCGGGTGCTTGGCCTCCTTTCTCCGGGAGCGGGAGCGAGTGGGAGAAGAGGCCGGCCTGC
>Ga0310833_100672_pt1 | contig 21529 bp, 18 predicted proteins | sample SM_ome_FD_201312 | JGI IMG/M metagenome (GOLD analysis project Ga0310833, IMG submission 201312) | Sorghum-adapted microbial communities enriched on stacked mutant (SM) sorghum from Joint BioEnergy Institute, Emeryville, California... ...
TTGGCGACCGCGATGTTAGATCGATTACTGCATCATTCCATCATTTTCAACCTAAAGGGGGAAAGCTATCGATTACGGGAAAAGAGGATCCAACAAGAAAAACAGAAGGATCCATGAGGTCCTTCTGGGGAATTTTAAACCGGCGATTTTTGGGAAAAAATAATCGGCCTTGACATACGCAGCACACCCTAAGCGTTTAAGCACTTCTTCCGGACGTTGGTGAATGTAGTCCATAAACCGGGTAATGGCCTGGTCAATATCTTTTTGATCTTTGTGAAAGACATTGGCAATCACCGCATCTTTCAGCCGTTTCCACAAGCGTTCGATCGGGTTGAGTTGCGGTGAATACGGGGGCAGGAAAATGAAATGAAAGCATTCCCCCTTCTGACGCAAAAAATCTTTGACCATCTTCGCATGGTGGATGCGGGCGTTGTCAAGCACGAGCATGATGAGTTTGTCCGGATAGAGGATCTTTAGAATTCTCAAAAAATCCAAAAACGTCGTGGCGTTGGCCGCCGCCACCCGGTGAAAAATCGTCTCCCCATTGAGTACGTTCACGGCCTCAAAGAGTGAAACATGGGCATGATGGCCATACGTGGAAACCTGTTTTCGCCGGTAGACTTCTGACCAAGCGGCCCGCAGAATTTGGTACGAACGGACATGAGTCTCATCAACCTACAACAGCACGGAATCCGGAGCGATTAAGTTTTTTTATGAAGTCCATCTGTTTCTCGAATGCCTGTTGTTGTTCCGCATCGCCTTTGGCCAAGGTATACGTTGGCCGGGTTCAGGACAGTCTCAATCGATGCAAGAGCTTCCGAATTCCTTCACGGGACATGGACACCCCGCAGTGCTTGCGGATATAGGATTGAAGAATCCACGTATTCCACGTAGAAGCGATGTCCCAACCGAGTTCGGCAGAGGGTGCGGGTCAACACGAGTTCTTTCAGTTCCTTCTGCTACTCCGGCGTCAAAAACGGCTCCCGACCCGGCGGAGATTTCCGATCCAGCAGGAGATCGATCCCGCCTTCATTAATAAAGACACATAAAAGGAGACGCTTTGTCGGCAGAGATTCACCATCGAAGCGGCGTCTTTGCCCAGATAGCCTTCCATGATCAAGCGAACGGCCATGACGCGCTGGCGCAGGGCGACTTTTTTGATTTTCCGCTCTTGTTTCCGGAGAGTGCGTGTTGTCCACCCGTGATTGTTGGTGATTTTTAACCTTTTCATCTTGGTTTCGCCTCTTTTTTCATCGATTTCCTAGGTGCAGTATAACCGGAGTGGGCACCACTTATGTGGACGTTAATGTTTCTGGGTGCATGTATGCATGTATATAGATCTTCTTTATTTTGATACCACCTCTTCCTATTTTGAGGCCGATCTGTCTGAAGCAACGGAAGAGGAGAACCTTCGAAAACAAGAATTTTCAAAAGATAAGCGTTCAGATCTCTTACAAATCGTTATTGGGCTCGCCGTGACTCGGGAAGGAATCCCGATTCGCGCTTGGGTATGGCCAGGAAATACGGTGGACATGACCGTGATCAAACAAGTGAAAAATGATTTAATCGGCTGGAAGCTCGGGTGCGTGATTAGCGTGATGGATCGAGGGTTTTCTTCCGAAGAAAATTTACGGACCTTACAACAGGCCGGTGGACATTATGTGGACATTATATCGTAGGAGAAAAAGTCGGATCTGGAAAAGCCGCCACCGAGGAAGCGATGAGGCGACGCGGGCGCTATCAACAGGTTTGGGGGAATTTGCATATCAAAGAGATCATTGTGGGGATGGAGAAGCGCGTCAGCGCTACGTCTTGGTGTACAATCCCAAAGAAGCCGGGTGCCAACGGAAGGAACGGGAGAAGCTGCTCGAGTCATTGAAAGAGGAGTTAGAGGGGCTTCGCCAGATTCCGAACGAAGCTCATCTATCAGCGCCCAGAAATCACGGCCAAACAAGAGCAAACCTTTGCGATTCTAGGGGTGGAGCCTCCTCTGAAGATCCTGGACATTCATCCTCGCTCCTAGATACATTGCCCGAAGTATGCCCAATCGTCTCTGAGCCCTTATATATCAAGGGCTGGGAGGCGATTTGTGTCGAACTCGGGGGAATGATGCCGCCGCAACGTCGAGGTTGTTTGCTTCCTTGGAGCAATGGGAGATCAAATGGGCTTTAGGTGATGCCGCGTATGACAGCGAAAAAGTTCGACAAACCGACGATTTCCCCATCAACCGTCGCAATAGCGAGGGGCGAAAAGATGCGTATGACCGGATTCTTCCTGCTTTTTGAGAACAAAGTTTGGCCAATGGCTCTTTGGATTCCGTCGTGAGATTGAACGTTATGATAAGTACAAAAATTGGCTGGGTGATAAGAGTTGAAAAAGATAATTTTAATTTCAAATATGTACCCTAATAATAAGTATCCGTCCTACGGTATATTTGTCAAGAAAACAGAAGATTTATTAATAGAAGAAGGTTTTGCTGTTGATAAGATTGTAATGTATAAAACAAATAATAAACTACTTAAATTTTTATACTATACATTACATTATGTAAGAATTATAATAAAACTTCTTTTGACAAATACAAAGACTATATATGTCCACTATGCTTCTCATAACGCTTTGCCTATTTTAATCGCAAAGTCGATAAGAAGGAACCTTAATATATATACTAATGTTCATGGTAGTGACGTTATTCCAGAAACAAAAGTTCAGAAAAGATTGCAAAAACTTGTGAAAAAATTGTTAAAGTCTTCAAAACTCATCATTGTTCCTTCTGTATACTTTAAAGAAGTGGTACAAGAAAAATATAGATTAACTAATAAAATAGAGGTATCACCATCGGGGGGGATTGACAGAAAAATTTTTAAGCCGTTAAATATTAAACCAAGCAAAATAGGCTTAGATGATAATAAAACATATATAGGATATGTAGGAAGGATAGAATATGAAAAAGGTTGGGATGATCTAATAATTGCGTTTGAGAGTATAACTAAAGAAGACACTTATAAAAATGTTTCTTTAATTATAGTGGGTAATGGAAGAGAATATTTGAACATGAGAGAAATGATTTTACAAAAGAACTTAGAAGAAAGGATTGTATTATTAGATTTTATGCCACATGATAAATTATGTAAGGTTTATAATATAATAGACGTTTTAATTTTCCCTACTCGTAGAAAAGGTGAAAGTTTAGGACTTGTGGGATTAGAAGCAATGAGTTGTGGAACACCTGTTATAGGCAGTAATATAGGTGGATTAAAGAGTTACATTAATCATAAACAGAACGGTCTATTATTTCAACCAGGGGATAGAGAGAGTTTGATGAAGTCAATAATAGAGTTTTTAAATTACTCTCCTAAACAAAAACAGGGTATGTGTTACGAAGCAATACAGACAGCTATGCAGTATGACAAAGATCTTATTAAGAAGAATCTAGCTTCTTTATTTAAGTAGGAGGTATTATGAGACTTAACAGAAATTTAAAAATTTGTTTAGTAAGCTCTGCAGGTGGACATCTTGCTCAAATAAAGCAACTGATTCCTATAGTAGAGAAGTATGATTATTTTATAGTTACGGAAAAGAATAAATCAACTGATAACTTAAATAATAATTTCAAGGTTTATTATTTATTACAGCAAGAGAGGAAAGATATCAGATTCCTATTTGTTTTTGCTTTAAATATACTATTATCGTTATTTTATTTGGTTAAAAAACGACCGGATGTTATTATTTCCACTGGTGCAGGAGCAACCATTCCTTTATGCCTATTTGGAAAATTATTTGGAAAAAAAATAATATTCATTGAAAGTTTTGCGAAAATAAAAACACCTACCTTGACTGGAAAATTAATATATAAAATTGCTGATAAATTTTATGTGCAGTGGGAAGAAATGCTAAAACATTATCCTAAGGCAGAGTACAGGGGGAAAATCTATTGATTTTTGTAACAGTAGGAACACAAAAGTTTCCATTTGATAGGCTTTTTATAGAATTAGATAATTTAGTTGATAGTGGAAAAATAAACGAAGAGATAATAGCTCAGATAGGATTTTCAAAGTACAAACCTAAAAATTATGAATCATTTGCAATGGTTGACTCAACAAAAATGAATGAATTTATTGACAAAGCTTCTATATTAATAACTCATGGGGGAACAAGCTCTATTATCCAGGGGTTAAAAAAGGAGAAAAAGGTGTTAGTTGTACCAAGAAGAAAAAAATATGGTGAACATGTAGACGATCATCAGGTAGAGATTGCTCAAATGTTTTATGATCTTGGCTTTATAGAAATAGTTAATGATGTAAAGGAATTACATGAGAAACTACGTAAAATAAAGAATAAAGAATATACAAAGTATGAATCTAATGAACCATTATTATTAAACTCTATCTCTGAATACTTGGAAAGACTGTGGATTAGTAAATTGAATAAAAACAAATAATAATATTATTATGCTGTAGTATAATAAATTTCAATGCCCCTGCGTTAGAAAATGCAGAATTGGTTTTCATTATTTATCGAAAAAATGTGTAATCAAAATTGAAACAACCGATCGTTTTTAACAGACGATATTTTGTTTAAGGAAGTGCAAAAATATCCTAATCAAATACCATTTGATTAGCCACAATCTAGTTATCAATTCTAAACATTTTGTAATGAGTACAAGATCAGATCGTTTAAGATCTGATTTTTTTACGGAGGATTATGATGAAACTAGTCCTTTTATCCGGCGGATCCGGCAAACGTCTTTGGCCTTTGTCGAATGATACGCGTTCAAAACAGTTTTTAAAAGTGCTGGAGGGTAAAAATGGTGAGAAGCAGTCGATGGTGTAGCGTGTCTGGGGGCAACTGGAAGCCGTCGGGCTTGCCGATTCTGCGGTAATCGCCACGTCGAAAATGCAGCGCGATATGATTTATCGCCAATTGGGGACGGGGGTCCCGCTTATTATTGAACCGGAACGTCGCGATACGTTCCCGGCGATTTCGTTGGCCGCTTCATATTTATATTCATTCAAGAATGTGTCGGAAGAGGAAACAGTCGTTGTTTTTCCGGTCGATCCGTATGTGGAAGATTCGTTTTTCCAACGAGTCAAAGAGTTGGAGCCGGTTCTCGAACATTCGAATGCGGAATTAGCCTTAATCGGTGTCAAACCAACGTATCCTTCTTCGAAATACGGATACATCGTTCCAAAGGAGAAAGTGGATGGTACGGAGTATTTTATCGTTCATCATTTTACGGAGAAACCGAGCGAAGAAAAAGCGGAAGCATTAATCGCCATGAATGCCTTTTGGAATTGCGGGGTATTTGCTTTTAAATTGAAGTACATGGTGCATCTGCTTGAGAAAAAAGGTATCCCTCTTTATTTTAATGAGCTGTCAAACCAATATCACACATTGCCGAAAATTAGTTTCGACTATGAAGTCGTAGAAAAGGCGAACCATATTGTGGTCCTTCCGTATGACGGGTATTGGAAAGACTTGGGTACATGGAATACGTTGACGGAAGAAATGGCAACGAAGCAAATTGGGAAAGGCGTGTTGGCGGATGACACGATAAATACGCATTTGGTGAATGAATTGGATATTCCGGTAACCGTCATCGGTACCAAAGATCTTGTCGTCGCGGCAAGCCCGGATGGAATTTTGGTTGCCGATAAAGCTTCCAGTCCGAAAATTAAGGATTTGATCAATGGATTTAATCAAACCCCGATGTATGAAGAACGGATATGGGGCTGGTCGCGCGTTCTGGACTATGCGAAATATGAAAATGGCCAAGAAATGGTAACGAAGCGCATTTGTATTCATCAAGGGAAAAATTCAAGCTACCACTACCATCATTTGCGGGATGAAGTATGGACGATTGTTCGTGGTGAAGGAGAGCTGGCGTTAGATGAATCGATTGCTCATGTAAAAGCAGGAGACATCATTCACCTTCCGGCGGGCCGCAAACATGGGATTCGGGCGATTACGGAATTGGAGTTTATTGAAGTGCAGACGGGTTCTGGCATTAGTGATGAAGATTTTGAGAGGCTTTATTTCGATTGGGATGATGTGATTCGTCATATACAAAAATCAAATCCAAATCCATATTGTAAAAATAAGCGGGAGGTTTGAACCGCTGTTTTTTATTTTCATTGGAAAGGCAAAGACGAAATGAATACGATTGCGTATTATATTTCTGATTACGGTTTTGGGCATGCGACAAGAAGTGTGGCGCTGATTCGCCGTTTGTTGAAGATGGAGGAAGATTTAAGAATTATTATTTGTCACTCTTTTGCCCTTTCCTTTTTGCGGGAGTCTTTGAAAGGTGAGAATCGGGTAACATTTCGCAGGTTGGAAACGGACATTGGTTATGAGTTACGAGAGGATTCGATTGAGCCGGATATCCAAAAATTAAATGCCAAATACAAACAGTATTTAAAAAAGTGGAGTTTATTCATTGCACAGGAACGAGAGTTTCTACAGACTAATCAAGTGGATCTTGTCATTTCCGATATCACACCTTTTCCGTTTGAAGCGGCTTATATGCTGGAAATTCCTTCTGTTGGAATTTCGAATTTTAGTTGGTATACGGCGTATCAAAAATTAATTGCCGACACAATGCTTGAGACTTTAAAAGATGCCTATGGAAAAATGACGTATTTTTTTTCGCTGGCAGGGAACCAAGAGCCGAATTGGGGGATGTTGGAAACGCAGCACTTTGGCTTTTTTGCTAGAGACGTAGACAATCATGAAGTTAATAGGATAAAAAAACTGGTAAATCCGACTGGCGAGCGGTTCGTTGTGTTCTTTGGACTTGGCATGAAAATCGATATTGACCAATTGGAACGCCTGCCGATTTGGGATAGTTCTAATTGTACGTTTATCGTTTCAACAAATGTACGGGTGAAGAGGCCTAACGTTTTTCCCATTCCAGAAGACTATATCGAATCACAAAATTATATTGCTGCGGCGGATTTAGTTATCTCCAAGCCGGGGTGGGGGATCGTCAGCGAAGCAGTTTGCGGAAATAAACCATTATTGATTTTGGAACGGCAGGCGGCAATGGCAGAGGACCAACATATGATTTCATATTTACAAAAGCATCGTTTCTGTACCACTTTGGGATGGAATGAAATTCAAGATTTTGTAATTGGTGAACCGTTTATCGATAAGATGGAAAAATTGAAGCAAAATTCAATCGTTGTTGATGACAAAGATAGGATTGCGAAAAAGATACTGGAGTTATTGAAAAAGAGAAATTGTTGAAATATCTTGCTTGCAGCAGATGGAAAAGTATTCCTTTTGTGTTTGATTTGGCATAAAATTATCAGTAGTACTCTAATATTATCTTTGTATGATGCCCCGGTAACATCTACCTTCAAACATGTAATATAATATCGATCTGGTTTTAAACGAAAATAATGATTTAATGTGAAAAAAATAACAAATGTAATCAAGTCAGATTAGACGTGTGAAAAATGTCATGAGCTTTTTTGTAAAAGGGAGTTTTTTCTTTGCCCAATGTTTAAAAGACTGTAAAAAAATTACTTGAAAAGAGGGACCATCCATGAAAATCGCAGTTGCAGGAGCCGGTTATGTAGGGCTGGCGAACGCAGTTCTGTTGGCCCAGAACAATGAAGTGGTTGTGCTCGACATCATTCAAGAAAAAGTGGACATGATTAATAACAGGCGGTCGCCCATTGTGGACCAGGAATTGGAAGAATACTTGGCCACGAAGGATTTACATTTAACGGCGACGACGGACAATTACAAAGCGTATAAGGATGCCGATTATGTCGTTATTTGCACGCCGACCAATTATGATCCGGAGAAAAATTACTTTAATACCCGGTCCGTTGAAGCGGTCATAGCCAATGTCCTTTCCATCAATCCCGCTGCCGTGATGGTAATCAAATCCACCGTGCCCGTCGGCTATACGGAAAAAATGAAAGAGAAATTTGAAACGGAAAATATTATATTTTCACCGGAATTTTTACGGGAAGGAAAGGCTTTATATGACAATTTGTACCCCTCGCGCGTGATTGTAGGCGAAAAATCGGAACGGGCGAAAAAATTTGCCGATTTGTTAGTTGAAGGCGCGCTGAAGAAAGACGTGCCTGTTTTATTCACCAATTCGACGGAAGCGGAAGCCATCAAACTGTTTGCCAATACGTATCTCGCCATGCGGGTGGCATTTTTTAATGAATTGGATACATATGCCGAAATCAGGGGTCTGGACACGAGACAGATCATTGAAGGGGTATGCCTGGATCCGCGAATCGGCAATTTCTATAACAACCCGTCTTTTGGTTATGGCGGTTACTGCCTGCCGAAAGATACGAAGCAATTGCTGGCCAATTATCAAGACGTGCCGAATAATATTATGAAGGCGGTTGTGGATGCGAACCGGACGAGAAAAGATCATATCGCCGAAATGATTATCAAACGGAATCCGAAGGTCGTCGGAATCTATAGGCTGACCATGAAAACCAATTCGGATAATTTCCGGGAATCTTCCGTTCAAGGGGTTATGAAACGAATTAAAGGAAAAGGCATTGAAGTCATCGTTTACGAACCGACGTTGAATGCGGATACCTTCTTTAATTCCAAGGTTATCAATGATTTTGACGAATTCGCCGAACGATCGGATATCATCGTCGCCAACCGCATGTCCGAGGAACTGAAACCGGTAATCGACAAAGTGTACACCAGGGATATTTTCGGCAGGGACTGAAAAAGCCAACGCAAATTTACTACAGGCGCAATTTATCCATACATGAGTGCCGAAAATTATGAATCCATGTCATTTTAAATGGGAACAGCATAAAATGGGATCTCTACTATAAAAACATTTTTTAATTGGGACATAACGAAAAAGAAAAAGGAATGAGCCATGGAGACGAGGACGGAGAAAAAAACTAAGAAAAAGCGGATAAGAATCATTGGATACAGTCTTCTCGCGATTTTTTTGCTCACGCTTGGAATTGGGATCTATGCCTACCAGCATTACAAGCCGGAGAACCACTTTAAGAAAGTGCCGTTGATTTCGGCCGGTGACAAAAAAGCGAATGGCACCGTGGAAATAGACGATCCCGTTTTTAACGTCTTGCTCATCGGTTCCGATCAGCGGAAAGGCCAGAAGATCGGGCATTCCGATTCGATGATGGTCGTTCATGTGGATTTGAAAAACCATCAATATCATATTCTGAGCATTCCCAGGGATTCAAGGGTCCATTTGGACGGGTACGGATACACGAAGCTGACGAGCGTTCAATATGTGATGCAGGCCAAGCACGGATCGAAAAAGGGGATCGAAGAAGCGGTCAAGGCCATCAGCGAATTTACCGGAATTCCGATCAATTACTATGTGGAAACGAACTATTGGGGGCTTGAAGGGATGGTCGATGTCCTCGGCAACATTGAAATGAATGTCCCCTTTGATGTCAGGCTTACCCACCCCTGGTATAAAGAAAATCAAAATAAGGTGATTACAGCCGGTACGCATACCCTTGACGGGAAAATGGTCACCGAACTTGTCCATGAGCGGTATTCCTTGGCAAATGGCGATTATGGCCGCCAGCAGCTCCAAGGAGAAGTGCTCAAGGCCATCGCCAAAAAGGCGCTGAGTGTCGGCAATATTCCCAAATTGCCCAAGCTGTTCGATTCCATTTCCGATTTTATCGTCGAAACGAATATGACCAAATCGGACATCATCAGCATGGCCTATGCCGTCAAGGATTTTGACCCGGACACCCAAGTCCATTACCATCAACTGAAAGGGAAAGGCCAAACCCTTTATGATGATGTCCTGCAGGCCAACAATTCGCAGATCGTCATTGATGAAAAGGAAATGAAAGAGATTGTGGAGAAATACTTCATTCCATAATTGGACATAAAAGATGAACCACATCGACAAAAGGAAAAAGCCGGCGGGAGGTTGCCCCTCCCGCTTTTGATTTTCCGGCATTCCTTCGTCTGTGAAGAAGCGGAAATGGCGAAAATATTCGCCGCTGGACGCAATGACGGGCGGACAATTATGGCATATAAATGGAGCTCTCCGAATCCAACTCCGGACTGCGTAAGGTTACAGCCCCCCTGATTGATGGCTGTCATAAGCCCGTACTGATTACCGATTGATCCCCTTTCTTTAACGGCGATCCCCCGGCAGTTCTTCAACTATTGCCTAAAGGATTTGCCACAGGTCATGCCCCAACGGCAATTAGCGAAACTATCGTTTCTGTCCATTAACTCACAGGCAATCGGAAGCCTCCCTTCCTTTCTCTCCACCCTTGTCATGGTTACTTCTCCGTGATTCCCCTTCTTTTCTTCCCTTTGATTTGCTTTCCGTGTTCTCACACGCGCCTTATGGGTGAATATACTGATTATGTGAAAAAAATGAAGGAGGCATGTGCTTTTGCATCAATATCCGTTGTACCCTTATTGGTCGATGCCGATGCAGCCCGCCGGTCAACAGCAGGCATCTTTGAAGGACCTTTGCAAAAAATATCATCTTCATCTTGTCCGATTGGAAGGAACGGATGGGAACATCTATGAAGGAATCATCGAGGATGTGAACGAAGACAGCGTAGATATGCTCATTCCGGTCGGAGATGTGGAAGATGATCCGGATTACGGAATGCGCCAATATTTCGGGCAGATGGGATATGGCGGTTATCCGAGGAGGTTCCGCCGCTTCCGGCGTCGTCGGTTCCCGTTCTTTATATTCAGGAGGCTGCTATTTCCCCATTTTTATTAAAACCCTTCCATCTTTGTTTTCATGGCCTCCAGCCCCTAAACCGAGACAGGCAATTCCTGATGATCCTCATCACTAGCATAGTATTGGGGTATGGGTCGTTGGAGACCTGCAGCTTTCGAAATCGTTGCTGGATCGATTGTACCGCATCCTCCGGAAGGAAGCTGGCCCCGCCGTCTATGTAAATCCAGACTCGAAACTGTTTGGGAATGGGCCGGCCAACGGCAACAGGGATTTCTCTGTTTCGATACCTAAATAGAAGGCGGGCACCGTATTAACGGTCTAGGCGAAAGACATATCCTGGAACAATAGGGAAGAGGTGAAGGACACGGTTGTTGACACCATTCCTGATCTCACCTATCCGATTATTTGATTGCAATGGGTTCTCTGTTATCCTAATTCGCTGAACAAAAGCTGCCATTTCAAAATGGCTGCCAGTCCTGCGCCGTGAAGAAACTTGTTCTCCGCTATGAGCTGCAGAAGTTGATGAAAGTCCATATATTGAATCTTTATATCTTCGCTGCTGTCTAAATTTTGATGATACGTATTGATGAGATCCGTTGCGGCGAATAAGTGAATGACCTCTGATGTCGAACCGGGAGAGGGATAAAAATAACCTAAAGATTTCCAAGTTTTTGCCGCAAAACCGGTTTCCTCAAGCAATTCCCTCTTGGCGGCCTCTATCGGTTCTTCCCCATCTTCGATCGAACCCGCCGGAAGTTCGAATTCCCAACTGTTAAAGGCATGTCGATATTGCTTTATAACAATGACCTTTCCATCGTTTGTTATGGGTAGGATACAAACCCCTTGATGGAAATTTATATATGAAAAATTGATTTTTTCCTGATTTGGAAGTTGAACCTCATCCGTAATAATTGTGAAACGGTTGATAACCGATTGTTTTCTGTTGATTATTTTCCAATTTTCCTCATTCGGTTTCAAAGAAAGAACCTCCCGTTATGTTGGAATAACCGTAAGCCAACAATCTGCTAGTTTTTTAAAGCATATCTATTTCTCGATGGAACAATAGTTATAATCTAATATTAGAAGAAGCCTATCGAACGGAAAAGATAAACGTTGTGCCGGTCTGGCCGGAAGGGAATAGTTCTGGAAAGAAACTCCAATAAAAGATTATCCATATGGTTTGAACAAATTTGATATTCGCATATGCTATAGCCATCAATGATTGGAAGATTTGCCGCGTTGTCTACGTCTTATGCTGTCTTCAAATGGTGAACAGGGAGACCTTCCGCTTTAAGTTGTTGTCTCTTGGAGATAGATCCTTAAAGCATTTCGGGATCATACCTATCTTTTTTAACTGGTCGGGCGCGTCATTTTTTCCAAAAAATGAAAAATGTTTTTCTTTTAATTATCTATTTTAGTATAATAGTTTTAATTAAAAGGAATAGGTTGGCGATTTTTCCAGGCGGGGGAAGCGTTTTTTTATTCATATCTCGAAATTTATTTTTTGTCAGGAGGATTTGAATGGAGAAATTACGAAAAATATTGTCTTTGATGTTGGTAAGCCTTCTCGTCTTTTCCCCGTTGCCGGCAAAGGGGGAATCTCCGTCTTCCCATGAAACGGATATTAAAGCATCAAAAAAGAATATCACGATGGATTCCCGCCCGTTAAAAAATCCGTTAAATTGGCAATCGGACATCGATTATCACGATCCCGATGCATACCCGCTTGTTTCGAAAGGGAAAAAAATAACCACGTTAACCGACAGCTATGGCACGAAACATACATTCACATACGAAGATCTTTTCGAAGATGACTATTTCTTCGGTTACCTCGATCTCATTTTCGGATACACGTCAGACGATGCCTATGACAAAGAAAGTTACATCTATTTTGAGTTTTTTTATGATAATGCAGGGTATTTGGAATATTATGGATATATGGATTTTGACACTTTTGGATTTGACGAATATGTATTGATTCCCATGATCGATAAAAATGATTTTGCCGACCAAAGATATATATACATTCGTGTGGGCATTGAAAACGAATTTGATCCGGAATATTATTCGGACGTTGCCACATTCAAAGTGGAGAATCCTTTTTACACGCCTGCAAACGACTATGTGATCATCAGCAATGAATCGGTGGACGTTTGGGATCTGGAATATACGGGATCTTTTGACTATCATATGGACAACTCGAAGATCACCATCGACAAAAACTTAAACCCCGGCGCCTATCGGATGGATGCCGTTCTTCCGTACAATCCGAAAAAAAATAACAGCAGACCGCTGAATAAGAACACGAACCGGGTTGCCCGAAGCTATCAAGTCGGCGACAAAAAAGATTTTTGGGTAACCCATTTGACGACTGAGTCAGATTACCGCATCAGTGCGGAATTGTTTTACAGCGGCACGAAGGCGAATGTTTGGGTACATAATAATCAAATTACGAAAACCCAGGCGGCACAATTGGGAAAGGAATTTGAGCAAAAAATCTATCCGGCGGTCGTCAATCATTTCGGAAAGGAATCCGATGTCGACGGGGACGGGAAAATCAACATTTTATGCTTCGATATTCAAGACGGATTTGCGGGATACGGCGGCTATGTGGCCGGGTACTTCTACGGCAGGGATTTATATGACGACATCCATTCCAATCGCTCGGAAATCTTTTATATAGATACCTATCCCACGATGGGAACGGGCAGTACAAAAGATGTAACAAAAGCCTACACCACCCTCGCCCATGAATTTCAACATATGGTTAATTTTAATCAAAATATGTTGACTGAGCGCAGTGAGGAAGTTATGGATACATGGCTGGACGAAGCCTTGTCCATGGCTGCCGAACAGATTTATTTAGGAAGGGTTTTAAGCGACCGGATCGACTATTACAATGTCTCCGAATCCATCCGGGACGGGCATTCCCTGCTTTATTGGGATGAAGACGGCGATGTCTTGGCCAATTATTCCTTGTCCTACTTATTCGGTCAATATCTCAAACTGCAGGCGGGAAAAGGCAACGCCATTTTTAAAGAAATCATTCAGGATCCGAATGAAGACTATCGGGCAGTCGAAAACGTCATCAAGAAATATATTGATCCGTCGTTAACCTTCGGGAAAATGATGACCAATTTCCGCGTCGCCCTGTTGAAAAAAGAACCGACGGGTTTGTACGGTTTTAAGGGGGATCCGGGATTTAAAAACATTCACCCGAGAATTTATAGGGATTATCCGACCTTCTTATTCGGCGGCGGCGCAATCGTCAAAAAAATTAATTTGAATCAATTTAAAACGCCCGCCGACAAAGCAGAACGGATCACATATACGTATGTCCGAGGCAGTGAAATCAACAACCCGAAGGTCGGACTGAGCGTCAAAGATGTGTCGGACAAAGATAAGGCCGTCAAAGGGGAAACAAAGCCAGGGGCCACCGTTTATGTGAAAAGATCCTCCGATTTAATCAGTAAAGGGACCGCTGACGGCAGCGGAAATTTCTCGGTTTCGATCCCGGTACAGAAAGCGGGCACCGTATTAACGGTCTATGCGGAAGATATGTTCAAGAACAAGAGCAAAGAAGTGAAGGTCACGGTCGCTGACAAGACGCCGCCGGCAAAGCCGACGGTAAATCCCGTGGCGGATAACGCCACAAAAGTGACGGGGAAAACGGAAGCGGGCGCGACCGTTTATGTGAAAGTCGGTTCGAAACAAATCGGAAAGGGGACGGCCAACAGCAAAGGCGAATTCTCGGTTTCGATCCCGAAACAGAAAGCGGGCACCGTTTTAACCGTGTATGCGGTGGACAAGGCGGGCAACAAAGGCGTTGAGGCAAAGGTTACCGTCGCTGACAAAACGCCCCCGGCGCAGCCGAAAGTGAACACGGTGGGGGACAACGCCACGAAAGTGACGGGAAAAACCGAAGCGGGCGCCACCGTCTATGTGAAGGCCGGCTCGAAACAAATCGGGAAGGGAACGGCCAACAGCAAAGGCGACTTCTCGATCAAAATTTCCAAGCAGAAGGCTGGTACGACGTTAACGGTTTACGCGGTGGACAAAGCGGGAAACAAGAGCAAAGAGACGAAAGTGAAGGTCGTCGACAAAACGCCTCCGCCCGCCCCGTCCGTGAACAAAGTGACATCCAAATCGAAAAAAGTGACCGGGAAAGCGGAAAAAGGCGCGACCATTTACATTTATCGCGGCTCGAAGCTCATCGGCAAAGGCGCCGTATCCGCGAAAGGCACCTTCAGCGTATCCATCCCCGCCCAGAAAAAAGGCACGGTGCTGAAAGTGTACGCCATCGATAAAGCCGGGAACCGCAGCGCGGCGAAAACGGTCAGGGTATATTAGGCCCTCCGCGCCGCTGTTTCCGCAAACATCCGGCGCGATGGATCAAAATGATGACCGGATGAGGTTCCCGCGTACGACCGCAGCAAGAAAAACAAATTGCCGGGCCGGACGGTTTCAGCAAGTATCCCGCTGAAAAAGGACCAATAGTAGGCGGCCTTCCTGCCGCTCCCTGCAAGTTCAGCGCCATTGGCGGAATAATCGCCTGTTGCGTCAGCCCGGCTATCCGGCGGAGCAAAAAAAAACAAAAAACTGGAACCTCGAGAAGGTTCCAGTTTTTTGTATGTAGATTAAACTTTAAATCTTTTTGCATACAGAAAATCCTCGCAAGTCATCCACAAATCAGCCCCTTCTTTATGCCCCTTGTACTGTTTTTCCATTTACAATTTAACATCTCCGCATAAACTTCATTCGCGTTAATGCTTTTTAGATCAAATCCAAATTCCACATTATGATCTTCAACCGTCACTTTGTTAACATATAGTTTTGTTCTCGTCGATTTGATCCAAAAAATATGAAAACGGATACTTGACGTATATTAATAATTATTCTATCATAAATCATGTAAGGAGTCTGAAACGTTTCAGAAAAAAGAGTTTTGACAAAAACTCCTTCGTTATCCTTCATTATTATTTGTATTTGTTCTGAAACGTTTCAGAGTTCTCTTTAATATCTAAAGATAGGGGTTTTATATGGCAACAATTAAGGATATCGCTAAACTTTTAGGATTATCAGTTTCAACAGTTTCAATGGCCTTAAATGATAGTCCTGAAATAGGTGAGAAGACAAAAGAGAAGGTAAGAGAAGCAGCAAAGAAATTAAATTATTCAAAGAATGGAATTGCAATTGATTTGCAACGTCAAAAAACAAATATTGCATTGGTAATAACAGATAACCCAACCCGCCCATTTTTTACTGACTCTTTACAAGTGCTTCAATCCATATTAAGTAAACATAACTTGGATGTGGTTATTATCACTGCAAATCAACAAAATCACACAACTGCAGAAAGGTTCATTTCCGAAAGAAGAGCAGACGCTGTTATTTGTTTGTCAAGATTTATTTCTGATGATTTTATAAATACTTATGCAAATAATAAAATGAAAATTGTCGTTATTGGAGGAAGTAATAAATTAAACAAAAATGAAAATGTAATCAATATTAGCCTTGATTACAACCGAATTGGTGAGGAAATAACAGATTATTTAATCCAATCTGGTCATAAAAGAATTGCATTTGTAAAAGAAAGTATTACATCGATCGGATCGATTTACCGTTTTGAAGGTTATTTACGAGCGCTAAAAAGAAATCAAATTGCAATTGACCGTGACATAATTTTTGATGCTAAGGGAGGAGAATATGATCACGGTTATGCAATTACCGAGAAGATAGCAGAAAAAATTATAACAAAAAAAATAGATGCCATTTTTTATTCGGATGATAATTTGGCTGTAGGTGGATTACACAAGTTATTGGAATTAGGAATAAAAGTACCTGACGATGTATCAATAGTTGGTTACAATAACTATTTAATTTCAAAAATTGTTACACCAAAAATAACTACAGTTGATCTGCATCAACAAAAGATTATGGAATTTGCTGCAAAAGCACTTGTCAGTATTTTAGAAGGTACCAGTACAAGGGAATATATTTTAAACCAATTGCAGGACAATAAAGTTCTTTCTTCTGAAATCATAGAGCGGGATTCTGTGAAAAAAAGATAAGTTGGAGGTCAAAATGAATAATAGATTTCCAGAAGGATTTTTGTGGGGTGGAGCTGTATCAGCTAATCAATGCGAAGGTGCTTGGAATGTAGATGGAAAAGGAGTTAGTATGGCTGATCTTGCAACCTTGGGTAAACATGGAGAAGGAAGAACATTTACAAAGACTATAATGAAGGATACATTTTATCCAAGTCATGAAGCAATCGATTTTTTCCATCGATTTAAAGATGATATTGCATTATTTGCAGAAATGGGATTTAAGTGTTTTAGAACAAGTATTAATTGGACAAGAATTTTTCCAAAAGGGGATGAAATGGAACCAAATGAAAAAGGTTTAGCTTTCTATGATAGTCTTTTTGATGAATGTCTCAAATATGGGATCGAGCCGGTAGTTACGATTTCACATTATGAAACACCATTATATTTAGTTGAAAAATATGGTTCTTGGACAAATAGAAAAATGATCGATTTTTATATTAAATTTTGCAAAACAATTTTTGAACGTTACAAAGACAAAGTAAAGTACTGGCTGACTTTTAATGAAATTAATGTAATTACCATCAATCCTTTATTGGCTGCAGGAATCCGAATTGAGGAGTATGAGAATAAAAAAGAAATTATGTATCAAGCTGCTCATTACCAGTTAGTAGCAAGCGCAAAAGCCGTAAAACTTGGTCATGAGATAAACCCTAATTTTAAAATAGGGATGATGATGTTATATCCTCTCTCGTATGCAGAAACGTGTTCCCCCGAGGATAATTTAGAAAATATGAGAAATATGGATCAACATTATTATTTTTCTGATGTTCAGGTTAGGGGTTATTATTCAAATAAGGCTAGGAGGTTTCTTGAAAGAGAAGGAATTCAACTGGATATTACGGAACAGGATATTATTGATTTACAAAAAGGGGTCGTCGATTTTATTGGAATTAGTTATTATATGTCTCTTGTAACAAGTTCTAATCCTGAAAGGAAAATCAAGGTAAAAGGAAATATGTTGGAAGGAATATTAAATCCATATTTAGATAAGTCAGAATGGGATTGGCAAATAGATCCTATTGGGTTACGAATCACATTAAATAATCTTTATGATCGTTACCAAATTCCTATTTTTATTGTTGAAAACGGTTTAGGAGCGATTGATGAGAAAAAAGGAAATGAAATGATAAGGGATGATTATCGAATTGATTATTTAAGAAAACATATTGCTCAGATGAGGGACGCAATTTTAATCGATGGTGTTGAAATAATAGGATATACCGTATGGGGATGTATAGATTTAGTCAGTGCTTCCACCGGAGAAATGAAAAAAAGATACGGGCTTATATATGTTGATCGCAATGACCATGGTGAAGGCACTTTAAAAAGAGAACGCAAAAAATCTTTTTATTGGTACAAGAAAGTGATAGAAACAAATGGTGCTTGTTTGGACTAGAATGATATTCCACATACATTATAACAATTGAAAATATAAGGAAAAAACGAGAAGGTGAAAAAATGAAATTCCCTAATTTATTTAAACCTATCAAAATAAAAAACGTGATTTTTAATAATCGTATTATTGCCACTCCTGCTGGCCCTTTTATGGATAAAGCAATCGGAGGGGCTGGTGTGATCATTACCGGCCATGCGATTGTTAGTAGAAAAAGAGCAAGTTATTCACGTCCGGATGAACCATATATTTTTGACAAATATCAAAGAGAAGCAACCAAAGAGAGGGTTATTATAGCAAAGCAAGCTGGTGCAAAAGCATCACTGGAATTAATTCACGCCGGACAATATGCTCGTGTAGATGATTATGCAATAGGTCCTGTTAGCTTTATTCGTGAAGATGGAACAGAAGTTCGAGCAATGGATGAAGAAATGATGAATGAGGTTGCAAATAATTGGGCAGAAACAGCTAAAAATGCTAAAGAAATAGGATTTGACATGGTGATGTTGCATTTTGGCCATGGCTGGTTGCCTGCGCAATTTTTGTCCCCTTTATTTAATAAAAGGAATGATGAATACGGTGGATCTTTTGAAAATAGAATCAAATTTCCAAAAATGATAATTGATCGTGTCCGCGAAAAAGTAGGACCGGATTTTATAATTGACATGCGTATTAGTGCTTCAGAATGTGTGGAGGGTGGAATCGAATTTAAAGACGTCTTAAAGTTTATTCAATTGGTGGAAGATAAAATTGATATGGTACATATCTCGGCTGGTTTGGACATGATACGGGAAGGAAATGTTCATATGGCTCCAACTATATTCAAAGAACATATGCCCAATGTTAAATGGGCAGCAGAAGTCAAGAAAAATGTAAAGATACCGGTTACTGTTGTTGGTGCCATTATGACTCCCAAAGAAGCAGAATCAATCATATCTGAAGGGAAAGCCGACTTTGTTGCATTAGGGAGACCTCTTATTGCAGATCCTTTTTGGCCAAAAAAAGCAAAGGAAGGTAGAGATGAAGACATTGTACCTTGTTTACGCTGTCAATATTGCTACCATATATCTACAGAAAGATGGAATGTAGGTTGCTCAGTTAATCCAAGGTACACCAGACCACATTTAGTACCATTAGAGTTACCAAAAGCTAAAGATCGCAAAAGAGTAGTTGTGATTGGCGGGGGTCCAGCAGGAATGAAAGCTGCTTTAGTAGCTGCAGAAAGAGGTCATGAAGTTATTTTAATTGAAAAAGAAAAGGAACTTGGCGGATTATTACGATATTCCGCCTATGAACGCTTAAAAATAGATTTATATAATTACATGAAGTATTTAGTTACACAAATAAATAAATCAAATGTAATAGTAAAAACAGGTACAAGAGCAACCCCTGGTTTGGTCAAAGAGTTATCACCGGATGCTATTATAATTGCCATTGGTGCATTACCTATTATTCCAAAAATCAAGGGTGTAGATAAGCCTCATGTTTTCCAAGCATTAGATGTATATGGAAAATTTGAAAAAATCGGACAAGATGTTGTAATTATAGGAGGTGGTTCAACCGGATGTGAATTAGGGATAGAATTGGTAAGATGTGGTAAAAATGTGACAATTTTAGAACGATCTGGCATGTTGGCAAAAAACGGAAATCTACTTTATCGGATCGGTTTGAGACAAACGATGGAAAAAGAAGAAAAATTATATTGGGAACTTAATTCTACTTGTAAAGAGATAACAGATAATGGCGTTATATTTATTCAAGATGGTAAGGAAAAATTTATTAAAGCTCACACGGTTATATTGTCTACAGGTTTGAAAACGGATCCTAAAGCTATTGAATCTTTTTATGGAATTGTACCTGATACCTATGTGATTGGTGATGCTAATAAACCAAGAAATGTTATGGATGCAACAAGAGAAGCTTATTTTATAGCAAAGAATATTTAAGAGTTAATTTACTTCATTACCTAACGAGAGGAAAACTAATATAGATGGAGGTGATAATAAGTTGCAAGCTATAATAATAAATTTTTAAAAATTCGTTGCAACCGTTTTCTATACAAACTGGCTAGGAAAATAAAACTAATTACTTAGTAAAAAGTTTTTCTAATTATTTTTAAGTAAGGAGGAATAACACATGGATTATAAAAAAGTCGCAGGTGAGATTTTATCTGCATTAGGTGGTTGGCAAAATATAAAATCTTTAAATCATTGTGCTACACGGCTCAGAATTTCTTTAGCTGATCAAAGCAAGTTAAATATATCTAAGTTGGAAAGTAACAAAAATATATTAGGGGTTATAAATAACAATACTGAAATTCAATTGATCATAGGTACAGAAGTTCAGCACGTATATAATGAAATCATGAAGATATCCAAAGAACCAATTGATACATCTATAACAAATTCAGATTCAAGCACTAAGCAAAAAGCTAATAATGGAGGTTTACTTGATCGCTTTTTAGCAATAATAACTGCAATATTTACTCCATATATTCCAGTTTTAGCTACATCGGGTATTGTATTAGGCTTAATTGCTATAGCAACAAACTCCGGTTGGCTTTCTGAGAAGAGTCCAACATATATTACTTTTGCTGCTATGGGAAAGGCATTAATTTACTTTTTTCCTATACTTTTAGCTTTTACAGCTGCTAATAGATTTGGCGCGAATCCTTTTATTGGAGCTACAATTGGAGCCGCTTTACTATATCCAGATCTTAATAAAATTTTAGTATCAGGAGCAAAATTAGACTTCCTCGGTATTTCCTATACAGCAATGAATTTCGCGAATACTGTGATTCCTATCCTTATATCAATGTGGGTGTTAAGCCATCTTGAAAAATTTTTAAAAAAATCTTTGCCTAAAATATTACAATTTATGCTTGTACCCTTAATAAGTATATTAGTAATGGTTCCATTAACTTTAATCGTATTTGGTCCAATTGGCAATTTGCTTGCAAGTGGGATAGGCAGAGCATATGAGTTCTTATTAAAAGGAAATATTATCATTTTTAGTTTACTGTTTGGTGCATTTTTTATCTTTGTTATTATGTTTGGATTACATTGGATTGTTTTACCGTTGCAACTTCAAATTTTAGCAGATAAAGGTCTTGAATATTCATTGGCAGCAGGTGGTATGGGTAACTATGCACTTCTTGGTGTTACATTGGCTGTATTGTTATTCCATCAAGACAAAGAATTAAAAGGGATAGCCGGGTCAGCTGCATTTGTAAACTTAATCTCAGGAATTACTGAGCCGGGGTTATATGGTGTTTGTGTAAGAAATAAACATTACTTTTTATCGGTAATTTTAGGTGGAGCTGCTGGT
>Ga0310833_100686_pt1 | contig 20966 bp, 26 predicted proteins | sample SM_ome_FD_201312 | JGI IMG/M metagenome (GOLD analysis project Ga0310833, IMG submission 201312) | Sorghum-adapted microbial communities enriched on stacked mutant (SM) sorghum from Joint BioEnergy Institute, Emeryville, California... ...
CTTGGGCATTGCCCAAAAAAAGTTGATGCAAAAGTTGCGAATCTAAGGTAATCTGGTATTGAGCCATATTCGATCTCCTCCTGAAGAATGTTGTTTCGACACCACCATTCTAACTGAGGGATTTGAATATGGCTCCCCTTATTTTTGGGAGTATAGCATTTTTACACAATTATACGGACTCAACTGGTTGCCCTACAAATCCCGCGAAAAAAGATAGGCGCGCTTCTCGAATCCCATGGACACATAGAATTTGTGCGCCGCCTCCCGGTGAAATCCGGAGTCCAGCTCGACTTTTTTGCAGCCGTTTCTACCCGCTTCATCAAGCAGGTATTGCAGCAATTGTTTTCCCCGCCCCCGGCCCCTGTATCGTTCATCGATGATAAGCGTGGTGACATAGGCGATTTTGGACTCCTGCCAAAAATTGTTCAGGATCAACATCGATGCAAATCCAATGATCTGATGCTGATCTTCCATGCACACGAGCAGATCCGTCGCGGAAGCCAAACTTCTGCCGAACACCTCCAATTGGGCTTTCGCATCCAGTTTCTTGTTCGGCCATAATTGTTTGAACAATCTAAATACTTGATCGAAATCAGCCTGTTTTGCAGGCCGGATTTGTGGTTGCATGCCTATCCCCCGTGCGATTGCGGTTTCAAATATTTATCCATTGTTTGGACAGCCAGCTTCAATGCCCGGATTCTCCTGTCCAGGAGCTTCCGTCTTCTCCAATGGTGAAACATTGCCCACCATGATCCAGCTCCCGGCCATTCATTTTGGCTTATCTTCTATTCCATCTTTAGCGGTTGATGTACATTCACTTGCATCAATATTCCGGCCATTTCCTTGCCTTCCGGATCATTCACAACCTTTATGCCAAAAGGAACAAAGCCGAGTTTCATGTACATCAGCAGTGCTGACGTATTCGTATTGTGACATACAAGACGGAGATGGTTGACCGCCAGTTCCTCTCTTGCAATCCGGATCATTGTGTTTACCAGGTATCGACCTGCCCCTCTCCCCCTGCAAGCCGGACTGACGATGACATTCCCCAGCCAGCAGTCCTCGCTCGTCACATCGTATAGATTGCCATATCCGACAACTTCATGATCCAGCGTGATGACGGTTGGTTTTTTCCGGCTTGCAGCGGCTTCTTCCAACTGTTGGGCTGTCAACGGATATGATCCTCTCGGGTACATATAGAACGATTCCGTTCTATTTAGCGGGAATGAAGCGATGATGGGGAAATCATCCGCTTTGACTGGACGATATTGGAACATCCGGAATACACCTCTGTGTCGGGGGATGTGTTCAATCCTCTTTATACATGTATATTAATTTTAGCCGTTCATTAACTTCGGTTTCCTTGTATGGCCGATAGCCCAAATTTTCATAGAACCGGAGATTTTTTTCGCTTTTGTGCCCGGTAAAAAGCTCTTTCCGCTTTACCCGGGGGTACGCCTGCTCGATCTCCTGCATCAGTCTTTTTCCGATTCCGCGGTTTTGGAACGTCGGTTTGACGATCAGCTTGTCAATCTCCGCTTCACTCTGATAGGCCTCATACTGGAGTTGCAAGATGACCGGCAGATCGGCTCTTTCCGCATTGGATACGATCAGCATCGGCCGGTTCCTCCCAAAAAGGGCTCATCCGGCCTGTTTTTCCGCGTAGGTCGCGGATGGCTGGGGTTCGTCGATTTCTTTGATCGTGATTTCAAGTCCGCCGAACTTTTTGGCCAATTTGTTGTAGAGCCAGGACATCAACATATAGATCAGTGAACTGAAACATGCGGTGAATCCCGACATGAAGATATAGGAGATTCCCACAAACAGGAGTTCGGTTTCCCCCGTGAAGACGCCCACCGGAATCAGAATGACCCCGATCAAGGCCAACAGGCCAAACGGAATGATGGAAACATACAATCCAACCTTGAAGCTGCTGACTGCTCCGATATTGGTGATTTCAACCTTTTTCATGTTCATTGCTCCTTTTTCAACTCATTGTTGACGCTGTAGTTGTGCCTGAATGGGCTTCAGACAATCCCTTTATCCATACACTTTGACCCGGGACACAAATCGCCACCCCGCTTTCCATTTCTCTTTCAACAAAACGACCCGGCACGGATCGTTCCTGTCGTGTGCCGGGTCCCAAGTTGTCAGGTTTCTTGTTTTTTTGACACTATTTTACACGATTTCATTGAGAATTTGATCGATTTTTTTCGTCTTTCCGAACAAATTGTTTAAAATTGCCCTGATGGTATAAACGGGCCCAAAGGGGATGGACCACCAGCCACCCAGCATCGTAAATGTTGTAAACAGCAAATTCAATAATGGCGTAAGACTGTATTCCTTGATGTAATAGCCCGATTTCAACCGGAAAGACAGAAAACCGATGGAAAGACAAGCCTGGTATTGCCTGAATTCCGTGTCCCTGTCGATCAATACCCCGTCATATTCGGCCCCTTCGGTCATGATTTGCAGATGGTTTCGTCTGATCCAGTCTGTAAATTCCATATGGTATTTTTTGTCTCTTCTGAAGATGACCGAACAGACGAACAGCACTGTACCGAGAATGATTTGTGCAGCGGCATTGTCCAGATCGTTGCGGGGCAGACTGTGGCCCAGAGCCAGAAAGAATAATGCGGATAATACCAGTGTCACATAATGCATCTGAAACCATCACCCTTTTTTGATGCCCGTTCGCGCCGGATAAAAACATCCGGAGACAAACTCCAGTTTCCGGATTCATCCGCTGCGCGTCACCCTTCAAACTCTTCTTTCAGAATGGCCATCTTGATGACATCCCAATATCGACCATCCCGATAGAGCTTTTGACGCATTCTGCCTTCTTCCCTGAATCCGCATTTCAGATAGCAGTGATAAGCTCTCTCGTTGAACTCGTAGACATCCAGTTCGAGTCGGTGCAGATTCAAGGTATGGAAGACAAAACGCTGCAATAGCGTGATGGCTTCGCTCCCATAACCTTTGCCCTGGCAGTCCTTTTTGCCGATGACAATGCCCAGGGCTGCATTTCTGTTCCGGTAATCCAACTGATGCAAATCGATTTGTCCCATGTAGGACAATGTCTCTTTGTCCGAGATGACAAATCCTTTACTTGCGGCCGTCCCTTCTATCATCGACCTCAAAAAGTTTTCCGTCTCATACACCGTGTTGGGGAACAGAAAGATGTCATTCAAATTTTTCGTAATTTCATGGTCATTCACCCACGCCCGGATATGGGGCAGGTCTTCCCAACGATATTCCCTGAGCACGATTCTGCTTCCGACCAGATGGGGCATGCGGTTTCATCCTTTCCCCAAACCATTTAAAAACTATCTGTTCTTCATCGGCATGCTTCCGAGACCCAATCTTGTTCCGGTCCGATTGGCAAGGTAACGGACAGGCATAAGGTCACCTTCCATCCTTGAATTCCAAGGCATGGAGCCTTGATCCTGAACAAGTCGCAAAGTCGCAGCATTTACTCCTCATTCAGTATTTTTTTGAGCCTTGGTCCGATTTCTACAAATCCTTCCCGCTTGTAAAAGGAGACGGTTCTTTCCCACTTCGCCGGATTTGGCGCACCGACTTCCAGCCGCCTCCAGCCCCGTGTCCTGGCCAAGTTCTCGACTTCCCGGATGAGTTTGCTTCCGATATGGTTGGAACGATATTCCGGCAACACATACAACTCCTGGATGATTCCCATTCGGCCACCCGCATATATCGAGAAAGACTCCGAAACGGTAATTGCGCCTACACATTGCTGATGCGCATCGAATGCCAGAAATCCGGCAAATGTATCCGGATGCTGATCAAACATTTCGATGCATGCCTGCAAACAAGGTTCCGCTTCAACTTCCGCACCGTCAAGTTCCGACAGCAATCGTACAACCATGCCGGACAGGAGATTGGCATCCGCCTTGCCTGCTCTCCGGATAGTTATCAAAATAACCACCTGCCTGGACAAAATGATCGGGCAATTGGTGAATCAAGTTTGCTTCGCTTTGGTGTTTTGCTTTTGTGCAACCAGCCTTTCGACCGGCTTCAGAAGAAAATCTTCGATCAGTTCAATGTTTCTTCTATTATGAATGTATGCTATGGGACATGGAACTTCCTGCATTGTCTCCACCGGTGAAATTTGAAATCTGTTTTCAGCGTCTGTTGCCAATTTTCCATGCAAGTTCATTTCTGCAGGAATGTTGTTTGTGGCCTTTGAGCTATTCATTTTTGTCTTGTGTCGTATTTTTCAACAGCATTTGTATTTGATGATTTAAATTGTAGAGTTCATCCCTGAGCGCTTGCACATTTTTGTTCAGTTCGGAGTGGTTGATTGCGGTACGGATGATCAAATACACAATAAACAGCCCCAACAGCAAAAATAAAATGGAAATAACCTGGGCAAACGCAATGGCCAGATTCATCCTGTTCCACCTCCCATTTGATTTTTGACACATTCCCGAAAACAGTGCAATGTATTGACTGGACGCAAACCGGTCCACAAAAACCCCATTCATCACTTGATTATGATAAATAGAGCAGACGAAAAAATTGATCAGACCATTCGCTTTGGGTACCTTCGCTTATTGTACTCATTATTCATACTTGGCAGAAGTTGGTCAAGTCCTGGTTGACTGGTACTGACCATTGCACGTTTACTGCAGTGGCTACAGTGAAACACCAACGTTGTCATGGACATCCGTGACCGTTAGCAGCGTTCAAGTGCCTTTTTGCGCAAAATCGCGGACATTTTTGTCCATTGGAAATCAAAATCTCCTTTTTTTCAAGAAAACCGTTCGCTAATGGACATTTGTGACCGCCAGAAAAGAAAAAAAGCCAAAAACGGCCGCTAGCGGACATTTTTGTCCAATGGGAGTTGTCAGCCGTCCGCATCGCGGGGCGATGCCCCATCTATCAGCATCCCGGCACCGGATACCATCGCAGGTACAGCAACGCAAAAAAACGGTGCGGCAGCGAAAACAAAAACGTTACAGGCACACAAACAAAAAAAGATCGGGTGAAAACAGCATCTGTTTCCGCCCAATCTTTGCTGTTGTGCGATCTTCTGTTGGGTACGCACTTATGCTGGGGTCGCAGTTGGACAGCCCCTTTTTCGACCATCAAGCGTTCATCCGCTGATGGACCGTCGATAAAATGTGCCGGAACCGGTTGATGTCCCAGGCGGCGCGTCCGATGAACAAACCGCCGACGTCCTGCTGGTCGAGGTACGATTCAAAATTGCTTTCGTTGACGCTGCCCCCGTAGAGGATCGGCATGCGTGCGCCGATTTCGCCGAACAAGCCGGCCAGCACGCGGCGAATATGGCCATGCACCTGGCCGACATAGCCGGCTTCCGCGGCAATGCCGGACGCGCCGATGGCCCAGACCGGCTCATAGGCGATAAGCACGTTGGCAGCTTGGGTCTGCGACAAACCGGCGAGGCAGATTTTCAGCTGCATGGACAGCACCTCTTCGGTAATGCCCGCGTTCTTTTGCTCCGCATTCTCCCCGATGCAGACCAAGGGACGCAGACCATGCCGACATGCGGCATGAACTTTGCGATTGATGTCGGCATCATTCTCGTTGTAATATTGCCTGCGTTCCGAATGACCCAATTCAATCAGGTCAAGTCCGATCTCGGCCAGCATCATCGGGGAGATTTCCCCCGTATAGGCCCCTTCATCCTCCCAGTGCATGTTTTGCGCTCCCAGGCGGATGCGGGAGCCCTGAAGCATCGCCTTCAGCGGGTACAGTGACGTATGCGGCGGTATGACAAACAGCTCGATATCCGGATGGAGCGTGTCTGCAATAGCCTGCAATTCGCGGCAGTAGATTTGCCCTTCCGCAAGCGATTTGTGCATTTTCCAGTTGGTGCCGAGCCACAACTTGCCGGACCTCACATCAAGCGGCATGTTGTTCCACCCATTCCCGCATGGAGCGGAATATGATCGACACGGATACGGCTCCCGCATCCGGATGACCGATGGCGCGGGCACCAAGCGATTTCGCGCGGCCGAATTTGGCTTCGTAACCCTTGCTGTTTTCGACCCCCTGGTTCGCGCCGGCTTCCGCCTGTTTCAGTGCTTCGAGCAAATCATCCGATTTCTCCGCGCTTTCCTTTAAAGCAAGAACGGCAGGCTGGAGCGCATCGATCATCGTCTTGTCGCCGACATCGGCTTTGCCCCGCTCTTTGATCGCCTGCAGCGCCTGCGCCAAAATGTCAGCCAGCGACTTGGCATCCAGTTCGGCCAAATGTTCTCGCCCCTTGATGCCGCCGACAAACATCGTGCCGAAAATGACGCCGGAAGCGCCGCCCATCGTACTGATCATAGCCATTCCGATCGTTTTGAAGACATCGTTGACCGAGGTGAAGGTACCATTGCGCAGTTTCTCGCTTGCACTGGTAAATCCGACTTCCATGCCGACGCCATGGTCACCATCGCCGATCGCGCTGTCCACTTCCGTCAAATGCGGTTTGCTTTTCACCATTTGTTCGCCGACATAGAGAAACATGTCCCGCGTCTGTTGCGTATTCAATCCACGAATCATGCCGTTACGCTCCTATTTTTTTCTTTTGCAATAATAAGGTGAAAATGCCGGTTGATCGTAATAATGTTTGAGTTCGTCGTCCAATTTCATGAGCGTGATGGACATGCCGCCCATTTCCTGCGTCGTGCACAGACTGTTGACATCCGTGTCATAAACGGAGATACCTTTTTCCTGCAATACTTGCGCCACTCGGCGATTGACGATCAACAGTTCAAGCAGCGTCGTCGAACCAAGCCCGTTGATCAACACCACGACTTCATCTCCGCTTACAAAAGGCAAATCGGCCAGCAGCGGCTCCATCAGCTTGTCCACGAGTTCATCGGCCGGAAGCAGCTTCTCGCGCCGGATGCCCGGCTCCCCATGAATGCCCATGCCGAATTCGATTTCATCTTCCGCCAGCGTGAACGTCGGCTTGCCGGAACTGGGAATCGTGCCCGGCGACAGCGCAACACCAATGGAACGCGTCGCGTCATTCGCCTTCTGCGCGATCCGCGCCACATCATCCAGCGACAGGCCCGCTTCGGCAGCGGCCCCCGCAACTTTGAACACCAGCACATCCCCGGCAATGCCCCGGCGATCGCCGATTCGCTCCGGCGGTGCCGAAGCCACGTCATCATTGATGCGCACGGTCCGGGTCCGGATGCCTTCCAAATCGGCCAATTCGGCTGCCATGTCAAAATTGAGCACGTCTCCTGCATAATTGCCGTACAAATACAGGACGCCCTTGCCCGCATCGACGGCTTTGGTCACTTCCAGCACGGTATTTGGCGGTGGTGCCGCAAATACATTCCCCATGGCCACGCCGTCTGCCAGTCCTTCGCCGGCGAAGCCGATGAACAGCGGTTCATGGCCGGAGCCGCCGCCGATGACAATGCCGACTTTGTCCTTTTTGTCTTTGCGGACGATGCCGTTCTCATTTTCCAGCATCCGATAGTGCCGGCCATAGGCCGCAATAAACCCCTCGATCATTTCACGGACGACATTGCCCGGTTCATTGATGATTTTTTTCATCTTGCACCTCTCCGTTTCCCTGGTCGTCCCGGATTACTTGGTAAGCCATCCTGCGGGCACGGTGACAAGCTGCGGGAAGAAGATCAGCAGCACAAGCACGACGGTTTCAGCCAGCAAGAACGGCCAGACCCCTTTCATGGTCCGGTCCATATTCAATTTCGCAACGCCGCCGACCACGTTGATGACGGTACCGACAGGCGGCGTAAGCAAGCCGATCGCACAGTTGATGATGAAGACAACTCCGAAGTATACGGGATCGATGCCGGCCATCTTGATGATCGGGAACAGCACCGGCGTCAAAATCAGAATCGTCGGCGTCAGGTCCATGGAAGTACCGATAATGAACACCAAAAGATTGATAACGATCATGAGCAGAAGCGGATGGTCAATCAGCGGCCCCAGCAATTTGGCGATTTCCAGCGGAATGTTGGCAACCGTGATCATCCAGGCTGCCACCAGCGAAGCCGCAATCAGGAACATGACGGTGCTGGTCTGCTTGGCAGCCGCGATGAAGCATTCGTACAGTTCACGCCATTTGATTTTCCGGTAAACGACGGTTCCGACAAACAGCGCATACACGGCCGCCACGATGGCGGCTTCCGTCGGCGTGAAGATACCGAATCGCATTCCGCCGATGATCAGGATCGGCAGGAACAGGGCCCAGCCGGAGTCTTTCAACACTTCCCAGCGTTCTTTCCACGTTTTTTTCGGCAAGACCGCTCCTTCGTTCTTCCGGCTGATCAGCCACCATACAAACGTCAGGCTCGCGGCAAGATACAAACCGGGAAAAATACCTGCCATGAACAGCTTGGTGATGGAAACGTTACTCGCTACACCAAATGTAATGAACGCGATGCTGGGCGGAATGATCGGCGCAATGATCCCGGCGCCCGCAATCAAACCGGCTCCGTGCTCCCGCGAATACCCGGATTTGACCATCATCGGAATCATGATAGCGGCCAGCATGGCCGAATCCGCTACGGCCGAACCTGACAGGCTCGCGAACAAGATCCCTCCGATAATCGCCACATAACCGACGCCGCCGCGGAAATGTCCGACAAACGCGGAAGCCAGATTGATGATTTTCTGCGACAGTCCGCCGACGCCCATGAACTCCCCGGCCAAAATGAAGAACGGGATGGCCATCAGGGAAAAGTTTTGCACGCCGGTCATCAAATTCAGCGCGACAATTTGATCGTCCAGCATGTTCATGTGGAACATGATCGCGATGGCGGCGAGCATCAAGGCAAATGCAATGGGAACCCCGATGACCATGGCGAGCAACAGCGTCCCGACAAATAATGCAACTGTCATGGATTATGCCTCATTTCATGTTGAAGATTCAGTGATCCTGTACCGCGATCTCTTCTTCCGACTCCGGCTTGGAGATCAGCAAATTGATGAAATCCTTGTTGCGGAACAGCATAAACAGGCGGATGGTATTCAAAATGATGATGAGCGCCATCGATACGCTCATCACCACGCCCGTACCATACACCCATGCCAGCGGCAATCCGACAGCCGTCGACTTGACATGCCAGTTGAGCTGGACAAGTTTCATGCTGCCGTTGAAAATCAACCAAAGAATGTACAACATCAACCCGTTACCGATCAAATAAAAAACGATTTTGACCGGGCGGGGCATGCGTTTGATGACAGAATCCATGCCCAGGTGCTGGTTGCTCCGCATGGCGCCAATGGCGCCCAGCAGCGTCAGCCAGACAAAAAAATAAACGGACATTTCATCCGAGAACGTAATGCCTGAATTGAACACGTACCGCAACACCACGTTCAAGAAAACCAATATTCCCATGCCTGCCAGCGAAATCACCATCAGCACATTCAGCGAATGCGTAATGATTTTGGATAACAGCCGCATGCTGAAACCTCCCTTCCCTGCTTATCCAGCAGCCTTTTCGAGTTGAGATAGAATGGTTTTGGCGTTTTGCAGTCCTTTGCGAATCCAGTCCATTTCCTGCCGTAAAGTTTCTTCTTCCGATTCTGCCAAAGGGCACCAATGCTCCAGGACGACATTGAAATCCCTGTTGTATCGTACAAGCGTTTGCATGACCCCGACCGCATCGAGACGTCCTTCGCCGAGCGGCACACCTGCAATGTAGACCCCAAGATGATCGGGATGCGTTTCCAGTTTGTAATCTTTGAGATGCAGATTCAGCACGTAGGGCGCCAGTTGCGCCACCGTTTCTTCCGGCCACTCCCGCTGGCGGATGGAATTGGCCGAGTCGATGCAGATGCCCACAAGCGGACTGTTCAACGTTTTCACCAGTTGCACCATGTCCGGAGAACTGATGGTAAAGTGATTTTCAATGGCGATTGCAACGCCCGCCTTTTCGAATTCCGGCAGGACCTGCTGCAACGCGTTCAATCCCTCTTCAAGCGTCGGATGAATTTCCGGGGAATGAAAGGATACCCGCAACAGCCTGGCCCCGATGATTTGTGAAATACGCAAATACAATAGCAGGCGCTCCGCATTTACGCCTTCCATTCCGTTTTCCAGCGTGATGCCGTAATGATCGGCTGTCGCCTTGACTTCCAGAAGCTCTTTTTCGCTTAATCGTTCCAGAGGGAGGTTATCTGCAAATTGAACGAGTTCAACGCCCAGCTCATGCGCTTTCCCAAGCAGACCGACCGCATCCAGCGGGCGGCTGGGCTGAAAAATGGGCGTGCCGATGGCCCAGCGGAAAATATAGCTACCCAATCCCAGTTTCACTTAGGTTTCCCCTTTATGCTTCTTCTATGCTGCAATGGTCCGGCAGCACCAGCCGCCGCTTCTCAGGCGCAGGACCCGCTGGCATCCGCTGCTGCGGCTCCTTTTTTCAGGAATTCATTTTCCTGTTCGATAATTTGCGAGACTTTCGGAGCCGACCGGCTGTTCGGATCGAATGTAACGCTTACAAACGCTTCTACGGCCTTTTTCGCGGTCTCGATCCCGATGACTTGGGCGCCTAGGGTAATAATCTGGGCGTTGTTGCTGAGTTGGGCCCGTTCTGCCGTGTACGTATCATGCACGGTTGCCGCACGAATGCCCGGATATTTGTTGGCGGCAATCGCAACGCCCAGACCGGTACCACACACGATTACGCCTCTTTCCTGCTTGCCCTGGCTGATCGCTTCGGCAATGGTGAACGCCACGCCGGGATAATCCACAGCATCTTTCGAATGACAGCCGTAATCGACCACTTCATGTCCGATACCCGCAAGAAATGCTTTGATTTGCTCCTTCATTTCATAACCGTTATGATCTGAACCCACCGCAATTTTCAAGCCAATCCACTCCTAGTTCTCTAAGATGTCTCATCGTTTTCCCCATGGTGGTTAGCAGCCGCAAGATTTCCGGATCATCAGCGAGGTTGGAAGCGAAATGTGTTTCTGATAATCGGGATTCGCAATCTTGTTGATCAGGATATCGAAGGCCGTACGTCCAATCGTATCCGGTGGCAGACTGACATTCGTAAGCGGAGGGTCGATAATCGCCGCCGCTTCAAAATCCCCGAAACCGATCAGCGCGATATCAGCCGGGATCCGGAGAGAAAGACTGCGCAGTTCCTGCACGACGCCCACGGTCATCTGGTCGCTCAATACAAAAAGCGCCGTAATTTCCGGGGCCTGTTCGAGCAACGATTTCACCGCCTGCCGGCCGCCCTCGACCGTCGCAAAACCGCGGACGATCCACGACTCGTTGACTTCAAGACCGTTTCTGCGAAGTGCCTCCCGGTAGCCTTCCAGACGGTTGGCGGTCGTCGTGACATTGGGGACGGAATAGATCAAGCCGATATTGCGGTGTCCATGCTGGATGAGATGCGAAGTTGCATCAAAACCCGCCTGAAAATCATCCGCGGTTACACGCGGCACATCTTCGAAGCGGGGATCATACCGGTTGACCAGCACGATGGGAAACTGCTTCTTCAAATCCGACAAGTAGTCAATCCGGTTGGTGGTCGGAGAAAGAATGATGCCGTCGACCATGTTCGAACGAACCAGACGCAGCGCATCCATCTCATAGGCTTCGTTTTCGCTCGTATTGACCAACAGCAGGTTGTAACCCAATTCGCGCGCCCGGCTCCCCACCCCATGGATCAACTTCGTTACATAGATGTCGGGGTAACTGGAAATAATCAGTGCTGCCGTCTTCGTTTTTTGCCGCCTTAAATTTTTGGCCGAAGAGTCCGGAACGTATTGATGCCGCTCAATCGCTTCCAACACCAGCCGTCTCGTTTGTTCGGACACTTTCTTCGTTCCATTGATGACATGGGAGACGGTGGCGACGGATACACCGATCTCTTTGGCAATGTCCTTCATGGTTACAGGCATTGTTAACCTCCATTAGAAAAACGATTTTCCGTCTAATATCTTATTGAAACCGCTTAATGCCAAGATTGCAAGTCTTTTTTTCATGTTACGATTTTCCAAACGATTTCGCAATGGCTTTTTATGGTTTCCCCGCGCCGGAAAATGGCCGAAAAATCAGGGTTTGTCGAATGTGCCGCAACTTTTTCATCAAAAAAATACCCAAAAATCCTGAAGTTAATCCTTGACTACGCTTTCAAATGGTCCTATCCTTAATATTCGAACAGGTTAATCGTTTTTCATAAAAGGGGGTAAACTAAACCAGGTCAGCTTGCAACAAAAAAGCATAGGCGTCTGGCGAAGTAATCGTAGTCCAATCATTTTGGGGAAACCGCCAAAAATACAAACAACTTCCTTTGAGACACCTTGGATAAGGAGAGACCTACTGTGAACTTCAACAACCGAGTAGCTTTAATCACGGGGGCGGGTTCCAAACGCGGCATCGGACGCGAAACCGCCAAGCAACTGGCTTCTCGCGGTGCAACTGTCGTTGTCGCCGACATTGACCTGGCCGGCGCGCAAGATACGGTGAGCGAAATTGCGGCTCTGGGCAAAGGCGCGGCGCATGCCATTCAACTGGATGTCACGAACCGCGACCAAGTGGTCAGCGCCGTTCAGGAGATCGTCGAAAAATTCGGCCGTCTCGACATCCTCGTGAACAACGCCGGCATCACCCGCCCGACCCGCGTCATGGACATCCCGGAAGAAGAATGGGACCTGATCTTCAAAGTCAATGTCAAAAGTATTTACTATCTGACCCAGGAAGCTTTGAAGGTCATGAAAAAACAGGGCTACGGCCGCATCGTCAACATGGGTTCCGTCTCCGGCAAACGGGGCGGAGGCGTATTCGGGGGCTCCCATTATTCGGCCAGCAAAGCAGCCGTTGCCGGCTTCAGCAAAGCGGTTGCCCGCGAAATGGCACCCTACGGCATTACCTGCAACGTGGTGGCACCCGGCATGATCGGAACAGACATTACGGGCGGTCTGCTGACCGAAGAAGCCAAAGCGGAAAACATTCGCGCCATTCCGGTCGGCCGTTTGGGCACGGTACAAGATATTGCGTTCACCATCGCATTTCTTGCATCCGAAGAAGCAAGCTATATTACCGGTGAAGAAGTCGACGTCAACGGTGGCAGCCATATCGATTGATGAAAGATCATCTTCCCGATTTAAACCAACATGGAGGGTCAACTCAAATGAAAAAAACATCCATCATGCTGATTTCCGTCATTTGCGCTTTTGCGCTGGTATTGGCAGCGTGCGGTTCCAAAAACACGAACAATGCGTCCAACAATAATGCTGGCGCTTCCAGCCCTGCCGCATCCGGAGAAGCATCCCAGGCGCCTGCCGGCGAGAAAGTCACGATCCGCTTCGGCCACGGCTCTGCCGAATCCAATGCGCGTCACCAGGCTGCTTTGAAATTCAAGGAAATCGTTGAACAAAAATCCAATGGCCAAATCACGGTTGAAGTATTCCCGAACGAACAACTGGGCAGCGAAGCCACTATGCTGACCAGCGTACAGTCCAACATCATCCAGATGACCGCTGGCGGTTCCGGCATCTTCGCCAGCTACAACCCGCAAATCAGCATTCTCGACCTGCCGTATGCTTTTGAAAGCTTCGAACAAGCCTGGAAAGTACTCGACGGCGACTTCGGCAAGAAACTCGCCGATCCGCTGATCGATCAAGGCATTCGTGTCCTGGCTTACTGGGAAAACGGCTTCCGTCAAATTACGAACAACAAAGGCCCGATCAACACGCCGGCCGATCTCAAAGGTATGAAGATCCGCGTGCCTACCATTCCGTACTACGTCAAGACATTTGAATCGCTGGGCGCAAACCCGACGCCGATCGCCTTCGGCGAACTGTTCCAGGCGCTGGAGCAAAGAATCGTAGACGGTCAGGAAAACCCGCTGACCAACATCTACAACAGCAAATTCTATGAAATCCAAAAATACCTGTCGCTGACCAACCATCTCTATGGTCCGTTGCCGCTGGCCATCAGCGAAACTTTCTGGAAAAAACTGACGCCGGATCAACAACAAATCATCCAGGACGCCGCCATCGAGGCAGGCCAATTCCACCGCGAAGCGGTCAAAGCCGACGACGCGAAGCTGGTTGCCGAGCTTGAAAAAGAAGGCATGACGGTCAATGAAGTCGACATCACCGCATTCCAGCAAGCGACGCAAGGCGTATGGACGGAAGCCGAAAAAGAATTCGGCAAGGAACTGGTTGACGAATTCCGTCAAGCACTCCAATCTGCAAAATAAAAAAACGACGAAGTTCCAATTGATGAGCAAGTGAGTTGTCGCCCTTTCGCTTCCGAACAGGAACCCGGAAGGGCCTTCTTGTCTGCGGGGCATCATGCTCCGCCGGTCTTGCAAGCACCACGTGTTTTATCCACGGATGGGGGGACTAAAAAAAATGAACACCAGCATTGAAGAATTGAAACAGAAGGCGATTGAACTCAGACAAACCGCGCTGACCATGATCTATGAAGCGCAATCCGGCCATCCGGGAGGATCGCTTTCATCCGCTGACGTCATCGCCGCCCTGTATTTCAGGGAAATGAACATTGACCCGCAAAATCCCAAATGGGAAGACCGCGACCGCTTCGTGCTGTCCAAAGGCCACGTTTGTCCGATCCTGTATGCAGCGTTGGCTCTGCGGGGGTTCGTTCCCTACGAGACGATCCATACGTTGCGCAAATACGGTTCTCCGTTCCAGGGACATCCGGACATGAAGAAATGCCCGGGCATCGACATCTCCACCGGTTCCCTGGGACAAGGTCTCTCCTGCGCCGTCGGTATGGCCATCGCAGGCAAACGGGACGGCAAGAATTATCGCGTATTTGCCATGTTGGGCGACGGAGAATGCCAGGAAGGCCAAATCTGGGAAGCAGCCCAGGCGGCCAACAAATACAAATTGGACAACCTGATCGTCTTTGTCGACGACAACAACCTGCAAATCGACGGCACTTGCGATGTGGTCATGCCGAATCTGGATCTGGTCAAAAAATTTGAGGCCTTCGGCTTTGAAACCCGAAGAATCAACGGGCACGACATGGAAGAGATTGTCCGCACGCTGGATGAAGTGAAAGTGAAGAAGAACGGCAAACCCAAATGCATCGTCTATGACGCAGTAAAGGGCAAAGGCGTCTCCTTCATGGAAAATGCAGTCGATTGGCACGGTACGGCACCCAACGAAGAACAGTACAAACGGGCCATGGAAGAAATCGCGGGAGGGTTGAAATCATGACAACAGCGCAAGTGCAACAGAAGAAGATTGCAACCAGAGATGCGTTCGGCCATGAAATCGTCGAGCTCGGCCTCAAAAACAAAAATATCTACGTGGTGGACGTAGATATCGGCAAATCTTGCAAAACAACGGAATTCTCCAAACGTCTGCCGAATCAGCACATCAACGTCGGCATCGCCGAACAGAATGCCGCAGGGATTGCCGCAGGCCTGTCGACGACCGGTAAAATCCCGTTTGTCAGCACTTATGCCGTTTTCGGTTCTTTGCGGATGGCCGAACAGATCCGGCAAGAAATTTGCTATCCGAACCTGAACGTGAAAATCGCCTGCTCCCATGGCGGCGTAACCCCCGCCAACGACGGCGGCAGCCATCAGGCCATCGAAGACATGGGCGTACTGCGGACGATGCCGAACATGACCGTCATTATGGGCGCAGACTATTACTCCTGCCGCAAGCTCATCGCCCAGGCCGCCGAACTCTACGGGCCCGTATATCTCCGCTTCACCCGGGATGCGGTGCCGGTCATCTATGATGAAAACGAAGAATTCGAAATCGGCAAAGCCAAGAAACTCCGGGACGGCAAAGATCTGGCCATTATCGCCAACGGCGATACGGTACATCTGGGGCTGAAAGCGGCCGATGAACTGGAGAAGCAGGGCATCTCGGTGAAAGTGCTGGACATGCACACGCTGAAACCGCTGGACCGCGATGCCGTGGTGGAGTGCCTGGACATCGGCAAAATCATTACGGTGGAAGACCACAACATCCTGAACGGACTGGGCAGCGCCGTCAGTGAAGTTGTCGCGGAAGAAGGCCGGGGCATCGTGAGAAGAATCGGCATCCAGGACCGGTTCGGCGAATCCGCGCCTTATGAAAAATTGCTGGAACTCAACGGCATTACGGTTGAAAACATCGTGGAAACAGGCAAAGCTTTGGTCGGGAAATAACCAAATCAGGTTGGGCAAACACAGGCATCCCTGTTTTCGCCCAACCTGTTACATTTGAACGCTTGCTCCTGCCTTTCGGATATTCAGTCTCCTAATCTCAATGGATTAATTTATTTCGCCATACCATTTGAGCACCATCAAGTTTTTCAAGGTCACATACGCTCTCCATTCCCATTTGGCCGTCTCACCGGGAGGTTCCCAACGAATCTGCCAACCTCCATCGTCACTTTGTTGGGATTTGAGCACCTGCAGATGTTGAATAATCACATCTTGCGGGAAGATTTTGTAACAGTACGAGGAAGGTGAAGGTGCAAACTCCAGTGGCGAAAGGCCATATTCGTCGGAATGTGCATCCATACGCAAAAACCTGGCGGAAATCAGCAATTCCGTTGACAATTTATCATACAACTGCTTGATTTGCCCGGTTTGCGGAAGACTTTCAAGGAGACAAAAGGACGTTAAAATCGTATGCGCATCCTCAAATTTGTTGGTCATCATGTAACTCATGCAAACATCAACTGCTGCATCCAGCCAGGGATGGCTGATCCCCTGCCACTTGAGCAGTCCTACCAATCCCGTCAGCCTGTCGATTGATGGCTCTGCAGAAAGCGGATTGTCCCAATGCGGGGCGCGGGGATAGTTGATCGAATCCTTGAAAATCGTGGGAATCCCGCTTGCAAGATCGGCATGTTTAGAAACAAACTCGTATGCTTTTGAAGCCAACTCCGGCGCCTTGATGTTGCAATCATACAAAGTCCGCAGCGCAAATTCCACAAAAAGCGGCTGACTTCCAGGTGCACGCAAGTCCGGCTCCAGTGCGTTTCCAAAACCGCCGTCTTCATTTTGGTAAGCCTGAAGTGCTGCAATGATATTTTCCTTGGAACCTCCCAAGAAGAAATATTCGAAAATCCTCCGTTCCAACAGCCTTCCGTGTTTCCAAATAAAATGTGCCGCCTTCTCAAAATTCATCGGATCATCCCCTTTGAGCAAATTAACAGCAAGATTTCATATTGCCCTCATGTACCTTAAAGAAACATAATTATCAATTAAACGTTGATGATTATAGAATTGCTCGATGATTCGTTCGATATATGCTTGCGAATGCGTTATTGTATGTATTTCTATATCCTTCTGCACATACTTTCGAGATACCGTCGACATGGTGCAATTCTGCTCTTTGAACAAAAATCACCTGATTCCCTCCCTGAGGTAGAGAAGCATTTACGGCTCCCTATGTTGCAACAACGTCTCGGACATCAAAATGGCACGCAACTCCTCGATTTCGGCAATCACTGCCAGAGGGCGAGGCGCCTGAGGTACTTGCACATTCTTCTTGTTTAGCCAGATCGCTTTCATCCCTGCCCTGATTGGAGCCGCAACATCATTCGTCCAGGAGTCACCCACGACAAGTACCTGTTCCGGCTGTAAAGAAGTCGTCCTTAGCACGTAATGATAAATTTCGGGACTTGGTTTTTCATGGCCGATCACTTCGGAAATAAACACATTCGATTCCGGAATGATCCGATCCAATCCCATTGCCTCCAGTTTGGCCGTCTGCCAGCCCCGGGTTCCGTTCGTCAATATTCCTACTTGATATTGGTTAAGCAGATCCTTGATCATTTGGTTGATCATCAAATTAGGCTTCATATGTTTTTTGCTTAATGATTGGTAGAACATTTCAAAGTCAATCGCCGTTTCGATATCCGTTGGTTGCCCCATTTGGTCCATCGCAACGAGAAATCTTTGGGTCCGATACTCGTCAAAAGTAATTTGCTGGCTGTCCAGTTTTTTTACCAATGATTGTTCTGCATGATGAAAGGCCTCAAATAGTTCGTCAGCATCCAAATCCCTGGTGTAAAAGTGATTTCTGAACGCATCTTTCACACTCACTTCCCAATAGTCGTCAAAGTGCAAAAGTGTATCATCCAGATCAAACAAAACCATTTTTATCGCATTCATCATACACGTTCAACCCACCAATGTAACTTCCTGCATGGTATAATCTGTATCCAAGTAGGCTCTTTCGATGCCGTATTTCGCTCTACGTTCCTTTGATACGTGTTTCGTTTTCAATCCCACTTTAAAATCACACTTGAATGGAAAAGGAGCAATTTTGACTTCATGCTCACTGATCCACTTCGCCGTAATGGATGGATGATGCAATGTGGCTCCAATTCTGTCCTTGAACCACGGATGCTCTTCCTCTTTGGTTGCTCCCGGCTTGTTCAGACAAATAAATAAAGACAGGTTGTCCATGAACTGCTATAACCTCAAATGTTGAACGACCATTTCAGCATGCACATCGATCATCAGCTTGCTCCCGAGTTTTCTTTGTCTGCCTCTTTCATGATTGATGAAATCAATGCAAGCCTGATCTTGGGAATTTTGAAGGGGTGTGAATGAAGTGAAATGAAGGCTGCACAATAATGCAGCGTAATGGCTCATCTGTTCGATTTCATCTAACCCCATTGTATAAAATGATAATTTTACATATAGAGGGTAGTCCATGAATGTAAATGGCGTATTGTGGCGATCATTCCATATGGGCGTTTCATCTAGCCTGATCCAGCTTCGATCGTGTTCTTGGATGGCCAGCAGAACATCATTTTTGAATGATTGATCGATAAAATAATCATCCACGAGGTACCTGGCAACTTCTCCCGAGAATAACGCATGATCATGTTGTTTCGTCATCGTGAAAAAATCATCGGATTCACGAACAATCACTTTTCTCAACCCCTCTGTTTTACGATGACCTGCGAACGTCCACTAGAATGCGCTTTCTTACAGAAGTTCACGGGATTATCCTATAAGATTTTCAAATATTTTTTCATTGGATGAACATGATGTCGATCGTGCCATATAAAGTCCTATAATCGATCGTCTTCTCAATCAAATCATCCGTTGTGATTGTTTTGGCATAAGCAAAGGCGTTCATCCTTCATTCAAATCGGGTCTTGTTTGGTTATGGTACTTAACCCTTCGCTTCACTCAAGTTGATCCCGCTCCTCATGGGGTGTGGAGACCCAATCGGGTTTCCAGTCTTTTCGATAACGTTCCTCCTGGACATTTACTCCAGGCTTTTCTCAAAACATATGCTTGAAGGACAATCCACGTATTCTCCGAATTTTTCAATCTCGTAATATCCATGTTTTTTATAAAAATTTATTGCCTCCTGCTGCTTATCTCCGGTTTCCAGTCTGATGGCTTTAAAGTTTGACTCCCTTGCCCTGTTCTCCAAGAAAGTGAGCATTTGAAATGCGATTCCCTTCCTTCTGAATTGCGGTTCGACATAAAACCGCTTCAATTCCACCTCTGTTTCACTTAACGGACGAATCGCCCCACAACCAATTGGTTTGTCATTACGATATGCGATTACAAAAAAAGTGCTATCCACTTCAGGATCATCAAAATCTACCGGGAAAATTTCATCTGCTGGATAAAGTGAATTCAGGTAACGATCCAGTTTTTCTATCAACTTTCCGAGCTCCGGGTCATCGGGAGACACATTCAATATATTGATTTCTTCCATCATTACACCTCCTCGATAATAGGATAGCGCATAATTTATGTTTATTTCTGAAGGTCTGCAGGGTTGCCTGCCTGGACCGATTTTGTTTCTTTCATTTGTATGTTTATTACTTTTACTGTTTGGCCCTGTCGATACTTTACTGATATGTCTTCGTCTAGTTTATTGAAGAACTCCCCGGGTAAGTACATGATTTGAGTCTCACTGCTATTTTTCTTCACAAGCATGGATTCAACCGCAGGGCAATCGGTACCTGCTTCAAAATGATCTTTCGAGATAAAAAGCCCACAATCAGCAACGATGTCCATTGAATTCATTGTCTTGTTGGTAAACACGATTGTCGTTTTATAATATTGGTTTTCCGTATCGTACTCTGCGTGAATACGAACTCCGATGGCTTCATCCTCATGAAATCCGTCAATCCTGCCTGGTAATTGATCTGTTATTTGTTCTTCGGGTGCTTTGTCAGCCATTGAGATTTCTTTTGTCGTACCAGCGCTGTATTCCACAGAATTAATGATCAGGAGAATTAACATTATAATCAGCTGCATCTATGCATCACCATCGCAAAGCGTTTTGTGCTGTTTTATGTAACAGGTGCGAAGGATCAGCTTTCCTTGTGATTGCCCTCAAGGTGTCTTGTGCAATTATGTAAGTGACAAGTCCATTGATTATGTACCTTCTCCAGGATTGTTAAGGATGTATTGCCAAAATGTTTTGAAGGGTAATCCGGAAATAGGTGCTTAAAATTAATTTGAATAAACGCTCCATGTGAAACAACCAAGATTTTTTCTCCCCGATGTTTCTGTTCGATTTCTTCAAAAAATTGATTGCCTCTTTTTTGAACCTCTTCAATAGGTTCTATTCCAAGATCCAAGTCTCTCCAGTTTTTTCCCCACTTTTTTAGTCTTTCTTGTTCAGTAGTACCCTCGATTAGACCTCCAGCTTGTTCTTTTAGACGGTCATCCATGTGAACTTCGACGCCAATAGCATTTGCCAAGATAAGAGCTGTTTGTTTTGCTCTGGCCAAAGGACTTGTATAGATTTGATTCCATTCTTCTTTACTTAATCTATCTGCAAGTTGTTCTGCCTGAAAAATGCCTTCTTGATCTAGCGAGATATCCGAGTTGCCTTGTGCTCGGCCTTCTTTATTCCAACTTGTACATCCATGCCTTATGAGTGCAATCGTTGTAATGCTCCCCAATGTCAAGACACGATATTTTGAGGAATAAGTTATATCCTCCTTCTCGTTAGATCCGCATTTAGGATGCGATTTGTTCCATCTGATACGTATACAATTGATCAGGCTTTGCTCC
>Ga0310833_100690_pt1 | contig 20895 bp, 24 predicted proteins | sample SM_ome_FD_201312 | JGI IMG/M metagenome (GOLD analysis project Ga0310833, IMG submission 201312) | Sorghum-adapted microbial communities enriched on stacked mutant (SM) sorghum from Joint BioEnergy Institute, Emeryville, California... ...
GATTCCGATCCGCGCGCTGGTGAAAGCTTCGCTCCGCATGCGGCCCGACCGGATCATCGTCGGCGAAGTGCGCGGCGGCGAAGCCCTGGACATGCTTCAGGCGATGAACACCGGTCATGACGGCTCACTGTATAATACAAAATGGCATTAAAATTTGCTGATCCACCCTGTTCATTCCGGCCTTTTGTCAGATGCGAGCAAATTATTGTCAAGGACAATTTTACTGCATCCCAATGGAGACTAGCCTAATGGTTGTGGAGTTTTAGTGAATCAAATTTCCTAAATAAAATAAAAGAATGGAAGGAAATAACTTGATTGATGTCGAAATGAAGTTTGTGCAATTATAAACAAAAAAGGAGGACACTTAATGAGGAAGAAAGTACTTATCACAACAGCCATTGTATTATCTTTTGCTTTAGGAGCGGTGTCGAACGCAGCAACAAACTTAGAAGTTATTCAAGCAAACTTGAATCATGGGATTTCGTTTCTTTTAAATGGGGAAGCGTGGACACCGAAGGATGCAAACGGAGCAAAGACGGCGCCAATTAGTTACAAGGGTACTACATACGTTCCGTTGCGAGCTGTGGCTGAGGCAACAGGGGCAGAAATTTCATGGGATAGTAAAAGCCAAACCATATCAATTTATACAGTGAAACAATCAGAATCAAACGAACCCAAGGAAAGAAAGCCTTTTAGTTCTGATACGGTTTCTCATTTACAAGGCGGTATCACAGCTAACGGAATAACACGTAATAAAGACGAGCTTTTGTTTGGTGAAACGCAATATACCACAGCGTTTGTTGTATATGGAATAAATTCAGCTGGCCAAGGTCTAAACATTAAAGTGAAGAGCGGTACATCAAAAGTTGGTGTCTTAATTGGATATAAGTATGGGGATAGCAATAGGAAAGCCACATACACGATCAGTGCAAATGGCAGCACATTGGCAACCGGCACTGTTATGAATGGAACCGTTGTAAATAATGAATTTGAATTACCTGCGGGAGTAACCGAACTATATCTTGAGTTTGAAGGTTCACCAGGGGGGGATGGCGCCGGATATTTAATTTGGGATGAAAGCTGGATCGAATAGATTTTTCAAAAGCACCTTCGGGTGCTTTTTTTGTGCAGTTCTCATTTTCTTTGATCTTGGGGAGCTGAATGCTTTACACCGAACATGTGTTCTTGTAAAATTCAGAACACAAGTACATTAGAGAGGGTTGGGTTCCTTTGGTTTCTTTTTACAGTATTGAAGCTTGCGAATGTCGCTCCAATACACGTCCACGTTGGAGTCGTGATGAACCCAGGGTATTCATATGTACTAGATGCGGACGCCCCATATCAGGTTATGAACGGTTATGGTTGGCTAGAATGCGAGAGCAAAACAAAGCATCATCGTATGAAGGAACTAGCAGAACTTATTCAAATTATCAGAATGCTAAACGTATGTAATAAGCTCCGGAAACCCGGAGCTGTATCTTTTCATAAACACTTCAATTGAATTTGACTTCAATCCAAGCAGGAAAGAATTTGTTCTTCACTCCTTTAACGTTCTTTTCGTCAGTAAACAGGGTGATCTCACTAAAAATAGTCCAAATTAGTTCTCTCTTCTGTTGATTGTCGATCCGATCCCAAACATCCGTAATCTCTAACAAACGAGTCGGATAAATAAAATCCTCTTTACGTTGATTTTCTAATTCCTGAAGTTCAGAAGTAATTGTTTCTTCCTGTGCCATCTCATCTTCCAAATGCTGTCGAAGTTCAAATTCTGAAATCATATCGTTCACAAACAGATACCGCCATTTCTTACGTCGTTCACGAATTCGGATTAGATCTTTATTAAGCTGACGGATTCTTCTATCCAGATCGTTATTATTTTGCTTTAAATCAAGCTTTGATTTATCAAGTCGGATGGATTCAATATACTTCATGACCAAATGTTCAACATGCTTTTGACGAAACATTGGCATGTCACAGTTCTTGTTGTCCTTTCTTTTTCCACAAAAGTAATATGGCGTTCTCACAAGTTCACCATTTTTTCTGCTTCTTTGAGTCGTTAGTCTTCCAAACATAGTCGATCCACATCTTCCACAGCGTAACAGACCACTGAAAAGATAGTCGAGCTTTCTCGAATTATTACCGATGCTGCGCATCCGCATGAGTCTAAGATGTTCTTCGTACTCTTCAAGCGTCCAAATTGCTTCATGTTCGCCTGGAACATCAATATAACTGACCCGCAAATCCCGTTTTCTTTGAGGATACTTGCCGTTCTTCATTTTTGATCCAAATCTGATGATGCCAGCATAAAACGGATTTTCCAGTGTAAGAGCCACTGTATTTCGAGTCCATTCGAAATTACGACGCTTTATTCCTTCTAAAGTTAGCCGCTCGGCAATCTTTAGAAACGAAAGATTTTCCTTCATGTACATGTCCCGCAGGCGCCGAATGATCTCTGCTTCCTCTGGGATGAGGTTCCCATCCCGATCATAGCCATACGGATATTTTCCACCGGGTTTTTTTCCCTCGCGAACTTTTTGCTCCATACCAAGCCGCACGCGCTCCGCGATCGTTTCGCGTTCCCACTGCGCAAATATGCCGAGTATGCCGAGCATGGCGCGGCCCATAGTTGTCGTGGTGTCAAACTGTTCCTGTGATGAGCGGAACCCGACATCGTTCCGACTGAACACTTCGAGAAGAGTATACAGGTCTTTAACAGAACGTGTGAGTCTATCCAGTTTGTACACCAACACAACGTCAATCTCATTATTCTGTATTTTTTCAAGTAGTTCTTGCATGGCTGGACGATTTAGGTCTTTCGCAGAGTATCCCTCATCGACCAGAACACTAACTACATCCCAATCTTGTGATTCTGCATAGGCTAAAAGCTTCCTGCGTTGAGCATCAATGGAGAAGCCTTCTTTGGCTTGATCTTCAGTGCTTACACGAATGTAAATTGCTGTACGCATGCCGATCCTCCCAAACATATGTTTGGTTTCTGGGATATAAGAGATGCCAATAGTGTTTTTTTCACCAACACCATCAAGTAAGGACTATACTGCGAGGCTCGATAAATGTAGATTACTGTCGACATATCAAGCTTGAAAATAAGAACACATGTTCGTAAAATAGTACTAACACAAAACACCACTTTTGGTTTACTAGTATGCTACTAGAAGACCGGATTTTGGAATGGTGATGCTATTATGAAGTACATCCAGTTGATTTTGGATGAGATTGAAGGAATGGAAGATGTGAGTGTTGCCGAGTTCTATGAACTCATTGTTTCTGTTTATTTTTCTGTTTATAATCGTCTAGAACAAGATCAATTGCCAACATCAGCTTCCGTCGAATTTCCGGATCGTCAAGGTTGACATTCGGATACTTTTCACTGATCTCCCGAATAAAAGTGACATATTGACGATTTGTATTTGATTCATACGCTTTATTCTTATTATTTCTGTGAGGTGAAGGATCATCGGTATTTCCAGTCAACCAATCAACTGACACCTCATATAGGTTAGCCAGGATATTTAGAGTCTCCAAATCCGGTTGAGCTACTCCTTTTTCGTATCCACTCAATGTTTTGTTATTTACACCGGTTCTATGCATTACTTGAACTTGAGTCAGGTTCATCCGATCTCTCGCTTTTCTCAAGCGATCCCCTATGAGAGTTCCCAACTCTCACACCTCCGAATTCCGATTGTCATCACTCCAAGTATTATACCAACTTTCCGAAAAACACAGAAAAAAATCTTAAAAACAAAGAAAATATGTTGACTTCTTAGATTTAAAGAATTATAGTAATAAACAAGATTTCCGAATTTCTAAGAATGCGGGGATGGACAGAAGCGGAGGAGTTGATGGGAATGTTTGGTGAACTAATCCGCAGATACCTTAAAGAGAATGGTATTTCAAACCGGTTTGTTGCTTATCGTACGGGCATTAACGAAAAAAAGCTGTCTCGCCTTCTGCGGGGGCAAAGAATGTCCATCGAAGAATATGCTGCGATTTGTTATGCATTGAATGTCGATATGAACTTTTTTTACAAACAAAAATTCTTAGAAACTAGGAACGCAACAGCCTGAAAGGGTTGATCCAAATGCCGGAAATTAGTACGCCGCACAATCCTGGGCTTTCCTCGAAAGCATGGGAAAAATTGCATCGACTTATGTCAGAAATAAACCGGAAATTGGTTTTGCAACACGCGATGGAAGCACAGAAAAAGATTGCCAAATAATGGGGAGGTAGTCTTCAATGGGCGCGGCATTTGCGATACAGGTCAAGACTGGGCGGGAGCAATCCGTAAAGAAGCTGGTCGAATGGGCTTTTGAACGGAACGAGATCGCGCAGCAGTGGGTGAAAGCTGTGCATACGTTCACGCAGCGCACGGCGAAAATGCTGGACGATACCGGTCGCCTCGGGAAACAAACGGAACGCCCGGTCATTCCGGGATACATATTCATTGAAATGAACTATGCCGTCGATGACGAAAACCGCACGGCCTATCTGCCGCATCAACTGTGGCATCTGGTGAAAAGCGTCCCTGGTGTACTTAAACTGTTTGCAAATGCCGGACAGATCATTGGGGCAGAGACGTTCCGGGAACTGTTTGAACGTATACCGCAAATGCAACAAGAACAGATTGAAATTGCGGTTGCGGAAACGACAGCTGAAGAAACAAAAGAAATGGTCGCTGCCTGCACCGTCTACAACGAAGCGGAGACGGCACAAGACAAGCGGCAGGCTGAACAAACATTGAAGCGAATCGAGAAGATGCACCGTCTCTACAAGCAAGCGCTTGAGCGTTTGGGCGTTGTCTATCGAAATGGTCGAAACATTGTCCGCGTACCGCAGCAAATCTTTGAAAAAACCATTTCCCGCTTCACCCAACCGATCCCGAGACCCGAACTTATCAAACGATTGTCAGTGGTGATGCTCCATTGATCGAGTACACAGGGAGAATCGCACATTTCCTTTGCCGGAAAGATGATTTTGCTATCGCACTGCTCGAAACCGGGAATAGCGAACGAATCAAGATCATCGGCAGTCTGTATGGGGTAGATAAAGGCGAAGTCATCATGGTGCAGGGGGAATGGCGGACACATCAGAAGTACGGTATGCAGCTTGTCGTACAGAACTGGGAGCGTCCGATGCCAAAAACGGCAGATCAGATCGTCTCCTACCTTTCGTCGAAGTACGTAAAGGGCTGCGGGAAGAAACGGGCGGAACAGATCGTCCGGCACCTGGGGAATCGGGCGCTGGATCGGATCATGACGGAAGGTTCAGCGTGTTTGATCGGAATCAAGGGCATCGGAGCAAAACAGGCTGAGCAGATTGTAGAGAGCGTCAAAAGCAGTTTTGAAATTCAGCAGATCATGATGGCGCTGCTGCCGTATGGGCTGACGGCGAACATGGTAGTAAAGCTGTACAAGCAGTATGGTAGCCAATCGGTTGAGATTGTGAGGAAGAACCCGTACAAATTGACCGAAATGAATCTGATTGGATTTCTCACGGCGGACGATATTGCTGCCAAAGTGGGAATCAGCCCGTCAAATCCCTATCGGATTGATGCAGCAATCCAACATGTACTGACAGAAACGTGCTATGGCGGCGGGCATTGCTTTATACCTGTTCATGAGCTTTTGATCAACGTTACGGCGCTCCTGAGCCGCAGAGGAACGGTAGAAGAAAGAGCGGTACGTCAAGAGCTGGAGGAAATGGCAGCTTATAACCGGGTTGTATGGGAAGATGATGTGGTCTACCCGGAGCATCTGCATGTGTACGAAACGAAACTTGCGGAAAAGCTGGCGTATCTGGTGCGCCGGAGTGGCGAAGCCATGCCATCTGTCGAAAACGAAATCCGCCGGTATCAGGCGGAGCACCAGATCATTTTGGCTGAAGGGCAGCGGGAAGCGATCCGGGAAATGTTTAGGCGGCAGATCATGATTCTGACAGGTGGTCCTGGCACAGGAAAGACCACAACGGTACGGGCCATGATCGAGTTATACCGGAAGTTGCACCCGGAAGCCCGTATTGGATTGGCCGCACCTACCGGGCGGGCAAGCCGAAAACTGGCCGAAGTAACCGGACTTCCGGCCGAGACGATACACGCATTACTTGGTTTTCGTCCGGGAGATAAACCGGAATATGACGAACTTCTTCCATTGCCGTACGATCTTATCATCGTCGATGAATGGTCCATGGCGGATTTGCAGTTGGCCCATTATTTATTCCGCGCGGTCGGTTTGCGAACAAAAGTCGTTTTGATCGGCGACGCTGATCAACTTCCTGCGGTAGGCCCTGGCAACGTTCTTTCGGACATGATTGCCGCTGGTGTGCCGCATGTGAAATTGACGGAAATCTTCCGTCAGGCACAGGAAAGCCAGGTTGTCGTCAATGCCCATCGTATCAATCAAGGGAAAGGAATCGTCGTTGATCACGCAAGGGACGATTTTTTCTTTTTGGAGCAGGAACGTCCGGAAGCCATCGCCCGACTGATAGAGCGGAGCGTTCTGCGTTTTCTTGAAAAAGGGTATGATATATCGGACATTCTGGTGCTTAGCCCCATGAAAAAAGGGCCGATTGGCACGCAGGAACTGAATAAACGGTTACAGGCGATCGTTAACCCGCCGTCTCCGTCGAAAGCGGAATGGGTAATTGGGGAACGAGTGTTTCGCGCCGGGGACCGGATCATCCAGACAGTCAATGACTATAACAAAGGCGTCATGAACGGGGATATGGGTGTGGTGATCCGTATTGACGTGAATGACGACGAGGAAAACGTGCTGGTCTGCCGGTTTGGCGATCATGATGTGACGTATACGCAAGATGAACTGAATGAGTTGGGCCTTGCATACGCCATCACGATCCACAAGTCGCAAGGCGGACAAGCCCCTGTCGTCATTATGCCGATCTCGACGAGCCATTATATTATGCTGGCACGAAACCTGGTCTATACGGGCATTACCCGCGCGGAGAAGACGTGTGTCATGATCGGCACAATGAAAGCCATAGCGATCGCTGTGCGAAATGATCGGGTGATGAAACGGAACACGCGGCTACGCGATAGATTTGCACTAGAAATGGCGGTGAAGACTTGGGCAAAGAATTCGATCTTCGAAACCGTCTGCAACTCGCCGAACTAAAGGCGAAAGCCCGTGAGGAAATCAATCTTGGTGCAGTTGAATATGAGGAAAGAAAGGCAAACGAACAAGGGTTTACGATCATCAAGAAGCGGACGGTTAACCGCGCCGAGTTTGTGCAATTCATTCGAGAGAATTATGAATACTTGCAAAAGATTAATTATCTGACGCGCGCGGAAAAGGCGTTTTTGCTTGATCTGACCATCATGGCCGAACTTTACACCAACGCCATAGCCGATTCGAAGACGGGTCAGTTCTGTTCGGTGTCCCAGATAGCAAGGACGCTTGAACGCGACTTGAGCGGAACAAGCGATCTGATAAATCAATTGCTTGAAAAAAGCATACTCTACGAGTTCGCAGATGCACAAGAGATTAAGGAGTACGGGCGGAATGTAACGTTCCGTCCCCTTTTTTTCAACCCGGAGATCGTATGTTGCGGGGACCGCAATCGAATCAATCCCGTGCTTACAAAGTTGGTTATGCAGTACGACCGGCTGGAACGAAAGAAAATTCTTCTCCCTTGGAAATTGACGCTTGAGCCGAATGCAAAATACGGGATGCTGAAAAAACGGCAGAGAGGTAAGGCGAAATCGTCTAACCTTTAACTTTTTTGTTGGTTTTTTAGGGGAGAAGTATCGAAAAGGGGTATGGAAGTTTGTCCATACCTGTATAGAAGTTTATCCATACCCTAAAGACGTGAAAACCCTTGATATGACTGGGTTTTCGCCAGTTTCGATTCGTGTGTATTCTTACTCTATATATTAAAGTTACACAGGCGCATACGTATGCGCCGTGAATGGAGGGTAAGGGGATGACACAAACACAAGAATTGCGGAAAAATCGCTGTGTTCGTTGTGGAAAGCCGGTTAATGGCAAAATTGGCCCTGTGTGCAGACAGATCATGCTCCGAGAAATACAGGAAGAAGTTCGTGACATCGGATTCGACGGAATGGTAATCAAAGGAGGTGTACAACTTCTTATTCGATTAGATGAGCAGCCTTTGCCATATTAAACGGCAGAGGCTTTTTTTATTTCCCAATGGGTGAGGAACTCCTCAAACATCAAAACCATTTACAGGAGGAAAAAACCATGACCAACACGCAGACGAAAGAAAAAATCGGCTCGATGTTCAGGGTCTCGGCAAAATCGAAACCGGCCGCCGTAGCGGGTGCTCTTATCGCCGCATTGAAAGAGCATGAATCGGTCGAACTGGTTGCGGTCGGTGCCGGGGCGGTGAACCAATCCGTCAAAGCCATTGCCATTGCAAAGCGATTCGTTCAAAGCCTGAAATGCATTCCGGGTTTCACGGACGTACAACTTGACGGAGAAAACAAGACGGGTATGAAACTGATTGTGGAAAAATTGTAATCGATGGGCACACGTCTGGCGGCGTGTGCTTTTTCTGTTTGTAGAAGGCGGAAAGGAGGTCGCAGATGGTAGAGAAGCTGGGAGAACTGCTCGGCAGAAAACTCACGCCAAGAGAACGCCGGTTTGTGGATTGGATATCGGGTTGGGAGCGGGAAACGATTCACAGTTTTGAACAATTGATCTATGAGATTCATGCTGCCGGGCTTGTTCGCGGACTGATCGGGCAAAGCGGTGGAAAAATGCTGGAAGGACGAGGCTGGGTTCCGGTTCAACCTGGCCCGCAGGGAGGGAAGTGACGGGTGCGTGCCAAGAGAGCGATCCAGAGCATCCGGGAAGCATCTGGCCATCGTTGCGAGTATGTTGATCCGGCAACCGTAGAACGTTGCAATCAACCAGCTGAAGGTGAACCGCATCATATCCGCACGAGAGGGGCTGGGGGCGAGGACAGGAGGGAGAATCTGATCCAGCTTTGCGGTGTGCACCATCGAATGGTGCATGACGGGAATCTGGACCGCAACCAACTGATCCGTATCGTGGCTGACCGGGAAGGGCTGGAGCCGGAAGAGGTAGCGGATCGCATCCGGCTCGCGTACAAAGCCCCTGATCCTGTCCAGCCCCCGGAGCCGAAACTGGAGGAACTCGTGCAGGCGTATCATCAGATCGACGAACAGGAGCAGGAGAGCCGGTTCGTCAAAGGACAACTGTTGGACGCCATGCTGGCCGCAGGCGCAACTCAAAAGTACCTCTCACAGGAACTCGGCGTCAGCCCGTCACAAATTCGGGAGTTGGTGCACGTCTACCGAACGTTTCCTGATCCGGCAAGCCGTATTCCGACACTTTCATGGTACCACCATCGGGTCGCGGCGCGTTCATCCAATCCACAGAAATACCTTGCACTTGCAGCAGACCAGTCGGTGAGCATACGCCAGCTCAGGGAACAAATTTTGAAAGACGAAGAGGGTGAGCATCTTGCTGCTGAGGACGAGAGCAGGGATCGCAAGAAAGCCGAAAAGCTGCTTGCTGAGGTTCGAGCGGTACTGGATACCGGAGGCGAGACCGCCGGATGGCTGGCAGATCGGTTGAGGGAGGAACTTGAAGGGAGGGTTGATATTGATCCTGGAAACTGCGTTACAAGTCGTAGACCGATTTGACCCCGGTCACGCGGATCGTGTAGCAAAGCTGACATTCGATCTGTCCCAGGCTTTGGGATATGAAAAAAAAGATGCCAGGGAGTTTTACTTGGCTGCCCGCTATCATGACATCGGGAAGATTGCGATTCCGAAAGCCGTGCTGCAAAAACGCGGAGAACTGACGCAGGAAGAAACGCGCTTGCTCCAAAAGCACGTGGAGTACGGCATGAGGATGACCCGGTACATCAAAAACAACCTGATACGTTCGATCATTGCCACCCATCACGAGCATTGGGACGGAAACGGCTATCCTCACAGGCTGAAGGGCGAGAACATCCCTTTGTGCGGACGGATCGTCGCGATCTGCGACGTTTACGACGCACTAACATCAGACAGGCCGTATCGGGCGGCGTGGTCGCATGATAAAGCGGCATCTTACATCCGGGAGCGATCCGGGACACAGTTTGATCCCTTTCTGGTGGAGCCGTTTTTGCGTGTCGTGGTGCCGGTGGGTGGCACCGTGTGAACGGCGCGTCACACCTTGTCGGCGGGCTGACGGCGGGCGTGCTGCTGGGATACACAGAGCCTGTGGAGCTGGCCGCCATCGCGGTGGCAGCTTTGCTACCGGACATCGATCGCAAAAACAGCCTGATGGGCCGGTTCATTCCGGTCCTTCCGCATGTTCTGGAGAAGGCAATCGGGAAGCGCACGGTTACGCACTCGTTGTTGTGCGGAGCGGTGATCGCCGGGCTGCTGAACATGGGGTTACCATCCCTTATCCTCCCGTTTTTGATCGGCTTCGTGTCGCATCTTGCGCTGGATGTTTTTACCGGCCGCATCGCCCTGCTATGGCCGCTTCCGTGGAAGATGGGCGTCCCTCTCTTCGGTATACCGCCTGTTTTCATCGAAACCGCCACCGCCGTGATCTACGGCGTGTGGCTTGTATCGGGCGGGTACAAGTATTTTCAAAATCTCATTTGAAGGAGATGGATCACTTTGATGAAGTTGTGGAAAACCTTTTGCGTGTTGACGGTGTTTGCGATTGTGATCGGTTTCTTCGGCCTGACCACGGAAGAAGCAAGTGCACAATCGATCAAGGATCGGATTCAGCAGAGCCAAGGAACCGGGGGTACATCGGCTCTGGAAAGACAAGTTGATGAGTCTACGTCGGACCTGGTGAGCACGGCGCGTCGGATATTCGTGACCCTTACGATCCTGTTCGGGATCTGGTTGGCCATCACGTTCTTGAGGGGCGGATTTTCCCCGGACACTTTGCGTGACGCCAAAGGCCGGGTCGGGTTCTTTCTGCTGTTTATGATTCTGGCGTTCTGGACCGAACCCATTCTGGGGTTCTTGTTCAGCCTGTTCGGCATCGACCTGGCGACATTGTGAGGCCGCCATGAGCGAATTTCACCCCATTCCCTATCAATCCAAAATCCGGGAGAAGTTTATAACCTTGTTCGGGATCGGACTTTCGTTAACGCAGACGGCCTGGTGGGCGGTAGGCGGCATGCTGTCTTATCAAATGTCGCGTTTTGTCCCCAGGATTGGAGACGACTGGTTTTACAGTCGTCTCCATTATGCAATTCCGTTCGGGATTTGCTTGCTTTTGTGCCACGGGACACACGGACCGACGGGACTCGCGTTATGGAGATACGCGCTGGACGCGATATCCATTCGAATGCGCCCGCGAAAGTTTTCGTACCGAAAAACGTCATGCATGGAAGGAGGATGAACCGTGCTTTACATCCTGCTGGCAGCCGCCCTGGTGGCGGCTGTTTTGCTTTACATGAGAAAACCTGCGCCGAAAACGACACAGGATGTCATCGGAGATACCGAAATCACACAGGATGGCTTGATCAAATCCGGAAATACCTATCGGATCGTGATCGAGGTTGAACCGAAGAACCTTGATACGGTGTCCGAGACCGAGCGCAGAAGCGTATGGATGAACTTTTTCTCGCTCATCAATACGTTAAACATTCCGTACACACTGCTTGCCCACTCCAGGATTTTTGAAGCAAAAGATTACCTTTCCGATTTTGAAAAACGATTGGAAAACTTGCCCGATGCCCTCCAGGAATCCGGCCGGCATGTGATCGCTCATCTTCAGCAGATGGAAGATTCGCATATCCGCGACAAATCCGGTTATGTGATCCTGAAGTATGATCCCGTGGCCGGACAAACGGGAAATCTGAACACTGGGGTTGGCATGCTGGATCGCGCGATTGGCAAAAGTGGACAGAAGAAGCTATCCGCGAAAGAAAAGTCGGATTTGGCAGAGCAAATGCTCATGGATGCCGCTGATCTGGTATGCGGTTTTTGTGAGCAAGTCGGGATGCGGTATCAACGCCTGAACCGTGTCGGTGTCCTGAATGTCACGTATCAGCTCTTGCAACGCGATATGTCGCCGCATGCCCGGATGGTCGACGCGGTGGAGTCGGACTCGTTCAGCCCGTTCAAACGTTCAGTCACGCGGGAAGTGATGCAACATGGCTAAAATCAAATGGGCTTCTTTGTCCAAACTGATGCCCGAACCGGATCGCCGTGAAAGACCGGGTCGATGCGAATGCGGCAAGTCCGTCTTCAGGTTACGGTACCAGCACGGAAACCTGATCCGGACCTGCAAGTCATGCGGCGCTGAGCGCGTGGTTTGAGAAAGGAGAGAACGTGATGTTTGCCGAGTGGCTTAGCCGAAAGAAAGTTGCAAGCGACGACCATCCCTATCCCGGGAAAGCCGGCGGCATGGATCTGGCTGCGCCGTCCATGATTCGGGACCTTCTTCCGAATGAAAAGACGCAAAAAGAAAAAGTGACGGATTATGCCGTGGAAGTGGGCGGAACGATTACACCGGCGAGGTATTTCCGCTCGTTTTTCGCCGAGATCATGAGCGGGCACACCTGGAGCGGCATGCTGGAGATGGACAGCAGATTCGGAAGCGGAGATGTGGACTTGGCCATCCACGTCGAGCCGACCAGCAACGACAAGGAACTGGATGCCATTGGCCGCCGGATCGCCGGACTCCTGGCCGATTTGGCTGAAGAAAAAGACGTTCGCAAGATCGACGCCATGCGTGATGAGATTGCGGATCTCAAGGAGCGGCAAAAACGTATACGGCTGAATGTTGAGCGAAGCTTCCGAGTTGCCGTCCAATTGGTTGTGAGTGCCCCCGAATACAAGGGGTTGCTTCAAATGTGCCGTTCGTTGGTTCAACGCTTTGCAGGCAAGTCCATCTATTTGCGTGCTGCGGATGCAAGGCAGCTCGAAGCGTTGCAAGCAATCCTGCCAACGGCACCGACGACCCGAATTCCGAAAGAACGTTTCTTGTCGCTGGAAAGTTCCAATCTGGCCGATCTTTTCCCGTTTGCAGGCGGCGGCCTGTCCCACCGGACAGGCGTCGTCATCGGCAATGACCAGTACAATAGACCCGTGTGGCTGGACAACTGGCATCCTGACCTTGCGAACCAGCACATGTGCATCATCGGGCGGTCCGGCGCGGGAAAGACCTACAGCATATCGCTGATCCTCCATCGGTCTGCCCTGTACGGCAGGAAAGTGGGCATCATCGACTGGAAAGGAGAATACGGAGACTTTCTCACCGCGGTTGGGTGCCCGCATCTGGATTTGCACGAACGATCCAGGCACCGGATCAATCCGTATGATGTGGAAATCACGGAACTCCCCGACGGTTCGCGGTATGTGGACATTGAAGAGGCGGCTAACGCCGTACAAGCGGTTGTGTTCAAAATGATTCGCGTGTATGACGAAACGGCGCTTTCAGGAGAAGTGAAGGTATTCATCGGCAACGCCATCCGGGAACAATACCGGGAGTGCGGCATCACAGAAGAGCCGGACAGTTTGTATGAAACCGGTGTAAAAGACGGGCAGTTCGGACGTCGACGCATAAAGATGCCGGAGCTCATCGGATTGTACCGGAAAATGGCGGAGGCGGAAAGCGAGGCCGTCAGGAAAGCCGCCGAAATGTTGAAGCCTTTCACACGCGAAGGCAATATGCCGTCATACGCGATATTTGATGGGCAAACTACCGTTGAAATCGCGAACGCGCCGATATTCGGTTTTGCGATTAACCGTCTTGATCCGGAGATCATGCGTCCCATCGGCCTTTTCATTGCGACACGCTGGATGATGGAGCGTTGGGCGAAACGACAACCGCAGGCACAAAAATTGCTGGTCATTGAAGAATGCCAAAACATCTTCAACGATCCGGATGTGGGTTCGGTGTGGGCGGAATCGGCGTACCGCGAAGCGCGGAGCACGAATACAGGCGTTGTTGCCGTTACGCAAGGTTTGGAAGTGTTCACGCGCTCTCATGCCGGAATGGCGGCGATCAAGAACAGCCCTGTGAAGCTCATCGGCATCCAGGAACCGCTGGACATTGAAGCGGTGCAAGGGAAACTTGCGCTCACCGAAGGCGAAGCGCATTTTCTCGTCTACCAGGCGAGAAAAGGCGACATGGTCGTCAAGGTGGACGATCAGTCGGTCATCGTGCGGGTGGATGCCAGCCCCTGGGAGCACATGCTTTTCACGAGCGACCCGAATGATCCCGAGTATGCCGCCAGAAAGACCTATATACGCGATCTTTTGCGGGAGGATGGATGATGCGAAGGATCGTTTTGTTGGCGTGCTGTCTCCTGTTCCTGTTTCCGGTCCATGCCTTCGCGAACGAAGGTATACTGGGAGATGCGATAGCCGAGATGTCCGAAGAGAAACCCGGGATATTTGAAAGAACGGTCGCTGGTCTCATCATCGATCCGGCGAACTGGATATTGAATCTTTTGGGGATGACCGATCCGGTCATCCTTGTTTTTGGGAAAAACCCATCTGCAGACGAATCCGGATTTCTACAGGGGAGTTGTGCCGGACGAAATGAGTGTTCGGATGGTCTTGTGCTCGGCGTGTTTGAATCCGGGCTGATGGACGCGATTGATGCGCTTTACCAGGCGTTCGAGCGATTCACACCTTTTCCGCTTGTCATTGCGCTTTTGTTAATCGCGGTGCTATTGCTCTTTCACGGGGCATCTGCGGAAGGGAGAAGCCGCGCCAAAGACTATATGGTGGCGTTTCTGATCGGCGTGGCGGCACTCAGGTTCGGATACTACCTTTGGGTATTCGCGGCCAAGGTGATTCAAACCTTCACCGAGCTGATTTGGTCGACCATGATGGACAGGGGTATCGAACCGTCACTTTTTCTTGAAATGTTTTGGGGTACCCGGGACGGTTACGCGCAAAACCTGAGCATGAAAAGCCTCGGTCTGGCCGTTTTGGTATTGATCGCAGCATTCATGGTCATTGCGATCAATTATCAATACACGGTTCGAAAAATCATGCTCATGGTTTTACTCGTGCTGTTTCCCGTGATTTGCGTACTCACGGTCTTTCCTAAGTTCCGTCATTCCATGCCGACGTGGTGGGACGAATTTTTATCCAATTTGGTGCTCCCTGCAGCCCATGCGCTCGCGCTCGGGCTGTTTTTCCTCATGATGCACTTTTCGTCGACGTCAGCGTCAATATGGCTCATCATCGTCTATATGTTCGCCCTCCCGGCCATCGCGGTCCTGGTGCGAAAACTGGTGGGAGTAGAGGATAGTGCAGGGGGCGTATGGGGCGCAATGTTGGGTATAGCCGGTCTGGCCGGTCTAATGTCGCTCACCAAAATGATGCGTCCTCGCGGCGGAAAGCCCGGAAAAGAAAGCGGAGGCAGTGCGGTGGCGACTGAAGGCGGTACGAAGGCAGGGTCATCGTTAGTGAAAGCGGGCGGTGATGGAGGTGATGGATCGGCTGCCGGTGTATCGGGTGTGACGGCCGCAGTCGGTGCGAGCGGATCGAATTGGCGAGGGTTCGCAACAAAAACGGTTTCGTATGGCGGAAAAGCGGCGGGATACGGCCTTCGGTTTGCCGGAGTCGCAGCCGGAGGCGTGATCGGCTACACGGCGGGCGTCATGACCGGCAATCCCGGCATGGCGGCGGCAGGCGCGATGATCGGCGGCTCACTCGGGCGCAAAACGGTGGATTGGACCGGGAAAGGCGCGGCATGGGCCGGAAAAGGCGCGGTATGGGCCGGAAAAAAAGCAGCGCCGGTTGTTTCGCACACGGCTCAGACCGTGAAACAAGCTGTGGGTCAACGGTTGGCGCCTCAAGTTTCCGGACAGGAAAAATCCGTTCCGGGTTCCACGGAAAATCCAATCCGCATCCACTTTCCTGACAATTATCAACCTTCCGGTGAGGAATTCTGGAAAAACGCAAATTTAAGCAACCGGTATAAGCGTGAGTATGTTGCAGAACTCATCAACAACCAGAAAATGCAAAGGCATAACGAACTGGAGCAGACCTTTTTGAAGCGGAACCGGGACTACTACGTGTAGGGAGGGAGGGGATGAAAAACTTCCAGAACATCGCCAAATCCATGGCGAAAAGGTATGCAAAAATTCTTTTCAAAAAGCTGCTCGTCAAGTTTCTGATTGCAACCTGGAAAATTTGGGGCACAGTTCTCTTGATTTTCATTTTGGTCGTGCTGGCTTATCTGCTTGTGTTCGAGCTGCCCAAACAGGCCGTCCTGGGAATTTTCGACGGACAGGATCGCGATTCGGCGTTCGAATACGGACAAAAAAACGACGAAGCGAGCGCGATGCAAAAATACCCCGAGATAGCGGCAAAATGGAGCGATGGATTGACAGAAGAACAGCTATTGCAAGTCGAGCCGTATGAGCTCGATTGGGCGTGGCTGGCGGCGGTAGACCGGACGCTGGGAGACCCGGAACAATCCGGCACAAGGGATACGAAGGAACTCGTTCTTGATCCGGAAGCAACCTTTGATCTGGTTCGTCCAATATTTGAGTGGGTTGAAGCGGAAAAAGTGATCACACACGAGTCGTGCGAAGTGATAGAGGAAGAAGACGACGAAGGAAACAAGACGATGCGGTATGAAATCCATAACACCACGACTCGCCAGCCCCAAATCCTGCTCACAAAGGCGCAGACCGTGCAAGGTGTTTATCTTTACAGCTATCGGACAGAAACGGAATCCACCACGTCTCAATCGTTGTGTGGGGCATTGACGACTACCGAAACCTTTCAAGTGCTTTCCGGCATCACGACATTGGAAAGTGACTGGGGGCCTCTCAAGAAAATCATGCGGGATCACGGAATCGAACGTGAAGAAGACCAATCCTTTCTGCTGGAGTACTGGCTTTCATTTTTGACGGATCCGGATGGTTCAGAACATGATCCGCTCCCTGATGGCTGGAGTCCGGTTGAAAGGGATCTGAAATGGCCGACCGTAGGCAGGATATCGTCCCGGTTTGGTTATCGGATTCACCCGATTACTGGTAATCGCAAGCTGCACGCGGGCATGGACATTGCCGCGCCAAAAGGAACAGAGGTATATGCGGCGGCGGACGGGAAAGTGATACACGCCGGATTTTTCGGCAATGCCGGACTGGCAATCATCCTGGATCACGGCGATCTGGAGACGAGATACTACCATCTCAGCCAGGTGGATGTTCGCAAAGGAGATGCTGTAGTCCGCGGGGATAGGATCGGTAAAGTCGGATCAACCGGAGCCTCTACCGGCCCGCATCTGCATTTTGAGATTCGGATTGCCGACGAGCCGGTTGATCCGCTTTTGTATTACACAGAGGGAGGATACGCAGAATGAAGCGTTTGTGCTATTGGTTTGTCGCACTACTTTCGGTCATCTTGCTTGTCACAACACCGGTGGCGGCTGAATCCATTACGGATTCCGTCAAAAGAGAGTCGCAGAACTTCGACCCGGACCAGGCTGCAAAACAAGTGGAGCATAAAGCGGATGAGTTGATGGCGTTTGCCAAATCCGGGAGCAAATTATATATTGCGTCGGCCCTGATTGTTTTTTTGGCACTCCTCCTCGGCGGCCTGTTTTCAAAAAAACTGGTCCGCACGGCGTTTTACTTTCTTTCCATTGCAGCAGTGGGGTATATCATCCTGAATTACTGGCCGGAGATACGTGATGGATTCGCAGCTTTTGTGAAGTGGCTTTTCACAGATACGGGGATGGATACGGATGGTGGCATGAATGAAACTGCATCTGGTGTTTGATCCGGCTACTTCAGAGCCGCTTTCCGCAGCACTCCAAAGGCACGGGTACGAGGTATCCGGGACGGACGCGACACTGGAGCAGTTTGCACTCGCGGCAGCGGCCGGCCAGATCACAGCTGACATCGCGATTGTAGACGTAACAGCAGGCATTGTACACAAAGCCGACAGCGTGAGATTCTTGCGAGCTGTCCGTGGGGATATCCCGGATACGCGACTGATCGTGATCCTGCCCGTCGAAGCGGACGAGGCGTGGATCAATGAGGTTGGAGCGCTGGGTATCTACGATGTGTATGCCGTTGAGCAATTCGCGATCGAGGATATCCTGGTCTGGATCGAAATTAAAAGAACCATTCGCGATCTGGGGGAACAGAAATCCGGACTAAACGGCAAGGTGCCCGGAAGAAAAATGAAGCTCATCCCGAAAGAGGCGAGAAGATCGTTCCTCGATAGCTTTCGCAAGAAAGGCGCGCGGCGAGAATGGATCGAAGATGAGGACCTGATGGACATGGACGATGCTCCCGATGCGCCGAAAGTCATTTATACAACGAAAATCATCGGAAGCAGTGTTGTTGCGGTGGGCGGTGCCCACAGACGCGCGGGCACGACACATACGGCGATCCAGCTTGCGGTGTTGCTTATGCGTTCCGGTTTGAAAACCGCCCTGCTGGAATATCGCGCGGCGGATAACCACGAATCCGATCTGGTTTGGATCACACCGGATGATGCCGGTGAAACGTCGTTTGAAATGGATGGAATCGAGTTTTATCCGGCATGCAAATCCATCGGGGAAGTCATTTCCCGCGGGCATGACGCTGTTGTCATCGACGCGGGGACGCTGGATGAACCGACTGCGCTGGATGAGTGGCGAAGGGCGGCTGTTCGGATCATCACGATAAGTGCGGCTCCGTGGGATGTGGGACGGGCGAAGCTGTCGGAATTTGCGGCAGATCAGGCGGCAATCGTTGTCAATTATGCAACGCAGGATATGTATGAAACCGTCTACGAACTGCTGAAGCATCTTGAGAAGCCTATCGTGCACAATCGCGGCGGATACGATCCGTTCAGCCCGGACTTGTCGCTTGTACCGATTGTTTCAACTCTGTTGCCGGAAAAGAGAAGGAGGAAGGTATTTTGAAAGTACGTTGGCAAGCGGTTTTGGCGGTAGCCATCATACTTGTGGGGGTCGGTGGACTTATCGCATATGACTATTACATTCGACCGGTTCTGTTGGCCAAAACCGTTGTAATGGCAAAAGAGGAAATTGCGGAAAATCAGGTGATTACCGAGGACATGCTGGTGTTGGCGAGCGTTCCGAATGATCTCGTTCCGGCCGGAGCTATCGCCAGACCCGAGGGAATCATCGGGAAGGCTGCCATTGTATCCATCGGCGCGGGTACCATGTTGACGAAACCGATGGTGGATATCGAGGGGCTTCTTCCGAAAAAAGGGGAGGTCATTTTTCCCATCCCGAAAGAGGCGATTTTTGCTGTGAACGGATCGCTAAGAAAACGCGATGTGGTGGACATCAGCCTCATATCAAGCGAACGAGCAGCGAATGAAGAGTCCGTATCGGAAGTAGTTGGACCGGCTGAACCGATTATCAAAGGAGCGCGTGTCGTGTACGCTCGCACAGAAGACAACCAATCCGTCAAAGATTCGGAAAAGGGCGATGTCAACCAACGCGAAACGGCAACCGGTCGAGTCGCGACGGTCGAAATACTCATTACCGAAGAAGAACGAGACAGGATCATTCGCGAAATCGAGTTTGAAAATCGATTGTGGATTGCGAGGGTGGGCAAATGAATAAAAGCATCTTTGTATTTGGAATCGATCAGCTCTGGGTGCAACGCCTTCGGGAAGAAGGATATGAGGTCGTCGTTCAACGGGAGATGCCCGCTGCCGATACTCTTCAAGATCAGGTGCTGGTGGTGACCAGCGGTCAGATGGCACCGGAGAAATTGCACGAACTTCGCCACAATTTTCCCGACGCAACGATTCTGTACCACCATCTTAACCAAAACGGAATTCGCGAAAGCCTTCACGTACATGCTGTGGCGGCTACGCACGACATTCCATATCTTCCCCCCCGTGCAACCGTGGAGACGCTCCTGCAAAAGCTCGAAATCATTTTTGAGCGGAAGAGCGAATCAGTTGCACGGGTGGTAGGTTTCTTTGGCAGCGGCATGGGCGTTGGCGTCACCAGTGTCGCGGCAACATATGCTTTTCAATTGGCGCGGCACAAGAAAGTCATTCTGCTTGGACTGGACCTCTATCATCCCGGATGGTACAAGCGGTCTACGATTTCACTGGATGCGTGGCAGCCGCGTCTTACAGGAAAGGTGCTCCAGGAGGCGGACTTCGATGCGCTGATCGAACATGAGGGGTTCCGCTATTTGCCTGGCAATTATGACATCTTATCCATTCATCAATATAGCGAAGAGGAGATCGAATACCTCATCGAGAAAGCTGGCGCTGTCGCGGATATCGTGGTGCTCGACTGCGGCAGCGTTCCGGAGTCCGCCGGGTGGTATGTCGGGATGCAGCAGGCGGCCATCCGGTATTTTGTGACCCATCCAGCCCATCATTACACGATCCGGCCTATCATGGACGCGGTACGGCATTTGGACATGGATGCGTCGATGTTCCAACTCATCGTCAACCGCGCCGATGTTGATGGCGGTTTTCTCAAAGGCACGGATCTTGCGGCCGAGTACCAGATGCTCTGGTCGGGTATCGAAATTCCTTTCACATCCATGCCGCTTGATGACATCGTTCTGCCGCTCGGCAAGAAAGAGATGAGCACCATTGCGGCGGCTGCAAACGGGGCACTCAAAGCGTTTGGAATGGAAGCAGAACGCAAGAAAGGAGGGATCTTCCGATAATGTTTACCCTCCGGGATAAAATGCGCCTCAAGCGTGGGGAAGATGATATCTTTGTGTTCCTCGATCAGATGAAGGCGGATTTGAGAGACAGACTCGAAGCGGATGAAAGCTATCACAAACTGAACGAGCGGGCTGTAACAGGCGATCCGGAGGCGGTCGCCTATTTTTTGAATGAAATCGAGAAGTATATGCGCACCCATCCATATACGGGTGAAATCCCACAACCTTACCGATCGGCTTCGGAAGCATTATACCAGGAATGGAAAGGATTCGGTCCCG
>Ga0310833_100699_pt1 | contig 20531 bp, 17 predicted proteins | sample SM_ome_FD_201312 | JGI IMG/M metagenome (GOLD analysis project Ga0310833, IMG submission 201312) | Sorghum-adapted microbial communities enriched on stacked mutant (SM) sorghum from Joint BioEnergy Institute, Emeryville, California... ...
TGTTACGATTCAATTGACACGTGGCTCCTTTCTTTGTTGGTTAACCCAATCCAAGTATAAAAGAAATCGGAGCCCACGTGTCTTATTTTTTGAATTGTTTTAGAACCCCAACAAATAGTATAGAGCCGAATAAAAAAAGCTTGCCACCCCCGTTGTTTTAGGCCATCATTGAGGTAACCCCACACCCAACACCCAAAACAAAGGAGTGACAAGCTTGTTACCTCAATTATTAGCCTATTTGCTCGAAATAATCAAGTCCCAACATCAAATCATTGTCTATTTAATTGGTGCCTTATTAGGAAAATCCTTAAGCCGCAAAGACATGGACGAACCGGTTCGAAAACCGTACCGAAAACTTCAAGTCGATGACCTTCCCATCATCGTTGTCCCAGAAACACTCGACTACCGGCAGCTTTTAGCCGACTACGAAGCCCGGCACGGCCGTCCGTTGCCGCCGATCCAACGCCGGGACAACGCTAAACACCGTGTTCCGGATTCGTTGACGTGTCCCCGTTGCCAGGCGCCGTCATCCTACCTGTACACCAACAACGGCGGAAAAGGGCAGTACCAATGCAAAGTGTGCCAATGCCGGTTCAACCATCGAAATCGGTTCAAAAAGCAAGCGGTCTTTCGTTGCCCGCACTGCTTCCAAACGCTTGAGAAAATCAAAGAACGCAAGGACTACTACATCTACAAATGCAAGAACAACGACTGCCCATTTTACCAAAAGAACCTTCGCCGGATGAGCCAAAAGGAACGCCAACAATTCCAGCAGAACCCTCAAGCCTTCAAGGTGCGGTATCTGTTCCGTGAGTTTTTGTTTGACTTTCAACCATTGGCCCCATCGTCGCCGAAAACGCCAAAGGTCGATTTGTCTCGTCTGGCGGTGTCGTCGCACACCCTCGGACTCGTGTTGACGTACTACGTTAACTATGGGATGTCCTCCAGACAGACAGCCGGAATCATGAAGGATGTGCATGGCGTGTCGATCTCCCATCAGACGGTGCTCAACTACGCCAATAGCGTCGCGCTCATGATTCAGCCGTTTGTCGACCGGTTCCCGTACGAGCTGTCCGGCTCGTTCTGTGGGGACGAGACGTATATTCGCGTGAAAGGACGCTGGCATTACCTGTTTTTTATGTTTGATGCCGTGAAAAAAGTGGTGTTGTCGTATCGCGTCTCGCCCCACCGGGATACGTTGTCGGCCATCCGCGCCATCGATGACGTCCTGCGAAAGCTGCCGTCCATCCCGGACGATTTGTCGTTCGTCGTCGACGGCAATCCCATTTACCTGCTGGCGCAGCACTTTTTTGCCCAGCACGGGATTCCGTTTGACGTCCGCCAAGTGATCGGCCTGACCAATGAGGATCCGGTGTCCGAGGAGTTCCGCGCGCTCAAACAAATCATCGAGCGATTCAACCGGACGTTTAAAGGCAACTATCGGCCGACTCACGGATTTGGAGCGGAAGAAGGCTCGGTCTCCTTTGTCACGCTGTTTGTGGCGTATTTCAACTTCCTGCGCCCGCACGGTGCACTCGAAGGCCGGGTTCCTGTCGTCATCCCGGAGCTCGCCGATCTGCCCCATATGCCGGCCCGGTGGACGAAGCTGATCGCCATGGCTCAAGATTTCCTCCAACAAGAGGCAGCCTAACTTTTTTGTCCGCCGGAGCCCATGGATCAGAAGAACAGCCGGATTCGGCGAAGCGAACCCTTGACCAACCGAACCTCGTCAAAGGTAAAATTCGGTAAGGGCAAGGGCGGCTTTCCTATGCCCTCTTTTTTGTCCCCGTTGCCCTTGACGTCCCTTTCACACCTTTGGCGGGTGTTGGTCAAGGGCGAATCCGGCTCCAAGGATGCCTTACGATGCTCCATGGGATGGCAGATGTGGAGTTTTCATAAAACTTTTGACGCTACCTCTTCAGCAGCGTTTCTCCACTCCATCTACGATGTTGTTTTGAAACGATTATCTGTTATTTTTGGGGAATTTTTATACCGCTATTATTGGGGATTTTATCACAGTTGATTACAAATATATTATTGTATACTTATAGTAATAGTATTATTTTCCAAAAAACTTAGATAAAACATACTGAAAGAATTAGATATAATGTATTAATATTTATTTTAGAAAGAAAAGAGAAGGTGAATAAAAATCATGAATAATAAAGAATTAGAAATTGCTAAATCCCTATTTAATTTGCAGCGAATAAGAATTTTACAAGCTGTAAAAGAAAAAGAAAAGACGGTAAAAGAAATTGCCGAAATTCTGAATGAAAAACCTTCCCGTCTCTATTATCATGTACACCAATTAGAGGATCTTGGATTATTGGAAGTTGTACGTGAAAAGCAAGTAGGAAATCTGATTCAAAAATATTATAAATCAGTAGATAAAGACACATTCCCAGATGAGTTTACATTTACGGGTAAGGAGGCTTATGATAATGCTGACTACATAATTTCTCAACTTTACGCTTTCATCGATGAAGCACTTTCGAAAATTTACACAGATTTAAATAAAAAAGATTATAGAAAAGTTTCATCTGAAGCTAGTATTATAAATGTACAATTAACAAAAGATGAATGGAGAGAGGTTAATAAAAAGATTAGAGAAGTTATTTCTACACGAAATAGTGAAGAAAAAGGTGTAAAAGAGTGGAATGTTAGATATATTATTATGAGTTATTTAGATGATTTATAGTTATATAACTCCATAAAAAACTAAGCAGAAATCATATCTGCTTAGTCGGAAAAAAGATGTTTATATTCAAGTGCATCCGTTATAGGCAAATTTCTTAATGTAGGGATTAATAACCAATATATAGAAACGAATACCATAGCAATACTGCCAAAAATAAAGATAATCCAACTGCCAATAAAAGGAGCCATTGTCCCTCCGGTTAAAGATCCTAATGGTGCAGCAATCGATGTTGCCCCCACAATAAAAGAGAAAACCCTTCCTAGTAAATCACTAGGTACAATTTTCTGCAGAGAAGATAGGAACAAGACATTTGTTATTCCTATTGCTACATAACTTCCTCCAAACAAAATAACAGAAAGTGAATGAATATTGGTAATCCCTGCCAAAAACCAGCTTAATCCTGAACAGAAAAATCCGATAATGGTTACCTTACCTAAAGGAAATTGACTAAAAAACGAACTAATTGTAGACCCCATCAATAACCCAAAAGACATTGCCGCCAAATACCATCCATAAATATCACTTCCCCCACGATTAACAGCGTATTCCGGTAATATGGCTGATACAGCCCCGATGATAAAATTTGCTAAAATTGAAGCTAACAAAAATTTGGGGATCAATGAACCTTTTATAAACTGGTATCCTTTTTTCAAATCCGCTTTATAGTTTTCCCACTTATCTTTTAAAGAAAAGTCGCTTTCAAAATCCTTTTCTTCTAAATCTGTTGTCGGTATTTTTATGTAAAAAAACAAAAGCATGGCTATAAAAATTGTTACTGAACCTAACATATAAACAAACACAGTTCCAATAAGTGCAATAATCGTTCCTGATATTCCTAATAAAATAACATCGAGTAGTTGATAGGTTGCATTCATTATTGAATTAGCTTTTGTTAAATATTTTTCTTCGACAATCGTTGGCAATATGGCTGCATGTGTCGGATAGACAAATTGCTGAATGATAGATGCAATCGGATTAATAATCAGGACGAGCCAAACAGAAAGTACTCCCAAAAAGTGTGCAAGGGGAATTACTAGTAACAATATCGCTTGAATCATTTGCGTGTAAATAAGTATGGACTTGTATCTTTCTTGCTTAATCAACGGACCAATGAAAAATTGGAGGATTAATGGCGCCATCGTTAAAAAGCCGCCCAAACCAGTATAGAAACTATTTTGCGTTAAATCATAAATCAACCACATCGATGCGACTGCATATAAACTATCCCCTATATTCGTAAAAATTCTTCCGGAAACCAAGAATGCGAAATTTTTATTCCACACACTATCCCTCCTTAATCACTAAAAATATTTTAACGAAAAACAAATTTTATTACAATGGATTGATTGACACTATTCAAACTTGTGTTTATTATTGACAAATACAGAAAATTCGTTTTTGAAGATAGGGCTTAAATGGATCCAACTTGCTTTTTCTTTGTTTTCGCTTGGATTTGGAAGGGGGATTGGGGGAGTGAATATATTTTCGGGCGGTTTTCCGATCGATCCCCCAATTCCCTCGCGATATCGGAAACTCATTCCCCTTTCATACATCTCTTTGATCATGAAAAATTCCCCTCTCGTAATCAAAAACCTAGCCCCTCTCATTTACACTATGGTTCTATTGTAAGTGGGGAATTTTATTCCGGCTATATTGGGGATTTATCACCGGCTTGAACAAACAAGCCTTTATTGCATTTATTATTGTAATTTAAGAAGGTGGATGGTAAACTTTAGAACAAAAAGCGATCCAAAGATGAAATATATAATAAATTGACAGAATTTGAAATTTCTTAAAAACTAATTAAGTTAAACCGAATATTATAATTATTTGTAAGTCACCAGTACCTGGTCATCAATATAACGATTTATTATCTAATGTTTTGAGGATCGTTAATGATAATATGTTTGTCGAAATAATGGAGTGAATATCATGATTAGCTTCAAAAATGTAAGTTTTTCCTACAAGTCTTTTAAAAAGCAAGTTGGGATTCGTGGAACATTAAAGGATTTATTTAAGAGAGAACATGTATATCATACTGCTTTAGAAAATATTACTTTTGAAGCAGAAAAAGGTGAGATTCTGGCTTTAGTAGGACCTAATGGAGCAGGAAAAACTACACTTATAAAATTATTAGTCGGATTGATAGAACCTTCAACGGGAAATATCGATGTACTTGGATTTAATCCTTATAAAAAGAGCAATAAATATTTATCACAGATCGGTCTTGTAATGGGACAAAAAAGTCAGCTTACATGGGAATTACCGGCAATAGATACACTACATCTTATAAAGGCAATATATAGGATTGATTCTAAAGATTTTACAGAGAGATTAAATTATTTTTTAAACCTGTTAAATTTGAAAGATAAGGTTGCTGTTCCTGTAAGGAAATTGTCTCTAGGAGAAAGGATGAAGTTTGAGCTAATAGCATCAGTAATCCATTATCCTAAATTACTTATTCTTGATGAACCTACAATTGGTTTAGATATTGAGAGTCAGAGAGCAATACATAAATTTTTGCTGCATTTAAATCAAACCGAGAAAACAACAATATTGATTACGAGCCATTATATGCGTGATATCGAAGCTTTGGCCAAAAGAATAATGATATTAATTAACGGTCAAATTAAATACGACGGAGATATCAAACAATTAGTAAATACATTTAATAAGGGTAACACGATTATAGTAAAAACAAAGAGTGAACTTCCTGATGAAATACTGGGATATAAGATTAAAAGGGGTTCAGAAGAAAATAGTTGGGAGATATTGTTACAAGCAGGAGAATCTTATTATGAATTATTATCCTATCTTACTAATAATTTCCAGATTGAGAGTTTTCATATGAAAGAAACTCCATTTGAGGACATTATTTTCAATATCTTTACTGAAACGAAGGAGAGTTCAAGTTGAATAAATACTTATATGTTTTTAGAAACGAGATTTTACTAAATTTGACTTATAAAGGTAATCTCATTTCGAGTTTTATTGTTCAAATCATTCAAATGATAACGACGGTTTTTGTGTGGAGAGCTTTATATTCGGGGGAGAACGATATTGGTAATTATAACATATCAGAAATGACTACTTATTTAATCTTAACATCCTTATTAAGTGTAATATTTTCTCCTAACAGTGCTTTTAGATTATCCAATCTTATTAGCAGCGGAAAACTTTCAATTTTATTAATAAGACCATACTCTTATTTTTTTGAAAGCTTTTCAGTTTTTTTAGGACAAAAAGTAGTTCAGATTTGTGTAGTATTCATCATGATTATTTGTTTTTTTCTGCTAGGCTTATTTCAGTTTTCGTTTCCAAATATTGTTTCTATATTATTGGTTCTAACTAATTTCATTTTATTATTTATTTTTTTATCAGTTATGGGAGAATTAAGCTTTTGGTTAATTGAAATGTGGCCATTACGCCCAATTTATAATGGTTTACTCTCACTATTTGGGGGAGTAATGTTTCCTTTGGATTTACTCCCGGAAAGCATATTGAATATCATACAATTTACACCTTTCTCACTCTTTGGTTATGTAAATACAAAAGCTGTTATGGGAGAGTTGTCTGCCGACGCAATGTTTAACTTCTTAATAGCTTCTATGTTATGGATAATATTTTTCCAAATTATTTATATTATTTTATGGAAAAAGGGATTAAAGAAATACGAAGGAGTGGGAATATAATGTTTTTCAATTACCTAAAAATTGTATGGAGTTTAAGTATTTCCCAATTTTTTATATATAGATTAACTTCTGTTTTCGTATGTTTTTTCGGTGTGTTATTTACAACAATTGAAGTTATAACTCTTTTTGTCCTATATCATTATACAGACTCAATAAATGGTTGGGACTTTTATAGTTTTCTTACACTTTCTGCCACTTATACATTAATATCATATATTTATCAATTTTTCTTTACCCTATCTCATGAAAAATTAATAGATAAAATAGTAGAGGGAGATTTGGACTATGATCTGGTAAGGCCGATCGATTCGCAATTAATAAATAGTATCAAACAATTGGATATTCCAAGTTTGATTAACATTGTTATCGCAATTGTATTACTCTGTTTTTCAGTTCCTCATGTATTAACTGGACATATTTTTGGAATAGTTATGTACATATTATTTGTATTGATGGGTGTTTACTTTTATTATTTAGTTAATCAATTTTTTATAAACTTTGCTTTTTGGATCGAACGGCCCTATCAAATAGCAGCTATTCCTGAATATTTATTAGATATAGCAAGTCGTCCAAGGAATGTTTATCCTCCTATTTTACATGTGCTATTTGTATGGGTTTTTCCAATTCTGCTTAGTACAAATTTACCTGCTGAAATATTAAGAGGCGATTATAGTGTGGTTACATTAGTGTACTATTTGCTTTTTATTATATTGTTTTCATTCTTAGTTAGAATACAGTGGAAACAAGCATTAAAGAAATATCAATCTGCAAATTAATAGTAAATTGAGATGATCAAGTCCATCGTTGTGTGTAAATTTTCCCTCGGTTAGAATGCCCGCTTGAAGTGGAAGATGGAACATTTCGCGTCTTTGAGAGGCTGCGACAGACGCTTTTTAGCCGATACTTATGATCTTGTTGTTTTTGTTCACGGCCTGGGATTTACGCCACTCCAGATAGCGGTCCATATCCAAATACTTTTTGCCGCCGGCCCATTTCTCGTCGATTTCCATGAGTTATGCTCCCATCAGCCGTTTGGCCGATTCCCGATTGGGAAAGATGCGAATCACCCGTTCCCGACGGCGGATTTCCTCGTTCAAGCGCGCAAGGGCTGGTTGTGCGGAGACGCCTGCGGTACTTTTCCGGCAAAAGCGGGACCGCCGTCGCATCTTCAAAACCGGCTTCCAGGATTGCCATGGCTTTCAGCGCTTTCGTTTCGTATGCCACCCGCACCTGGTTCAAGAGCAGCCGCGCCGCATCCAGATCCGGTGCGTCGAAAATGGCCCGTACCCGGCTATGTATTTCATCTTGCATAGCTTTCGGCGTGGCATCCAGAATATTGCACAGGAAGTGGGTCTGACACCGCTGCCAGGTGACGCCTTGGAAGGGTTTACGGATGGTCCGCACCAACCCGCCGTGGACATCCGACACAATCCGATCGACGCCTCGGAGCCCGCGGCTTTTCAGCCAGCTAAAAAATTCACCCCAACTAGATTCGTACCGTTTCGATATCCTTTCGTTCTTCCGTCCGTTCGTAGGGCTCTGCCCTCAACTGTTCCGTTGCCTGGGCTTGTAACACTTGGTTCAGTACGGATTCCGGCAGCTTGGCTACTCCCGCATCCTGGGTGTTACCGAGAAAAGTTGATGCAAAAGTTGCGAATCTACGGTAATCTGATTTTGAGCCATTTCACCCCCCCTCTCTTTGGAATGTTTTCTCGACGACTACATTCTAACCGGGGGGATTTGAAAATGGCCCATTTTTTTGAGATTCCTTTTTACACAATTTTACGGACTTAACTTCCTTACGTACGACTCTTGTTATATTAGAATAAGGACTTGATCTTGTAATTTTTCCAAAGAACGGTCGTAAGTATATCTTTTCTTCCTGAAATACTTACGACCGGTCTTTTTTTGGTCGTGTTGCGGATTATATAATTAGCGGTTCGATTTAACCGGTCCCTGAAAGAATGGAAGAAGCCGCGGGCCGGGGAATTTTGTTCGAACGGCCCGTTCCCTCAGGGATCCGCCGGGCCGATGGGAGGCGTTTCTCCTGTCCCGCGGGTATTTCCTGTCTTGAACATAATTCCCCTCTTTTTTTCATAAAGTATATTGATCATGGCCGATCATCGAATGTTTGAAAGGGAGGGGGATTGCGGATGGCTGAGGAAAGGCCGTCGGCATTGAGATTTTCTTTGGCAGATGTGGTACGCTTCCGCAAAGGAGAAGAGATCGAGGAATTGATCAGCTTATCTTTGGAACCGGAAATCCTCGTCCAGGAAAGGGACCATTACTATTCCATCCGGGGATCCCTGAACATGTTCGGGGAATACAGGGTCGCACCGGGCGAGGAGGAAGACGGGGAAGAAGATTTCTTCAACTTTTCCGGGCTGCGGTATGTGGATGTCATCGAAACGAGGGAGGAGGGGATTAACGAGTTCCGCCACGATTTCCCCGTGGACATCTCCGTTCCGAAGTACCGGGTGAGGAATATTGAGGAATTGAATTTGGATATCGATTCCTTCGACTATGAAATCCCCGGAAAAGGGGAATTAAGGCTGAGGGCGGAAATTTTGATCTCCGGCATCTACGATGAGGACGAACGGGAGGAAGAAGGGGAAGAGGAAGAAACGGAAAGGCCCGGGGAAGAGGGCTTGGAAGCGGAATTCGGATTGTTGAAAGAACTGAACGGCGATCAAAAGGAAGACGATGATTACAACTTTTTCGTGGAAGCGAGGAAATCCGCCCGCCTGGATGAAGGGGAAGGGAAAGGTCCGGAGGAGGAATTTGTCCCGATCCAGATTTTTTCCAACGAAGAGGCGGATGACGAAACGAAGAAAGAGGTTCCGTTCGATGGAGAGGAGATTTCCGCCCCGGGCGGGGAGCCCCCATCTTCACGGAAAGAGGGAGAGATTTTCGCCCCATCCGAAGCCACAGCCGTGAAGGCGGGAACGGAATCTTCCCCGGCGGAGAAGGAACGGCCTGCCCTTTCCGGCCTTAGGGGAGAAAATCCGCCGGCGGACGGTGCAAAGGAAGATGCCGGGCATCCATCCGGACCTCCGGAATGGGGGGAGGAGCGCGGGAAAGGGGAAAGGACAGCCGCTTTTTTTGAGGAGCCTGAGGTAAAAGGAAAAGCATCGGAAGGGACGGAGGCAAGGCCGGGAGAAGGAAACGATTTGCCGGAGCAGCCGGATGGCGGACCGGACCGTTTGCCGGAAGCGGAGGAACAAAACGGACCGGACACAGAGCCCCGGGAGATCCATTACCAGGCGAACGAGGAACCGGTCCAGGAAAAGAGCGTCATTTCGCTGGCGGATATTTTCGCCCATAAGGATGCGGAGACGAAACTGACGAGATGGAAAGTGTATTTCGTTCAAGAAGAGGATACGCTGCAGGACATCGCCGAGAAATACGAAACGAACGTGTCCCAATTGCTGCGGGCCAATGGCCTCGAATCGGATCATGAGGTTTACCCGGGGCAAGTGCTTTACATTCCCGAAACGAAGGGACATTTGACCAATTCGTGAGGCTGCTCCGAAGAGCCTTGACCGGAAGGCTTTCAGGCAGCCCTTTTTTTCGCCCGTTTTTGGCAAACGGCTGGAGCAAAGGATTGCGGCCATCGGGCTGATCGCTGCGGCACGGCTTCCGAAGCCGCCGCAAGCTGGCAAGAAACCGCGGCTCCTGAATGACCGGTCAGGCGCCTTAGGTCCTCCCATCGGGAAAGTTTACACTTGAAAAAAGGGCTAATCTGGAAATGGGCAGGCGAAAGCGAGATGGATGCGGAGAACAGGCAAAGGATAAGGACCGTTTTGCGGGAATACGGGTTGGAGGCGGAACGGATCGAAGCCTTTGGAAAAATGCATAAAGTGTACGGGAAAAGGGGAATTTTCGGGCTGAAGGAGACGACGGAGCAAAAGGGGAGGAACATGCTCCGCTCCCTGACGGTCCTTTATGAAAAGGGCTTTTTCCACGTCGTCCCTGTCTGTTTGACAAGAATGGGGTATCCTGGGGTCCGTTTTCCGGGGAAATTTTTTTATTTGCTGCCCTGGATGGAGGGAAAAAGCGGCGGACAACAGGGGAAGACCGGGGACAGGATGTTCCGGGAACTGGGGAAAATGCATTATTTTACCGCCCGGGAGATCCCCCTCGACAAAAGGCGGGCGGAGAATGATTACTTGCGGGCCAAGGAGCGGATCGAAAGGGAAAAGGAAGAATTGGAGAGATTCATGGATCTTTGCGAACAAAAAACCTATTTGTCCCCTTTCGAGTGGATCTTTACGGATTATTTTTTCGAGATTTGGCAGGCCTATGAATTTGCCGCCGAAAAGCTGGAGCGATGGTTCACGGAAACCGTGAGCCGCGGAAGTCTGCGCAGCGTCCTCATCCACGGGCGGCTGTCCTTGGATCACTTCATCTTTGACGAACGGGGAACCGGCCGTTTTATCAACCTGGAACACAGCCGGCGGGCCTCCCCCGTTTTTGATCTGCTGCCGTTTTTTCGGGAGATTTTGCAGACCCGGGACGGTGAAGCGTTCCATTGGATGAATCGCTATTGGAAATATTTCCCCTGGCGGGAGGAAGAGCAATTCCTGCTCCAGGCCGGACTGGCATGTCCGCATCCGCTGATGAAGCTTGTCAAAGCCTATTCCCTTCCGGAGAAAAAAATGGGGGAATATGATGCCGCCAAAGGGATGATGCAGGAAATCCGGCGGCTGCTCCATATCAAAGGGTTCGTTTTGGAATTGGAAAAAGGGCTGCCGGCCGGCGGAACGGATGCCGGAGATATCAAGGGGACCCGGAATGAAAGGCGGCCGGTGATCCTGAAAGACTTGCCGCCCCGTCAGAAGAATTCGAAATGAAAGGCGATCGCGATGAGAAGAAAGAGCAGAAGCAAAATGACATCGAAGGTGGTGGGCAAAAAAACCGTCCGGATCGCCTGGAAAATGCAAAAGGGAATGATCAATTGACGGGCGATCTCCCTCGCCGTCCGCAGCCGGGGAGGCAAAGTGTAGGGGTTAAATCTTCTGCGCAAAGCCGGAAAACCTCCTTTAGAGAAACGGGATTACTATTATTTTTATGTCCCCGCCGGCAAAATAGTGATTGAAAGGTATTTTTCCCGGGAAATCGGAAATAATGATTGACGAAAAAGATTGGCATCGAATAAAATATAAGATAAAACCTGAACCTTTTAAACGTGACAAAGCCATATGCGTTGAACGGGAGGAGTACAATCCCCACTGCATTCAAGAGAGGGAATCGGCTGGTGGAAGATTCCTATGCAGCGGATTGGAAGGTCGCCCGGGAGCAGCTTTTGCGAAAGACGTCGCCGTCGATTAGCAAAAGCCGGCGGATGCCGTTAACCGAAGGAGTGCCGGATGCAGCCGTCTGCATCCGTGAAAAAAGGTGGTACCGCGAATCCCATTCGTCCTTTTGACGTCTGGGATTTTTTATTTTGGAAAGGAGGAGATCGCATGGAAGAGCTCGAGATCAAAATGCCGACCAAATATGATCCGAAAACGGTGGAACAGGGCCGTTACGAATGGTGGCTCCGCGGAAAATATTTCGAGGCGAAAGGAGAACCGGACAAAAAACCGTTTACGGTCGTCATTCCTCCGCCGAACGTCACCGGAAAATTGCATCTCGGCCACGCCTGGGATGCGACCCTTCAGGACATCATCGTCCGGATGAAGCGGATGCAGGGGTATGACGTTTTGTGGCTCCCCGGCATGGACCATGCGGGCATCGCCACCCAGGCCAAGGTGGAGGAAAAGCTGCGGAAGGAAGGAAAGACGAGGTACGATCTGGGCCGGGAAAAATTTGTCGAAGAAACGTGGCGCTGGAAAGAGGAATATGCCGGCCACATCCGGAAACAATGGGAAAAACTCGGCCTTTCCCTCGATTACACGAGGGAGCGCTTCACCTTGGATGAAGGGCTCTCCAGGGCCGTCCGCGAAGTGTTCGTCTCCCTTTACCGGAAGGGCCTGATCTACCGGGGGGAATATATCATTAACTGGGATCCGGAGACAAGGACGGCTTTATCCGACATTGAAGTGATTTACAAGGAAGTGGAAGGCGCCCTCTACCACATCAAATATCCGTTAAAGGACGGAAGCGGCCATATCGAAGTGGCCACGACGAGGCCGGAAACGATGCTGGGGGATACCGCCGTCGCCGTCCATCCGGAGGATGACAGGTACAAGGACCTGATCGGCAAAACGGTCGTCTTGCCCTTCGTCGGCCGGGAGATTCCGATCATCGCCGATGAATACGTGGACAAGGAATTCGGGACCGGAGCGGTCAAAATTACGCCCGCCCATGACCCCAATGACTTCGAGGTCGGAAACCGGCACGGGCTCCCGCGGATCCTGGTCATGAATCCGGATGGGACGATGAATGAAAACGCCGGCAAATACCAGGGATTGGACCGTTTCGAATGCCGGAAGCGGATCGTCGAAGATCTTCGGGAGCTCGGGCTGCTGGAAAAAGTCGAAAAGCATGTCCATTCCGTCGGCCATTCGGAAAGAAGCGGCGCCGTCGTCGAACCGTATCTGTCCACCCAATGGTTCGTCAAGATGGAACCGCTGGCCAGGGCAGCCATCGAACTGCAAAAGGGCGAAGGAAAAGTCCGTTTTGTGCCCGAACGTTTCGAAAAGACCTATTTGCACTGGCTGGAAAATATCCGGGATTGGTGCATTTCCCGCCAGCTTTGGTGGGGACACCGGATTCCCGCCTGGTATCATAAAGAGACCGGCGAGATTTACGTGGACACCGAACCGCCGAAGGACACCGAAAATTGGGAGCAGGATCCCGATGTTTTGGACACTTGGTTCAGCTCGGCGTTATGGCCCTTCTCGACGATGGGATGGCCGGACACGGAAAGCCCCGATTACAAGCGGTATTATCCGACGGATGTTCTGGTGACCGGCTATGACATCATTTTCTTCTGGGTGTCGCGGATGATTTTCCAAGCCCTGGAATTTACCGGTACGAAACCGTTCAAGGATGTATTGATCCACGGCCTCGTCCGCGACAGCCAGGGAAGAAAAATGAGCAAATCCCTCGGAAACGGCGTCGATCCGATGGAGGTCATCGACAAATACGGGGCCGACTCCCTGCGCTATTTCCTGGCAACCGGTTCTTCCCCGGGGCTGGATTTGCGCTTCAGCACGGAAAAGGTGGAAGGGGTCTGGAATTTCGCCAACAAAATTTGGAACGCGTCCCGCTTCGCCTTGATGAACTTGAACGGCATGACCTATGATGAAATCGATTTGGGCGGGGAGAAATCCGTCGCCGACCGATGGATCTTGGCGAGATTGAACGAGACGATCGAAACGGTCACGAAGCTTGCGGAAAAATACGAATTCGGCGAAGCCGGGCGGACGTTGTACAACTTTATCTGGGATGATCTTTGCGATTGGTACATCGAGATGGCCAAGCTCCCGCTCTACGGCGATGACGAAAGGGCGAAAAGGACGACGAGGTCCGTTCTCGCCTGCGTTTTCGATCAAACCTTGCGTTTGTTGCACCCGTTCATGCCGTTTATTACCGAGGAAATATGGCAGCATCTGCCCCATCAGGGAGAGACGATCACTTTAAGCAAATGGCCCGAGGTCCGCAAAGAATGGGATGATCCGAAGGCGGTCAAGCAGATGAAAATCCTGATGGAAATCATCCGTTCGGTAAGAAACATCCGCGCGGAAATGAACACGCCGATGGGCAAGAAAATCGACGTCCTGATCAAAGCAACGGACGATGAAACGCTGGAAACGTTAAAGGAAAACGAAAAATATCTCCGGCGCTTTCTAAATCCGAAGACCCTCGTGATGGCCAAGGACCTGGCGGCGCCGGAAAAATCGATGAGCGCCGTCGTCACCGGCGGGGAAATCTTCCTGCCCCTTGAGGGGCTCATCGACATCGAAGAGGAGATCGCCCGGCTGGAAAAAGAGCTGGCAAAATGGGATGCGGAAGTCTTGCGCGTGCAAAAGAAACTGGCCAATGAAAATTTCCTGAAAAAAGCGCCGGCCCAAGTGGTCGCCGCCGAAAGGGAGAAGGAGAAGGAATATTTGGAAAAAAGGTCTCTTGTGGAGCAGCGGCTGAAAGAGTTAAAATCTTGATGGACGGATTTTCCGGGACGGATCTACTTCGTTAGATTCGTCCTCTTTTTGAACAAGAAGCGGGAAAACGGTTTTTCACCGATCGGATCTTTCCCGGTCGTCGACAGATATTTGAACCGGGATCGAAAAAACGGGGGGAAAGCGGCATGTTTGAAAAACCGGAAGAAGTCATCGGATGGTTGGACAACCGTTTGAAATTCGGCATAAAACCAGGGCTGGAACGGATGGAGCGCCTCATGGCCGCGCTGGGCCATCCCGAAAGATATATCCGTGCGGTCCATGTCGGGGGGACGAACGGAAAGGGATCAACCGTCGCCTTTTTACGGGCGATTGTTGAAGAAGCGGGCCTGGAGGCGGGCACCTTCACCTCCCCCCATATGGATCATCCTTGCGAACGGATCGCCGTAAACGGCAGGCCCATCGGCGGAAAGGATCTGATCGCCTGCGCCGAAGCGGTCCTTCCCGCCGTCGAAAGGTTGGACCGCGAGGGCAATCCGCCGACGGAATTTGAGATTTTGACGGCGATGGCCTTGCATTATTTCGCCTTCGTTCATCCCGTCGATGTCGCCATCTTTGAAGTCGGGCTCGGCGGCCGGCTCGATTCGACGAACGTCCTCCATCCCCTTGTCTCGGTCATTACCAACGTCGGCCACGATCATATGAACATTTTGGGTTCCACGATAAAAGAGATCGCCGCGGAAAAGGCGGGGATCATCAAAAACGGGGTGCCCCTGGTCACCGCGGCGCGAGGGGAAGCGTTGGAAACGGTTGCCGGAACGGCCAAAGAGAAGCGCGCTGCGGTCTACCGGCTGGGAAAACAATTTCAATATACGGATCTCGGCCCCGCGGAAAACGGGGAAAGATTTTCGCTGCAGCTGGTCTTTAAGACCTTTCCGGATCTGGAGATCGGCATGTTCGGGCGCCATCAGCTGGAAAACGCCTCCCTCGCTGCGATGGCCGCCTATCTTTTGCAAACCTATTATTCCTTTTTCATCGAAGACGGGCATATCGCCAAAGGTTTAAAAAAGGCGGAATGGAAAGGGAGATTCCAGATCGTTTCCCGGCGCCCCCTGGTGATTTTGGACGGGGCCCACAACCCCGAAGGGACAGCGAGCCTGTTTGAAACATTCCAACGGCATTTTCCGGACAAAAAAGCGACCGTCCTCTTTTCCGCTTTAAAAGACAAACCGCTGGCGGAAATGATCGCCATCCTCGATCAATTGGGAGGAAGGCTCGTCTTCACCGAATTTTCCCATCCCCGCGGAGAAAGGGCGGAACGGCTGCTTTCCCTTTCCCGCGCCGACGATAAGCGGGCCGTGAAGGATTGGAAGGGGGAATTGGCGCGGCTGATCGGGGGCTTGACCGGGGAGGAGGCCCTGATCGTGACCGGCTCCTTGTATTTTATTGCGGCCGTCCATCCTGTTGTGCAAAAAATATTAAAATTGTAAAAATAAAATGACAAAAAATCCGGTTTTTGATAAAATATGTTTAATATGAAAGCTGAAAAAATGAGGGATTTGCCAAGTCATGGGAGGGGAGCAATATGGTGATCGGCCGGAAAAAGAAATGGATCATTTGGTTGGCGTGGGCGGTTGTTGTTCCTGCCAGTTTCCTTTACGCCTCCCAGGTTTCTCCCCTGCCATCGAGTTTCAACGCCGGGGACTTTATTATTTTAGTCCTGCTTATGATCCCCGCCGCCTTATTGCCGGTCATTATCAACCAGACGCCGATCTCCTTTACCCAATGGATCGTCCTCGTGGTATTTTTGCAATTCGGCCTGCTGGCGGAAATGATTTTGACCCAGTTCTCCATCCTCATTACCATGATCCGCCTTCGCCTGTCGAGGGACCAATATTTTCGTTTTCCCTTAAATTCCGCCATGTTTTCCGCCGTATCGGTTTTAAGCGGGACGGCCTACTATCTTTTGGGCGGAACCCACAATCCGGGGGCTTCCGTCGACGTTTCATTCTTTTTGCTGGCGTTTGTCTATGTCTTCGCCTATTATCTTTTGAACCAGCTGTTTTTCAATTTCATCCATTCATTTATTTATTCGGTCAAAATTTCATTTTTTTCAAAGGATTTGGTTTGGGAGACCCTTTCCTTGTTCGTCGCCTATCCGATCGGCGTGATCTTATACATTTTGTACAATTCGGCCGGAAACATCAGCATGCTTCTGGTGGGCATTCCCGTCATCCTGATGCTGCTCGTTTTGCATAACTACAACCGGGCGAGCATCATGAACGAATATTTGCAGAAGGCCGTGGAACTGGGACACCGGCTGACGGAAAAATTAAAATTCGATGAGGTGCTCGAGATTTTCGTTAAAAACGTGCTGAAAATGTTTCCCGCCAATTATTTGTACATTCTGGAAGTCGTGGACGATGAACGGCTGGAATATATCCGCTGCTATGAAAAAGGGGAATTTGCTGAGGTGAAGCCGCCGCCGCTGAAAAAGAACGAAGGGATCGGCGGCCTCGTCTGGTCGGCGAAAAGAGGGATGCTGTTCCATGAAAGAAGGGAATGGCAGCGGATGGAGAAGGAAGGGTTTCCCGATGACATGGAAAGCCTTCTCGCCGTTCCCATGATGAAAAACAATCGCGTCACCGGCGTGATCCTTTTGGGATCGAAGAGGAAAAGGGTATATGACAAGTTTCAACTGGCCATTTTCGACATCCTCTGCTCCTATTTGGCCATCTCCCTGGATAACGCCAAACATTACGAGAAGACAAAGGATGAAAGCATCAGATGCCCGTTGACGAAACTGTACAACGCCCGCTATTTTCACGACAAGCTGGAGGAAATTTTCGAAAAGTTAAGAAACGGGGAGATGCCATCCGTTTCCCTTTTATTGATCGATATCGACCATTTTAAAATGGTCAATGATACTTACGGGCATCAAAGCGGAAATGAAATATTGTGCCAAATGGCGGATCTGCTGAAATCGATCATCCAATCGAAGGGAATCGTGGCAAGATACGGCGGGGAGGAGTTTGCGGTCATCCTTCCCGGCTACAAGAAGGAAGAGGCCAGTTCCTTTGCCGAATACATCCGCAAGACGATCGAGAGCCGTTCCTTCGTCATGTACAACGATCTGGCGGAAGTCAGGCGGAAATTGAGCGTGCGCGTTACCGTGAGCATCGGCGTTTCAGCCGCCCCCGCGGATACGGACGAACCGATGGCCCTGCTGCGCTGCGCGGACCGGGCCCTGTATATCGGCGCAAAGCGGGTCGGCCGCAATAAAGTGGCCAAATACGTGATTTAGCTTACGGGGAGGGGGGTGCCGGATTTCTCCGCCGCGGAGAAGACGGCAGGAAGACGGCCATCGTTTCTCTCGGCTGTCCGGAATGATGGCGCCGGGAAGCTGCGGTTCCCCCCGTGGATTGCGGACCGGGCAACGGAAACCGGCGGCTATTCTTTTTCCAGCAGGCTCGGAAAAATACAGATCGCCATGCACCGGAGTTTATTCTTCCGGCGCATGGCGATTTTTTGTCCTGAGCGCGAAGGATTTTCTTCTTCGGCGCCGTCGGGCTGTTCGCCGTGCTGAATCCGCTGGCCGGATCCCAAAAGGATTTTTCCTCTTTTGCAGTCCGGGACCGGCTGACTATTCCCCCGGCTTCCGGTCGAGGAGGATCGGATAGTCCACGTCCGTGATGACCGGCTCCTGGGATTTGATGTCGGAGTAAGTGTTGATGATTTCCGGGTCATAGACGATTTGCAGGCGGGACGGCCTCGTCCGCTGGCCTTCGACGCCTTCGTAGTAATCGTTCCAGTATCTCTGGGCATTTTCGAATTTTGTATCTCTTGCCCTGCCGCGGATGGCGTTCAAAACGATCTTGCGCGCCGATATTCCGCCTTCGATCCGGATATTGGATCCGACCCCGTACATTTCCAATTCCTTTTCCGAATAAAAGAATCCTTTGATCCGGCTCGGCTCATCTTGATAGACGCTGTTGTTTTGGATGTCGATTTTCCCGTTGGCGAAGATGATCAATGAACCTTCCCTTCCGTTCTTGTTCAACCCGTTGATCCGGGAATATTCGATTTTGACATCCCCGTCAACGTACATGATGGAATTGAACTGGGCGTCGGCCCCCTTGATGGTGACATCGCCGTCCACGAAGATGGGGCCATCGATTTGGACCCGGTCATAATTGTTCGGATTAGAGGATGTGCTTCCGTTCCCGACCGTTAAATTCCCGCCGACATAGGCGCCGTTAAGAAAGATGGTCTTTCCGAAGTTTTTATAGCTGTTTTTGATCTCGAGATCGCTGTTAGTCGCAAATCTTCCGAAGGTGTTATTTCCGTTGAATATACAAGTATTGGTGATGATCCAATTGCAATCCGCATAGATTTTTTTATCCGGGTAAGATTCATTTTCGAAAGGCATGACGAAAGGCAAGAGGGGCAACCATTTTCTTATGACCGTTACCCCCGGAGAATTTTTCTCATACTTGAACGCATTCCGCTGCGCAGTGATTGGGATCGGCTGACGGGAAGTTTCCAGCCGGACAATCCGCGGGGCTTCGCCGGGGAAAAAGACGTCTTCGATCCGGTCCGTCTTCTTCGTGAAGCCGAAGCCAAAGTTGACGGTATTGAGGTAGTTCTCGTAGTTACCCGGGATCTGATTCAAGGCGTAAACCTCCCCGCCCAAAACGAGCTGGGCCCGGTCCTTTCCGTCCGCCGGACGGGCGCCCGGGTAAAGGGAGTTGATCCAATATTCCCCTCCGCCAAGGACGGCCCGGGCCTTATTGCTTATAATAAGATTTCCGTCCACCTTCATGTCGCCGGTGATGGAGACGGCCCCGTGCAGGAACATGTTCCCTTCACCGGGGATGCAGTTCCTCTTCCGGGCGCATTCTTTATTGGCACCCAACGCGTAATGGAGCGGCTCCGGAACCGCCTGGGTGCCGATTTCATAGGTGGCGGTCATACGCTTTTCCTCGCCGCCGGAGCTTCCGGTGCTGACAAAGGTGACTTTTTTCCGCAGGGGATTCGGTTCGCCGTTTGCATCCGTCACGTCTTCGATTTTTGTGATGCAGGCCGCATATTCGCCGGTCCGGTTCGCTTTCCGGATCCCGCTCCCGTCGCATTTGTAGGCGTTTAACGTTTGATTCAGCCGTTCGATGAATTCCGAACGGGGAAGCCCCTCCTCTCCCAAGGCTTCGTTCAGCTCCCGGTAGATCTGGTTGGTAATATGGTCGATCCCCTTTGCCGACAGTTCCCTGGCCTGGACGATATTTTCCGACGTTTGGCTCCGTTTGACGCCGCTCAACGTGACGGACAACAGGGACAGGGCCAGGACGGCCCGGACCCTGTCGTCCCTCGTTTCCAGTTCCGTCCCGATCTTGGAGGCCTTGACGATCACGGAAAGGGTCGCCGGAAATCCGGTGATCGGAAAAGTCATTTTGGAAGCGCGGGAAAGCCTGGCGAAGGGGAACCGGCTATCGGAACCTTTCGAAAAAAGCCGGGTGATGCCGCCGCTCGTGACCCAGATGATCGCCGTCGGCGAGCAGTCCGGCTCCCTTGACTTCATGCTGGGCAAGATCGCCGATTTTTACGAAGCGGAAGTCGACCGCACCGTCGATACGTTAAAATCCCTGATCGAGCCGGTGATGATCATCCTGCTCGCCGGCGTCGTCGGTACGATCGTCGCATCGATTATCATTCCCCTGTTCTCCATCTATCAGCAAGTGTTATAGAAAAAAATTTCCCTTCGGGGGGTGGTCCGACGGAAAAAAAGCCAGTCGTTCCTGAAATTTGGAACAGGAAAAAATCATGATAGGTAGCGTCAAAAGTTTTATGAAAACTCCACATCCGCCATCCCATGGAGCATCGTAAGGCATCCTTGGAGCCGGATTCGCCCTTGACCAACACCCGCCAAAGGTGTGAAAGGGACGTCAAGGGCGACGGGGACAAAAAAGAGGGCATAGGAAAGCCGCCCTTGCCCTTACCGAATTTTACCTTTGACGAGGTTCGGTTGGTCAAGGGTTCGCTTCGCCGAATCCGGCTGTTCTTCTGATCCATGGGCTCCGG
>Ga0310833_100720_pt1 | contig 19823 bp, 13 predicted proteins | sample SM_ome_FD_201312 | JGI IMG/M metagenome (GOLD analysis project Ga0310833, IMG submission 201312) | Sorghum-adapted microbial communities enriched on stacked mutant (SM) sorghum from Joint BioEnergy Institute, Emeryville, California... ...
CTTTCTGGCCACTCCGCCGATTGACGGGTGTCTGACCGACTATATCGCTTATCCAGCGGATATGGCATTCAAGCTTCCCGATGGGGTCAGCACACGTGAGGGTGCACTTGTGGAACCACTAGCCGTGGGATTGCACGCTGCCAGCCAAGGGCATGTTAAGCTAGGCGATCGTGTCGTGATCTTGGGTGCCGGGGCTATTGGTCTTATGTCGCTGCTGGCCTGTCAAGCCTATGGAGCCTCGGAGACGATTGTGGTTGATGTGATCGAGAACCGGCTGGAATTTGCGAAGAAGTTGGGCGCTACCCGGGTCGTCCAAGCCAAACAGGAGGATGTCGTTGCCATCGTCGCAGCATGCACGGAAGGACAGGGTGTAGATGTTGTGATCGAAACGGCCGGGAGCGAGATCACATTGAAGCAGACTCCGTACCTCGTCAAACGGGGGGGATCCATCGTGATAGTAGGATTCCCGCCTAAGGATATCGTCGAGTATGACTTCATGCAGATTCTATTGAAGGAAGCCCGGATTGAATCGGTGTTCCGTTACCGCAACTTGTTCCCTCCAGCCATTGGAGCGCTGGCGGAAGGGCGGATTGATGTGAAGCCGATGATTACCCACGAGTTTGCATTTGAAGACAGTAAGCAGGCGTTTGACTTCGTCATCGAGAACAAGAACGAGGTCGTGAAGGCATTGATAAAATTATAGCTTTTTATAAAAAATGAAGAGGCGGACGCTTCCCTATGGAATGGGAAGGCGTCCGCCTGTTTGTTGTATTGGGGCCTGTGAAGGTCCCATTAAATCTCGTCGATAAATTGCTTCACCAACTGCAGAGCGGCGCCTACAGCCGTGGCTTCCAGCTTATATTTGCAGCATTGCAAATAAGTTCCATCCGGCTCAAACGTATTCCTGCGGGCCAGAAGCTCCTGAAGCTGGTCGAGGTGCTCGTCCATATAGGCTCCTACATAGCCTCCGACAATGACGTTGCAGTCGTACAGCATTCTTAGATTATTTATCGTAATCGCTAAATAAGAGAGATACTCTTCCCAAAGCGCTTGTTGCACAGGGGCTTTCTCGCGGAGTAAACGGAAAAACTCCGCCATGCTCCCATTTGTACTGTCCGACAAAATCTTCGCAGAACAATAGGCGTCTACACAGCCGCGTTGTCCGCAGTAACAGGTTCGCCCGTCCGGCACGATCGTCATGTGCCCGAATTCGCTGCTTCGCTGATTTTGTCCAGGATAAGTGCTGTGGCCAATAATGACGGAACCGCCGACACTGTTGTTAAGGGACAAATAAACAACGTCCTCGATGCCTTCCTCATTCCAGAATTCGGCCATCCCTGCGGCATTGGCATCGTTAATCAACACACAAGGATAAGGAATGAACTCCTCAAAGCTGCGGACGCTGCCCCCTTGAAAGTCGATGACAGAGGCGTATTGAACCGTCTCATTCCCATGAGATAAAATCGCCGGCAATGCAATGCCAACGCCAAGCAGCTTCTCCCGGTCGGCTCCGGATTCATTCAGAAATCGCTCCACGTGTTGGCCAATTCCTTCGAAATAAGCACGTTGGTTTATGAACGGATACGTACGGCGTTCATGGTGAATCACGTTACCACCCAAGTCGATCAAAACGATGCCAATATGATTGCGCGTCACGTCTAGTCCCAGTGCATATTTGGCCAGGGGGTTATAGGAGATGGCCTTGGCTTTTCGACCGCCCGTCGATTCAAATAGACCGGTTTCGATGACGAGGTCCCGCTCTTGGAGTTCCTTCAGGTTCTGCGTCACCGTTGGCAGCGAGAGCTGTAAGGTATGAGCGATTTCCTGGATAGATATCGGATCGTGTCGGTATAAGAACTGGTAGATCGTTTTGCGATTGATCTTCTTAACTTCAATGCTGTTAGCACGTGGAGTCTTCATAGCGAGCAGGTTCACCAACTTTAATAAATGTCTTTTATTAATTACTTTATATTATACAGAACCGTCCAATCTTGCAAACTAATAAAGTCATAGTAGTAACAAAACAACCAGCCCTATCAGTGAAGGACTGGTTGTTTCTTTTATGCTGGGGTTACCCATACACTCGAATCTCAATTACTTCAGAAAACTGCGACCCGTTCGTCTCCTCAACGACCAGCTGGAGGGCTTTGACCGGGACGGCGGTATCCACAGACGGTGTACTCGCTTGCGCCGGCGGTTTGTCAATCCAGCCATGCGGCATGCCTCCTGTGAGATCGCAGGTGATCTTTTCCCCAAATTATTGCATAGGAAAAAAATCCACAGAGGCGTTGCCCCAAATTGCGTGGATTTGTTGCAAAAGGGCGGTGTTGGGGAAGGGGCATGATAAACGACAGATTAACAGACAGGGTTTCATGCTATAATTCACTTATGAATAGGGCCACCCAAAAGTAATGTGAATCTACCTGATGGAAGCTGCCGTATGGGATGTTACAGAAGAGGGGCATTTCACTGGTAATGTGCAGTTCAAAATGAAATAGTAGGAGATTCGTGGTGAAAAATTTTTTTATGCATTTCGTCATGAATGTGATTAACTTGGTGCGAATCTGAAGTGAACATGATTTTCCTAGGAGGTTCGCACCACAAATTTCTTTTTATTTTTCCATTTTTACCATTAAATTTAAATGAACCGGCCTATTTTCATTCATTATTTTCATAAATTGTTAATTCATAGTTAAAAAATATGCGTGAAATCGCAGTCGCACTCTATATGAGTGCGTAGATCGAAACAGGAGCCGTACTCCGGATGACCGGATTCACTTGTTACTGATTACTCGGGAGTCAAAGTACAGACTGGTCATGGCATTTGTTTGCTTGTGCTCCGGTTGGGAGCGGCTGTTGGTTGATAATTTACAGGATCATAGTCTCGAAGCAATGAATGGTCGCAAGTGTCTTTTTCCAAATAGGAAAAAAACTCCGCAAACGCATTGCGGGTATTGCGTGGATTTGTTGCAAAAGGGCGGCAGAATGGAGTGGGGGGGTGTAGATACTAGCCCCTGGAAAACATAGTTTCTTTCCGGAGGCTTTAAGCACCAAAATCTCTGACTTTTGATGCAAAAAGAACGAAATCTCCGAGGTGGTGATCAAGAATGGCCTGGACGATTTCGATTTGTATACTTCGATAATCGTGTACGGCTATGTTACTAAAACCAACCATGGCTTTCAGATTACGGTTAAGTTCTTTGTCAATCACTCCATTATCTAATAGAAGATCAAAAAGCCACCCGACTGCTCTGAGGGATTCCCCATTTATTTTCAGAGATCAGATGCATGGCCAGATCGATACAAGCTTCACAGGCGCGCTGTAGGTTCAAGATTATGGAATCCTGTTTAGTGTAGTTTTCGAGGTTCTCTTGCTTTCCTTCATACTCTTCATGGATCCGTTTCAGGCAACGGTTGATCGTTTCTGATTTGTTTGCTAGGATATCGCGGTTCAATTTGCTCACCCTCTCCGGTAATTCTCCATGATTTCTTTGCGTTCGTCGTTAAGTAGGGCGTATTCCTTGAGGGCTTGCATAAATGCAGTCTGCCGGACATACGGCTCGACATCTTGCAGTACCTCGCCTGTTCCAATGATTTGTGCTTTGAAGACGGGATTGGCCAGAGGAAAATAAATCAGATCAACCTCGCGCCCTACCAGATTGGCAAGTTCAGAAGCGGCCATAAATAGATCATACGCGGAGGGAGAGAGTTCCTCGGATATAAAAGCAATATCTACATCGCTGTCTTGGCGCATCTCTCCCCTTGCAGCCGACCCGAATAATATTACGGTATGCGCTTTGAAGTGCTCGTTTAAATAATTGATTATGGCGGATTTTTGCTGTGGTTCAAGTCTTGGATTAGGCATAAGACACCATCCATTCATTCTGTCAAATTGGAACCTTATCTTGAGCGTATCCAAATGTGCTTGAAAATACAAGTGTTTCGCAGATACGTACCACATGCGGCCACCGATTTTGCTATTCTTTTTTTTTCGATGCCATCCTTTCTGGAATCTCTCTACTACGGTCATCTCATCCCCGAGCAGATGGCCCCCAAAGACCCGCAATACCGCCAACTCAGCAACGCATTATCCGAAGCCAACAATGGCTTGGAGAGAGAAACGATCTGGTGAGGATTTTACCAAATTGAGGCGCTAATCGACTTACAGCAGCAAATTCAAGAGATGGAGATGGCAGCCGCGTTCGCGCAGGGTTTTAGGTTGGGTGTGGGGTTGATGATTGAGGTGCTGTTATTCGTGGAATGAAAAGAGGGGGCAATTTGCCCCTCCTAAAACACCCACAACACCACCCACAACCCCAACAACGTCGCAAACAAAATCGGGATCGTCAGCACGATGTCAACTTTGAAATACGTGCCCCAGGAGATGCGGACGCCCTTCTTGGCGAGGACATGGAGCCAGACGAGAGTGGCGAGTGAGCCGATGGGTGTGATCTTCGGGCCGAGGTCGGTGCCGATGACGTTGGCGTAGATCAGTGACTCGCGGATCGTGCCGGAGGTGGCCGTGTCGGCGATGCCGAGTACGCCGGTCATGACGGCCGGCAGGTTGTTCATGATCGACGATAGGAACGCCGAGATGTAGCCCATAGCCATCGTGGATACGAATAGGCCTTGATCTGCCACCGTTTGGAGGAGCTTGGCCAAGACTTCGGTCAGCCCGGCATTGCCGAGGCCGTACACGACAACGTACATCCCGATCGAGAAGACGACGATGTTCCATGGCGCGCCTTTCATGACGGCCTTCGTATCGACCGCTTGGCTTCGGCGGGCGATGGCCCAGAAGATCAAAGCCACGGTGTCGGCGAGCAAGGATACCGGAAGATGAAGGAACTCGCTCACGAGGTAGCCGATCAACAGGACTCCCATCACCACCCAAGATATGCGGAACAGGCGCTGGTCTTTGATGGCCTCAGATGGTGCTTTCAGCTTGGACGGGTCATAGGTGCGAGGAATACCTTTGCGAAAATAAAGCAGCAGCACCGCCACCGTTGCCCCGAGCGAGAACAGGTTTGGAACAATCATCCGAGCGGCATATTGCGCGAAGCCAATTCCGAAATAATCCGCTACACGAGGTTCACCAGGTTGCTGACAACCAGCGGTAAAGAGGTAGTGTCCGCGATAAACCCGCTCGCCATAATGAACGGGAAGATCATTTTCTCCTCAAAACTCAAATGGCGAACCATCGCCAGCACAATCGGCGTGAGGATTAAGGCTGCCCCATCATTGGCAAAAAACGCCGAGACCACCGCCCCCAGCAAGCTGACGTAAATGAACATGCGGATGCCGCTGTTTTTTGCAGCCCGGGCCATTCGAACAAGCCGATCTCATCCAAGATCAGCGAAATGATGATGATTGCGATAAACGTTAGAGTGGCGTTCCACGTGATCTGCACGACTTCCCCCACATCGTCAAAGCCGACGACGCCGGCAAGCAGCGCCAACACCGCACCGCCGCACGCGGACCACCCGATATTCAGCCCCTTCGGCTGCCAAATCACAAAGGTTAAAGTCATTCCAAAAATAAGTGCTGCCGCAATGATGTCAAATCCCATCGGTTTCTCTTCTTCCCCCAAAAATCTCTCTCTGTAAACAAGCCGTTTATCATTGTCTCACTGCTTTCCTTTTTTGTACATAGGGTGGAGGGGACTAGCGTCCCAATTCGGAGGATTTCTGATGTCGAATCAAATGAAATTTGGGATCGGCTTGAAGAGCCGGCGGCTGTTTTCTTTTGCTATAGAAGCCCCATTCGATCGAAGACGGAGCATCATTCCCAGCCAAGCCAGGACTAGCCGATGGTTGCTGGCTCTGTTTTACTTGTTATACATCGCATTTCCAAGGTACCGTTTTTTTGTGGTTTCAGTTTGTCCCCGATCCATCAACGACAAGTAATAACATCGTATGACTTCCCCCCTCTTGGCTTGTCACAAGGTGGCGGGTATTTTAAGATGAAAGTAGTTTTCTGAAAGGAACGGGGGGGCGAGAATGGAGTCTCATTTGCCGGGGTTGCCGGTGCAATCGTTGCGCGGGATACCCGAGTTGAAGTATGTCAATGCTGACAACGTGGTTCGCTACCGGGCGATCATGCGTTTTTTCTATCAGGAGTATAAAAGACTGCGGTATTGGCTGAAGCCGGAAGACGTCTTTGAAGCGGTCAAGGCTTGGAACGTGTGGCCGGATTATACACTTGAACTGTGCCAAGGCGACCTGGATCAATTGGTGGAGTGGCAAAACCTGACTGCCCGTCACGACGGTGGACGCTCCTCCACGCTGGAAGAGTATCTCAAAAAGAAGATGCAGTATTTGCTCCGCCCGTATTCCATCGAAATCGAACGGCTGCTGGAGACGCTGGAGAAGGTAACGGGGTATGGCGGTTCGCTGGAAGCTTCCTTATTCGACACGATTGCGGATAAACTGTTTGACATTCGTAGCCAGGTCGGAGAACTGGAGCCGGACGCGGCGCTGGAGCTGTGGAACGTCTTGTACCGTTCGTTTGTTAACCTCCATGAAAATGCGGCGGACTATATCGCTAGCCTGCATACGGCTCGGGCGGAAGAGATGATGGTGACGGAAGCTTTCTTGATCTTTAAGGAAAAGTTGACCGATTACCTGCAAAATTTCGTACAGGCGCTACAGCGGAGCGCTTATAAAATCGAAGGTAATTTGCAGCGAATTAACGATTCGGTACGGGATCTGTTTTTAGAGCAGGTCGTGGAAGGTGAGCTCCGAAAGCCGCGGCTGGAGGACGAACCGGATCGGGAGGAACTGCTGGAAGAACTTCGTCAAGGCTGGACGAATATCCGGCGCTGGTTTGTGGGCGAGGGGGCTGCGCCCAGCGAGCTCACCTTGCTGGAGCGGGCGACGAAGGATGCGATTGCCCGTATTGTACGCAGCGCGATTCGTATTCAGGAACGGAAGCGTTCGGGACTAAGCCGCAAAAAGGAGCTAGAGCACTTGGCCCACTGGTTTGCTTCGATCGAAACGGTCGAGGAGGCGCACAGGTTGTCCGCATACGCTTTCGGATTGTTCCCGACGAGGCACTTGCAGGGCGAGGATCTGCGCGACTCGGACCGGGCGGACATGTCGTCCTGGGAGGAGCGGCCGATGGTGCGCATGCTGCGTTCGCGCAGCCGCAAGCGCGGAGAGCGTCAGCCGGCGGACGCGGTGCGTGACAACGAGCGGCGGAAGCAGCGGGAGCGGGAAGCGTTCAAACTGCGGCAGGCAGAGGAATGGCGGATGATCGCGGCGTTACTAGAGCGGAGCTCCGTCAAAGTGTCGGAGCTCGGGCCGGTGACGGCCAAGGAGCGGCTACGGTTGCTGCAGTGGATCGGCCGGTGCATGACGACAGGAAATGGCCACTCGTTTGTTACGCCGGAAGGCGTGTTGATTCGGATGAGCAATCCGCGTACGGCGGAGCGGACAATCTTGCACGCGGAAGACGGCGAGCTGGAAATGGCAAACTACGAGCTGCATTTTAGGCTGACGGAAGCGGCGAATGGCTTGGCCGTGGGAACAGCCGCAAAGCAGGGGGCAAACGGGGCCGATATTGCCGCTGCGGAAGCGGCTGCGGCGGCCGATACGGCAGAAGTCGAGGGAGAAGCCGGATCAAGATTTGAATCGGAGGTCCGATCCGAAAACGAGGCGGAAAGGCAGGGGCGGTAGATGGCTGGAGGTGCGCTCAAAAGACTAAGCAAACGGGGAATAAACGCCGAGCAGGCGGCCGAACGAAAGCGCGCGTGCATGCACGCGCTCTTGAACCGTCCGTGGGTTGCAAAGGAGGAAGACCCGGACTTGTATTTTGCCATCCGGGACCATTACGAGGAGCTGCGCGACTGGTTTATGGATAAGGCAGGTTTTCCGCTGATTATGACCCGGACAATCGCCAAGCTGGACAAGACGCCTGTGAAGGCGCACCCGTGGATGGGTTTTCCTGAGTTTCGCGAAAAGCGGGACTACGTTTTTTTTACCTATGGACTGTGGTATTTGGAAGGAAAAACGGAGTTGGACCAGTTCCTGCTCACCGACATCGTGGAGGAAATCCGCGAGCAGATGCTGAGCGCGGGGCTGGAGGCCGACTGGCGGAATTACTATGACCGCTTGTCGATGGCCAGAGCGCTGAAGAAGCTGCGGGCGCTTGGCGTGCTGCACAGCGTCGACGGCGATGAGGGCCAGTGGGCGCAGGACGCGGAGCGCAATGCATTGTACGAGTGTTCGCCTTTGGCCCGATATGTGCTTCGGCGCTTTCCGCGCGATTTGACGGGCTGCTCGCGGCTGGAGGAGTTGGAAGACCCCATTCCGTACGCCGACACACAGGACGGGCAGTCGATGCGGCGGCGGCACCGGATATACCGCCGGCTGCTATTGGAGCCGGCGGTGGTGGACAGGCACTGGGATGAGGAAGATTTGAATTATGTGCTGTGGCAGCGGCGGGCGATCATCGATCAACTGGAAAATATGCTCGGCTGGACCGGGCGGCGTTACCGGGAAGGGCTGTGGTTTTTCCATCCCGAGCTGACCGGCGAGAGCGAGCTGTTTCCGACGATGTCGGCCGCTTCGGATTTGGCGCTGCTGCTTGCGAGCGAAATCCGCAAGGAACTGGCGGAGGGAGGCGTATTGTACGTGGAGGACAACGGCACGGTCCGGTTGACCAAGGCGGATATCGAGACGCTTCTGTACAGGCTACAGCTTAAACATAAAGAGTTTTGGAGCAAGGATCTTCGGGAAGCTGCCTCCCAGGAACTGGCGGAACTGTGTATGAACCATTTAGCCGAATGGGGGCTGGGAGAGTGGGAGGGCGAGACTTCGTTCCTGATCTCGCCCGTACTGGCTAGATGGAGTTCGGAATATGCAAATAACGATTTTGATACTTAGGTGTGGTGGATCAACATCCAAACGGGAGGATTTAACTGATGGAACAGCAAATGGTGGAGCAGGAAAGCGGTCTGAGAGCGGACGGGGCTTCCGGTCAAGGCGGCCGAGCGGCCGCAAGGTGGCAGATGCATCGCGTCGGGATTTTGAATTTCTGGTATTACGATGAAGAGGAATTTCAACTCGAGGAAGGCCGGCTGATCTTGCGCGGCGCCAACGGGTCGGGCAAGTCGGTTACAATGCAAAGCTTCCTGCCGCTCGTGCTGGATGGCGACAAGCGGGCGCACCGGCTTGACCCGTTCGGTTCGCGGGACCGCCGCATCGAGTATTATTTGCTTGGCGAGGAGGACGGCGGTAAGACGGATACGACGGGCTACTTATGGATGGAATTCAAGCATGGTGCGACCGGAGCGTACAGAACGGTAGGCATCGGGCTGCGGGCGAGAAGAAACGCGGCCCAGGTGCAGTTCTGGGGGTTTTTGCTGGAGGATGGGCGGCGCATCGGGCGTGACTTCTGGCTTTACGACCGTAATGGATGGCTGGAGGACGGCGTACGCATTCCTCTCGACCGCAAGGAACTGGAAGCGAAGGTGGGAACGGGCGGCCAGGTCGTTTTGGATCAGAAATCGTATCAGGATATGGTGAACAAGCATATTTTCGGGTTCGCGGATACGGATGCTTATCAGGACTTGCTCCAACTCATGATTCAGTTGCGGAGTCCAAAGCTGTCCAAGGACTTCAAGCCGTCGGCGATCTATGAGATTCTCCATCAGGCGCTGCCGCCGTTGATGGAGGAGGAGCTGCGGCCGTTGTCAGAGGTGCTGGAGGACATGGACCAAATGACCGACCGGCTGGACGAACTGAAGCGGCATCGCGCCGAGATGGTGAAGCTGCAGGAGCGGTACGATTTTTACAACAAGCATGTGTTGTATACGAAATCTGAGGACATGTTGGAGGCCAAAGCTGCTTATGATGAAGTCGCTGCCAGAGTAAGAAGGTCCGAAGAGACGCTGGCGCAAGCGGAGGCGGAAAAGGCGGGGGCTGTGACAGAGCGCAGCGGCATCCAGAACCGGTTGCAGGAGATTGCCGTCGAGCGCGAATTGTTGGAGAAGCATGAAGCTATCGGCAAGCAACGGGAGTATGAGGCGGCCGCGGCGGCTTTGGCGGACACGGAAAAGCAGTTGGAACGCGCAAAGGAAAAAGCGGGCAAGGCCCGCATAAAGCAAGAGCAACTTGAGCGCGGGCTGCAGGAGGCCGAAGCCAAGCGGGACACCGCCGAACGGGAGCAACGGGAACTCCTGAACGAGTTGGAGGCGATTGCGGGCGACATGGAGTTTGCCGGGCATGTCGTATATCACCGGTATTGGACAGCGAACGTGCCGGTGGATGATCTGTGGAAAGAGGCGTGGCGAAAAGATCTGCGCACGCATCGCGATGCTGTGGAACGGGGCCTGGCCAAGGCGGCGGAGGAAAAAATGGCGGCTGCGCTGGTCAAGGAAAGCGAAATCGAGTTGGGTGAAGCGAGCCGAGCGCGGGATGAGGCGGAGCGCGAGCGCGGCGAGCGGGATAAGCGGTTTGCTGACAGCAAGGAGGCGTTTAAGGACGAGATTGTCGCCTGGCAAAGCGGGCTACGGCAACTGCCTTTTAATGAGGAGGCGCTGCGCGAGACGTTTGGGGCGCTACGCGAGTACGGACTGGAGCAGACCTCGCTGGAGCCGGTGCGGGGGCCGCTGCTGGACCGGTACGAAGCGGCCCGGGATCGTTTGGTGGCCCGCCGGCTCGATATGGAGAAGCAGCGGAGGGATTTGTTGGCGGAGCGCTCGAGCTTGCAGGAAGAGAAGCGCGGCTGGGAGCAAAGTCGGGAGCCGGAACCCGGGCGCAGCACAGCACGTGCGAAATTCCGCGAAGCTAATGCAGAGCGAGGCGGGGCGCCGCTCTTCGCTGCGTGCGATTTCCGGCCGCACGTAGGCGATGACACCAAGGCGCGGATCGAGGAAGCGCTGGAGCGTTCGGGGTTGCTTGATGCCTGGCTGTCCCCGGACGGCCGGGTGCAGGAGTGTGGCAATGACGATGAAGAAGCCTGGATCGTACCTCGTCCGCAGGAATTCGGCTATACGCTGGCGGACATGTTGGTTGCCGATCCACCAGAGGGAAGCGGGCTCACGGCCGCGGCGATCGATGCGGTACTGCGCAGCTTTTTGTGGGACGAGGAAGGCGGCCTACTGGATGACGGCGACTGGAGCGGCATGATCGCAGCCGACGGCTCTTACCGGCTTGGCCCGCTCGCCGGGAAGGCGGCGGTGAAGGAGCGGGCGGAGTATATCGGCAAGGAGACGCGCCGCCGTACCCGCATGATGGAAATTGCCCGGCTGGGCGAGGCGATCGCCAGATTGGACGCCGTGCTGCGAGAGCTGGACGAACGGCTTGCCGGTCAGGAGGCAGCGGAAAGGCAGTTGGCGGTAGAGCGTGAGCTTTTTCCCGGAGGGGCGGACCTGGCTGGAGCCCTGCGCGAACTACAGGCAGCGGATTATCGGCTGCAGGCTGCGGCCCGGCAGGAAGCGCAGGCCAATGAGCGGTTCAAGGCGAAGTCGGCGCAGTGGCGCGAACTGCAGCGAGAGTTGGTAGAGCTGACCGCGAACTGGACCCGGTTGAAACGCGAGCCGGATCTTGCGGCGGCGGTTAACGCCTTGCGCGATTATGAAGCGTCGCTTTCGGACCTGCATTCCGCCTGGCGGCAGTACAGGGACGCTCACGCGTCTTGGGAGCGGTTCAAGGATGAGTTGGACGCTTTGATCCTGGAACTGGAGGATGAAGAAGCACTGGCGGAAGAGCTCGGCGAGCGGCAGCGGGATCAGCGCGCTCAGGTGGATACGTTGCGGAGGCTGATCGAGGAGTTAGGGTTGGCCGATGTTGCGCGGAGGCTGGAGGAACTGAAGCGCGAGCAATCTGCGTTACTTGTCCGCGTCAAAGAACAGGAGCGGCTGCTCGATGCGGCCAAAGACAAGGCATCCCGGGCGGAAGCACAGCTGGTGCTGCTGCGGGAGCAGGCAGAAGTGCTGCACGTCGAGTTGGAACGAACGCTGGAGCAACTGCTAGCAGAGCTGCGCCAAGGTCTGGTTGACGAGTGGCGGAGCGTAGCGACTGAGGCGGATACAGCGAACGCGGCGAACTCGGGCGCAGCCACAACTCGGGCAGTTTTCCTGCAGGCCTCTGCCAAAGAAATTCTGCGGCAATACGAACCCTTGTTTACCGGGCGTAATGCCGAAAACATCGTTAACCGTTTGTTGGAGCAGTTTAATGCCGCGCGCATGCTGCTGACGGAGTATGTGCTGGAGACGGTTGCGGATGAAACAACCGGACGTTTGTTGCTGCTTTCCATGCGTAACCCCCGCCAGCCGCTGCCGCCGCAGGCGTTGCTGGAAGAACTCGAACAGCAGGAAGCGGAGCAAAGCGCTTTGTTAAGTGAGAAAGACCGCGAACTGTATGAGGAAATCATTCTCCGCAGTGTTGGCAAAGCGATCCGGCAGCGAATTCACCGTGCGGAGCAATGGGTGCGGGAAATGAACAAGCTAATGGAGGAGCGAGACACATCAAGCGGTCTTCGCTTGAAGCTTGAGTGGCAACCTAAAGTCGCGGCGGGGGAACAGCAACTCGATGTCTCCGACCTGGTCGAACTGTTGAAGCGGGATTCTCATAGGCTGCGCGAGGACGAAATCGACGCGATGATCGAGCATTTTCGTGGGCAAATCGTCAGCGCAAAACAGGCAGCCCAGGAGGAGCAGGAATCGCTGCGTCAACATCTCTACCAAGTGCTAGATTATCGCAACTGGTTCCAGTTTGAACTGAAATACAAAAAAGGTGAGCAGATTGGTTACCGTCCGCTCACCGATGCGCGCTTCAACGTGCTGAGCGGGGGCGAAAAGGCAATGGCCATGTATATTCCGCTGTTCGCCGCCACATGGTCGCGGTATTCCGACGCGAGAACCGACGCGCCGCGGCTTATTTCTCTTGACGAAGCGTTCGCGGGCGTGGATGAGGAGAACATGCGGGATATGTTCAAGCTGCTGACGGATATGGGCTTTGACTATATGATGACCTCCCAGGTGCTGTGGGGTTGCTACGATACGGTTCCAAAGCTGGCGATTTATGAGATTTACCGGCCGAAGGACGTCGATTTCGTTACCTTGTTCCGCTACCGTTGGAATGGCAAAATCAAGGAATATATAGAAAGCGGTGCAGAAGAATGAGCGGCGGGCGGATGAACGATCGTTCAGATCAGGCGGCCAAAGCCCGGGACTATTTTTCTCGTCCCGGGTTCAAGAGAATGCTCGAAGCCGTCTGGAAGCGATACGCCAGTCTGGAGAAGGCGGGCGGGCACGCCGTCATCAGTAGATCTACTGCAGCGGAATGCGAGGCGATCAATACCTTTTTTGGCTGGTACAAAAAACCGGGGGACGATATCCGAGTACCACTTGCGGATTTTGAACAGGAATTGCTGGAATCGGCATTTACCTTCACGATTACCGAACTTCATGAAGTCCTGACCGGCGAGCCGCTGCGAACCAAATCGGATCGGGAATTGCTGGCGATGCAGGAGTGGGGGAGGTTGTTTGAGACCCTGGAAGCCCAGTTTGCGGAGCAAGGAACGCCACTCCAGCCGGCTGTGGCGGAATGGTTAAGTGGTTTGCGCCACGGCCGTGCAGCCGGTTACCGCACCTTGCGTGAGCTGTGGCGCGCTGCTCCCGAGACGGCGCAAAGAGAGCTGGCGAGTGCCACATGCGCGTGGAACCTGCTGCTTGCGGGGGATGCAACAGCAGGTTTGGGCGAGAACGGTAGCCCACCATCAGCTGTCCGCCTACCGGTGCTGGCCGCGCAAACTACCGGCGATCCGCATGCGCTGGACCGGAACGTCCCGGCAGGGCGGCTGCTGTTCCAGGCCTTACGCTCCAAGGAGCTTGGGAAGCAGTTTGCCGAAACGGATCAAACTGACCCATCAGATCCCGAGGCGATACCCGGCTTGTCATCCGGAGTGGATACCTTGGAGGCGCGTGAGATTTACCGCAGCGCGGGAATTTTTGATGACGACATATCTTCTCTCGTTCATATTTATTGCCCTTGGGACGGCGGTAACGGGCCATATGTTTTATCGTTAAGGCAAGTTGAGATAACCAGCGTGCTTTCTCCGATCACCGATTTTTATGTGGTAGAGAATCCAGCGGTATTTTCCACTTTGGTTGATTTGAATGAAGCCAATGAATCCGCCTATACTGCGGGACCGATGCTAGTTTGCACCAGTGGACCGGCAAGCGCAGCGGCATTGCGCCTGATCGATCGTTATTTGGAGGAAAACCTGGTTTCCGGCCACCTATATTACTCTGGTGATTTTGATGTTAAAGGGATTTCGATCGGAAATGTTCTGGCTTCCCGTTATGGGGACCGATTTACCGCCTGGCGTTTTAACCGGGAAAGTTACATGGAGGGGTGTGCCTTGGCGCTTCCCAATGGCGTAACCTTATCAACAGAAGAGCGGCTTCGTTTGGCTAAGATGCAGGCCATTTGGGATAACTCGCTGTGCAACACGATGCGCGATGTAGGACGTAAGCTATTTCAAGAGCAAATAATCGTAAATTTGATCAATGATTGGCGAAAAGCGGTCATAGGAGGGGAGATCGGCGGCCGTTTGCATTCCAAATGAAGTGCGCAATATCATGCAACGGATGTACAGAATTAAGCTGGACATTTATGAGCGATATGACGTTAAAGTGAAAGCTGTAAATGTATTCTTCTTAAGACCGGTGCTGTGGTTCTGTCTAGGAGCTGCCTCGTGCTGGTCTTATTTTTGTTTTCTGTTCTTTATTCCCATTTCTCGCGCCAACCCTGCATTCCTGTCCATATCGAGCACAAAGGACGTTCTCATTTCGGCACCGATCCCGTATGCTTAAAGTAACTTTGGTGTGGACAAGGACGGAAAGGAAGGTGATCTGCTTGGGGAAGAACAAGATCAATCTGCTGACCAAGCTGTTGATTTCCTATTGGCTTGTGCTGCTGTTTCCGGTGCTGATCATTTTGTTCTATTATTATCCGCAGTCGGCGACGGCGGTGAGAGCGAAGGAAATGGATTGGAACGCTCATATCACGGAGCAGTTCATGACGTCGATGGACACGTTCACGCGATATGTGTACAATCTGCCGTTCGAGCTGGCGCAGAATCGGGAGTTCCGGCTGTACCAGGCGGAGGAGAGCGATTACCAGCGGGTGCTAATTGCGAATGAAATGAAAAAATACAACGCCACCGATGCCTTCATTTACAACACCCTGCTCTATGTGCGAAACATCGGCATGTTATTCTCCAAAACTGGAAGCGCATACAGTTTGGAGGATATGGCCACTCCCGGGATCGGCTTCACCTATGAGGATTGGCAACCCGCCTATATGAAGGAGACGTTGAACACGTTGGACGCGCCTCTCGTCCGGCCGGTGGAGGAGATCGTCATTCCCGGCAACAACCGGGTGCGGATGCTGACCTTTCTGCAGCCGTTGCCGGTCGGCGGGTCCCATTCCCCCGGCGTGGTGATGATCCTGGTCCGGGAGGATACGATTCTCCGCATGATGCGATCGGTGTCCGAGCACTATCTCGGAGACTTTTTTATCCTCGATGGGCAGGGCCAGCCGTTGGTCGCTTCAAACGGTTCGCTGTACCGGAGCTCGGACGATCTGCCGAGTCTGGTGGAGCGAATGGAGCGGGAGAACGGCGGCGATCCCGTCTCCGGCATCCACCAAATCAACGGCACAACGTATATCGTCTCCTATGCGGTTTCGGACAAAAACGGCTGGAAATACGTCAGCCTGCTTCCGCTAACGGAATCGCTGCAGGATTTGCGCGCGATCCAGTTGAAAACCGCGCTGCTGGTCGGCTTCATCCTCCTGCTGGAGGTTATCGTGATTTACGTCTCGATCCGCAACAATTACCACCCGATCAAACGGCTGGTGGAGTTTGCCACCGGCTTGTTCGAGCCGCAGGAGCAAAAGCCGATGAACGAGCTCGAGACGCTCCGCTATACGCTTAGCGGCTTATCCGCCGCCAACAGCCGGCTGGACGAGGAAGTGAAGGGGACGCTTCCCTTGATGCGGGACAACCTGCTGCTCGAGCTGGTGAACGGACACTTCCTCGCTTGGGAGCCGTTCGCGAAGAAGGCGGCAAAGGTTGGGATCGGCCTGGACGGGCCGCTCCTTACGGTGGCCGTTATTTCCTGCGAAGCCGGGACGGAAGCGGCGGAGCGGATCTGGGGCGCTTGCCGAAGCGAAGAAGAGCGGTTTCCCGCAGGCGTGAAGGGGTATTTTTTCAAAAGCATCTATCACCACGAAATCGTGCTGGTCTGCGCCCATGGCGCGAATTTTGCACTCAAAGCGCATTTGGCGCGGCTGAAGGAGGAACTTCAGCGGCAGGCGGGCGACGGCGTCGGAGGAGGCCGGGCCATTATCGGCATCGGTCGTCCTGGCGAAGGGCGGAATCCCCAGGCCGCGCATGTTTCCTATTTGCAAGCGCAGCGCACAGCGGAGCAACTGAGGCTTCGCGGCGACAGCGCCTTGCTATGCTACGACGAGTTCGAAACGCCGTCAGCCGGGACGGTATCCTATTTCGCCGAGCTGCTGCAATCCCTGGAGCTGGCTATTCTGAAAAACGAAGCTGCCCAGGTGGAATCCCTGATTGAACGGCTCGCCGGTTACCTTAGCGGCAACGGGATGTCGCCGCACATGCTGCGCAGCGTGTACTTGAACACGGCCAGCGTGATCTTCAACGGGCTTCAGCGGTTCCGTCAGGACGACCAGAGTCTGCTGCGCCTGACCGACGCCGCGTTTGGGCCCCGCTACACGCTGGAGCAAATGGCCGGAATCTTGCGGGAGAGCGGGGACAAGCTGTGCGAGATGATCCGTGAGACGGTGCCCCAAAGCCGTATGGCTTCCCGGGAGGAATTGCTCGCAGCACTTGAAGAGATGGGCACGGACCCGAATTGTTCCCTGCAGCTAATGGCTGACTATTTCAGCATGTCGGCGTCTAACTTTAGCCATTATTTCAAGAAAACGGTAGGCCAGAACTTCAAGGAGACGCTCGACCGGCTGCGCATCCGGCAAGCTGCACGTTTATTACGGGAAAGCGAAGAGACCCTGGAGGCAATTGCTGCCCAGTGCGGATATACCAACCTCTCCAGCTTTATCCGCTCCTTCAAGAAGATTCTGGGCACCACCCCTGGCCAATATCGGCAAACCCACAAAGGCTAAGCATTCGTATCTATTTCTTTTTGAACTGGAGCCAGATCGGCGTTTTTTGAATATTTACAAAATTTGAATCGGGTTGAAAAGCCCGGTCCCGCAGTCTGGCTGATGACCCTAAAGTAATCGCTTTCAAAAAATGAAAATTGGTCCAAAACCGCCCGTTTACGCAGCTTGGCATTGCCCGTTAAAGTCTATGGTGCCTGGATTGGCCAGGCAAGGCAAAGACGGCGGCAGCCATCGTAGACGGAATCCGCGAAGAAATGTGAACGCTTTCGTACACGGCCGCCGCTCAAATCTAATTTGGGGGGAAAGGGAATGCGAAAAAAAGTAACCGTTTTCATGTCATCCGTGTTGGTCGTGGTGATGCTGCTGGCCGGATGCGGCTCGGGAGGAGGCAATGCCGGCAATACCTCGAGTTCGCCGGATGGCGCAGCCGGTACGCCCGGGAACACCACCGGGGAGAAGGTGAAGCTGACGGCGATCATGACAAAGCACCCATTAACCAAGCCGCTCGCCGAAATGGAGTGGCTGCAACAGGTGGAGGACAAGGCCGGCGTGGACATTGAATGGCAGGAGATCACGGCGGATTGGGGGCAGAAGAAAGGAACGATGCTGGCGAGCGGGGATATCCCAGATCTGTTCATCGGGCCGAACGTAATCACCGACGCGGATTTCGCTCAGTTCCAGGGGTTGTTCCAAGACCTGTCCACGATGCTGGATCAGGCCCCGAACGTGCAGGCCATGTTCGAGGCCAAGCCGGAGACCCGGCTGATCGCTACTCAACCCGACGGCAAAATCTACGGTTTGCCGAAGTACCAGCGGTTTTGGCCGGCCGCGTCCACCAGACAATACATCAACCAGAAGTGGCTGGATCATCTGGGGCTTCAGATGCCGACGAACTGGGATGAGCTGTATGACGTGCTTGTGGCGTTCAAGGAGAAGGACGCGAACGGAAACGGCGACCCGAACGACGAAATCCCGATGGATTGGCCGGGTGGGATTGGCGGCTACTTCAACCCGGCCGTACTGCTTGGCAGCACGGGGATGACCTTGTCCGACGGGAACGCGGAAGGCTACTTCGTCGAGGACGGTCAGGTGAAGAATTACCTGATCGATGACCGGTATAAACAGATGGTTGCCTTCCTGAGCAAGCTGTACAAGGCCGGGTTAATCAACCGGGAAGTGTTCACTCACGATTACACGAAATACCAATCCGTCGCCCGCGGGGAAGGAGATACGGCCAAGGTCGGCTTTACCTGGGGCTGGGTGGCGTCGGACCGATTCGGTGAGCAACTCGCTCCGCAATACACGTCCATGGCCCCGCTGAAAGTATCGGCCGCGGACACCGTAAAGCCCTCCTGGATGTACGATTACTACAACCTGAACTACGGCGTGAACCACATCGTCATGTCGGCCAAAGCGAAAAACAAGGAAGCCGCCATGCGCTTCATCAACGAGCTGTACGACCCCAAGGTCGGCATCCAGGTGTTGTTCGGCTCGATCGGCCCGAATATCCAGGACAACGGGGATGGTTCGTATAGCGTACTGCCGCCGGCCGATGCCAAGATGGACCCGGGTACGTGGAAATGGACGTCGACCATGGCGGACAACGGCGCTTTTTATATCTCGGACGATATGAAGCTGACCCTTGGCAAAGATATGCAAGAGGTGCTTGGCCAATCGGAACCGCTCAAGGAAGCGCTGCAGGTGGACCAGGAGAACGATATTTTCCCGGCGATGTTTATCAAATACTCTACGATGGACAACAACACGTTAAGCCTCAATAATACCAACATCATGAACCTCGCCAACGCTAATTTTGCCAAGTGGGTCACCAAAGGCGGCGTCGAGGCGGAATGGGACGCGTACGTGAAGGAAGCCCAGAAGGCCGGGATCACGCAGAATCTGGAGATCATGCAGAAATACTACGAGGAATACAAGAGCAAAAAGTAAGGGGGCCGAGTTGCATGCAGGTTCGCAAAGGGCTGCAGGCCCTCGTACGCGATTATCAATTATGGATCATGATCCTGCCCGCGATCGCCGTTATCCTCATCTTTAACTATATCCCGATGTACGGAATCCAGCTCGCTTTCCGCGACTACGATTTCAGCAAAGGGCTGACCGGGGGCGAGTGGCGGGGACTGGCCTACTTTCAGCAGTTTATCGACAGCTATCTGTTCACCGACCTGATGCGGAACACGTTTCTGATTAGCCTGGCGAGCATCGTGCTCGGCTTCCCGGCTCCGATCGTACTGGCGCTCATTTTGAACCAGATCCGGCGCAAAAAAATGAAGCAGCTCATGCAAACGACGGTGTATCTGCCGCATTTTATCTCGGTGATCGTGCTGGTCGGCATGCTGAATGTGCTGCTGTCCCCCGAAACCGGGGTGGTCGGCTATATGTTCAAATATCTGGGGCTCGGACATATTAATCTGCTGGCATCCACCGAGACTTTCATCCCGGTTTATGTGCTTTCGGACATTTGGCAGCACTGCGGCTGGAACAGTATCATTTACCTGGCTGCCTTGTCTACGGTCGATCCCCAGCTCTACGACGCGGCCAAAATCGACGGCGCCACCCGGTGGCAGACAGTTCGCTTTGTTGACTTGCCGGCGCTCGTGCCAACGATCATCATTTTATTCATTCTCAGCATGGGGAACATTCTCA
>Ga0310833_100721_pt1 | contig 19779 bp, 15 predicted proteins | sample SM_ome_FD_201312 | JGI IMG/M metagenome (GOLD analysis project Ga0310833, IMG submission 201312) | Sorghum-adapted microbial communities enriched on stacked mutant (SM) sorghum from Joint BioEnergy Institute, Emeryville, California... ...
CCGGCCCCGGGCCCGCGCCTTGAGGCGGCCCGCTCGTCCCCATGGGTGCAGGACGACAAGCAGGACAAGCCGAGCCAGCGGCATGACCGGGCCAGGCGCGCGATCCTGCGCCGCTTCCTGGTCGGCTTCATTCCGGTCGTGGCGCTCACCGCCATTGCCTGGCCCTACATTCCGCGTCGTTACGAAGCGTCCGCCGTGATCGTGCTGCGCCCGTCGGATACCGGGACGTCCGACGGCGCCGTGTCATGGGGGCAGATCCTCGACGAGAACGCGATCCAGTCGGAAATCGACCATATCGCCTCGACCAGGCTGGCGGACGCGGTCATAGCAAAGCAGGAACTGCTGACCGATCCGGAATTCGCGCATGGAGGCGGGCTGATCCGCCGTGTCGGGATCGCGCTCGGGCTGGTGACGCCGAAGCCGGTGACGGAGGCGGAGATCCGCCAGGAATTGGCCGAGCGCCTCACCGTCTCTCGCGACCGCAGGTCATACACCGTCACCTTCGGCTACTGGTCGGCAGACCCGGGGAAGGCCGCCGACATGACGCAGGCACTTCTCGACGCCTATATCACCGATCAGGTCAGCCGGAAGCGGGACGCGATCGAGAAGGTCGCGGCATGGATGCGCGCCGACGCCTATGCCCGGGGCGTCACCTACGACGCCTCCAAGCAGGCACTCGATAAGCTCCTGGCCGAATCGGGGCTGATGGATACCGGGGAGAAGGTCGCGATCGACAATGTGCTCGCCATTCTCAGCACCCAGGCCGCGGAGGCGCGGTCCCGGATCATCGAGGCGACCATCCGCGTCAACACGCTCCACGAAATGCAGGCGGCGGGCGAGATCGCGAACGCTCCCGAGGTGCTGGAGTCCCCGATCGTCCAGCGGCTGAAGGAAAGCCTGGCGACCGTCCTCTCGCAGAGCGCCGTCCCCGGCAGCGAGGCGCGAGCGATCAACGACAAAATCGCCGCCGAGGCGGACCGGATCGTTCACGCGGCGGAAGTCGAGCTCGCGGCATGGCAGCGACGCGAAGAGATGCTGGCGAACGAGATCGCGAGCCTGCGCGCACGGCTGGTCGAACGTCGTCGGAACGAGTTGCAGATGGAGGAGCTGAAGGCCCAGGTCGCCTTCGACAAGGAGGCCTACGACCAGGCCGTGCGGCGCATGCGCGCCCAGATGGCGCGCGTGGACGGCGTCCTGCCGGACGTCCAGATCGTCACGAAACCCTACGCCCCGCTGCGGCCGTCCTTCCCGCAACCTCTGTTGACCGCTGCCGCCAGCCTGCTGCTGGCCACGATGGCCGGCGCCCTGATCGCATGGCGCCCGCTTCTCGAAGCGGTCCGGCGCCCGGCGGAAGCGCCGCGAACCGATACCGATGTCGGTCGCGCGCCGGTCGTCGACAGGGATATCCCGCGTCCGACCGTTACCCCCGGCATCCACGAGGCGGTCGTGCCTCAAGATGCCACGCGTGGCCTGGGCAGACGCCTCTGAGCAGGTGACGCGCATGCTCCGCAACGCGGCGGAGATTGCCCGCTCGGACGGGACGGGACGGGGACCGGGATGGTTGGACAGCCCCCTGCTTTATGCGTTGGGGGCCCCGGCGATGAGCGTGCTGGGCGCTGTGACGACGCTGCTCGCGCCCATGCTTCTCGATCCGGTTTCATTCGGCGCATTCGCGCTGATGTCGGTGCTGTTCCAGAACGCCAGCTACTTCGACCTCGGGCTGTCCCAGGTCAGCGACAAGGTCCTGGCCGGGGAAGGAGCCATGACGCTCGTGCGCGCCGAGGAGATCGTCCAGGCCCGCTGGGTCGCCTCGCTGCTGGTGGGCGCCGTCCTCCTGCCGCTGGCCTCGATCCTGGCGATTGCCGACGGGCATTTCACCCCGGGCCAGGGGGCGCTCGCCATCGGCGCCGGCCTTGCGATGATGATCGCCAATGGGCGCGTCATCGCCTTCCGCAGCATGTCGCTGGTGCGGGAGTTCACCGTCTCCGCCCTGCTGTTGCAGGCGGGCCTCACCCTGCCCCGCCTGCTCGGCCTGCTGCTGGCCGGCGTGAACGGATGCTTCGCCGCCCTGGGCTTGTGGTTCGGCACGCTGGCCCTGGTGCTGGCGCGCCCCGGAAAGTTCGATCGCCATCGGATCGTCATGGCCGTCAGGATGATCCGCACGGGCCTGCCGCTGTTCGTGTTCGGCGGACTCTGGATCGTGTTCACGGTCGCCAGCCGCTGGATATCCTCCGCCCTGTCCGGAGAGCACGACTTCGGCCTGTTCGCCTTCGGCGCCAATCTGACCTTCATCGCCGTCATCACCATCGGAACGATCACGCAGGTCCGTTACCCGAAGATCATCGTCGCCTTCCATAAGTCGACCGAAGAAGGGTCCCGCATGCTCGGCATGGACGTCGCCCGATTGACCATGGCGCTTTCGGCCCTGGTGGCGGCCGGCATACTCTCCGCCGGCACCGTCATCGCCGCCCTGTTTCCCGCCTTCATCGAGGCGCATGCGGCGACCGTGGTCATCGGCATGTCGTGCATCCCGCTCGGCATCGCCGTTTGGATGCTGCCGATCGCGATCGCCTTTTCGACGATGCCGGTGGTGCAGAGCGCCGGCGTTTTCGGGCCGCCGCTGCTGGCGCTGGCGCTCGGCATGACGATCGGCAATGCCATGAACGGCATCGTCGGACAGGCCTGGGCCTGCGTCGGGGCCTCCGTCCTTCTCGTCGTCACGCTTCTTTTGCACATGCGCCGGATCGGCATCCTGGGGACGGGCCTCTGCCGCCGCATCGTGCTGACCCTCGCCGCCTTCCTTGGCGCCTGCGCCGTTCTTGCGGTCCTGACCTACAATAGCCGCGCCGCCGCCGCGACCCCTGCGGAAGAGACGATGCCGCCCTATGGCTGGGACCTGTCGTTCAGCGACGAATTCGAGACTCTCGAATTGTGGGATGGAGTTCACGGGCTCTGGGAGCCTCACTATCCCTGGGGCGCACGGAAGAACAACGACGAGCTTCAATTCTACGTCGATCCCCGGCCCGGCCAGGATGCGTGGGCGCTGGCCGCCTTGGAGCCGTTCCAGGTGCGCGACGGGATCCTGTACATCCGTGCCGATCGGATCCCGTCCGATCTCCGGTCCGAAGCCCAGGACCGCAGCTATTCCTCCGGGCTCCTCACCACGGCCAGGTCCTTCGCCTTTCGCTACGGCTATGTCGAGGCCCGTGCCCGCATCCCTTCGGGCAAGGGCTTCTGGCCCGCCCTCTGGCTCATCCCGGTCGACCAGTCCTGGCCGCCCGAAGTCGACATCCTGGAGGCGCGCGGGTCGCGGCCGGACCGGTACTGGACGACGATGCATTACGGGCGCCCCGGCCGGCCGTCCCGCATGACGAGGCGGATCGACACCCCCGATCTGTCGGAGGATTTCCACGTCTTCGGCATGAAATGGACGGAAGACCACGTGACCTGGTTTTTCGACGGCCGGCCCGTCTTCCGTGCCCGGACGCCGGCCGACATGCACAAGCCGATGTACGTGGTCATGAACCTTGCCGTGGGCGGCCGCTGGGACGGTTCGCCCAACGATACGACGCCGTTCCCGTCCGAATTCGCGATCGACTATGTGCGGGTCTATACGCCGCCGTGAGAGGCCCCGTGAAAAGGAGCCCGAAGGGTGAAGCTCTCGGATGTTCGCCGGCTGGGTGCCGGACGGCTCGCGGTCGACGACCTGGCGGCGCCCTGCGCGACGCCCGGCCGGGATCCTCGATGCCCGGGGGCCGGGGGCGACGGGCGGCTACCCGCCCTTGCTGCGGCGCTCTCTCAGCAGCGTGATGCCGAGGAGCCCGGTCAGGTACCCCAGTTGGAGCGCGACGACTCCCAGCGCCAGATCAAGGAGATCTACCGAACCGGTCCCGGAGATCGCGAGGACCACGTCCCCCACGACGAAGGCGAGCACGGCAGCGATCAGGATCGGGAAGCGGAAACGGAGACCGACGGCTCCCCCCAAGACGAACAGGAACAGGAACAGGGCCATCGCGTTCGACACTCCCACTCCTCGCAGGGACGCAACTCCGGGCCGGACGGGCGGTCTGCCCGCGCGGAACGGAATCGGTGAAGACATTTCGCCAAGACAGGATGACCACAATGACGCCTTCAGGGGAAGATCTGCCGCCCGCCGAAATTTCAGCTCCCGCCGCCCCCCGACCGCATGGATCAGAGGGCGGGACTGGACTGGTCAGCGTCGTGATTCCGACGCGCAACAGGCCGGAGGCCGTGTGCCGTGCCGTCGCCAGCGTCCAGGCGCAGACATATCGGGAGTTCGAGATCATCGTCGTCATCGACGGCAAGGATCCGGCGACGATGTCGGCGCTCGAACGCCTCGGCGAGCCCCGGCTGAAGGTCATCGTGCATGAGACCAACCAGGGGCCGGGCGCTGCACGCAATACCGGAATCCGGGCGGCCGCTGGACATTGGGTGGCGTTCCTGGACGATGACGACGAATGGCTTCCGCGCAAGCTGGAACGCCAGGTCGCCGAGGCCAGGCTCCTCGGCGACGGGAATGCCATCCTCACCTGCCGCGTCCATGCCGAATTCGGCTCGCAGCGGATGGTGTGGCCCGCTCGACGCCCGCAGGCGGGGCAGCACGTCAGCGAATATCTCATCGACCGCCCGACCCTGATGTCGAGGCCGGGCTACGTCGCCACGCCGACGATCATGGTGAGGCGCGATCTTGCCCTCGCGCATCCCTTCCCGAACGACGGGGATCACGAGGACTGGAGCTGGCTTCTGCTGCTGTGCGGGGAGGCCGGAGCCCGCCTGCACTTCGTCTGGGAGCCGCTGGTCGTCGTGAAGATCTCCGAAACGCTGTCATCGCGAAGCCACCGCAACGAATGGCGGACGTCTCTCGACTGGGCGCGGAAGTACCGCCACCTCATGACGCGGATGGCCTTCGCCTCATTCGTGCTGACCAAGGTCGCCGGGCGGGCCCGAAGGGCGCGCGAATGGAAGGCGTTCCCGGAAATCCTCGCGACCTCGTTCCGCCTGGGAAGCCCGCGATTGCGCCATCTCATCGTATTCGCGGGGACCTGGCTCCTGCCGGTCAAGGGAGTCCAGAAGATGTTCACGCGCGCCCTTTCCTGGGCCTGAACGGCCTCGTCGCAAAGAGAGCGTCCGGCGGGATTTCCGTCCCGGGAGCAATCGGCCTTCCGCTTCGTCTTGGTTGCAGAGCATAAGACGGGAGGTTGAGTATGCAGGTCCTGGTGACGGGAGGGGCCGGCTATATCGGCTCGCATTGCTGTGTTGCGCTGATCGAGGCCGGATATCAGCCGCTTATTCTCGATAACCTCAGCAATTCCAGCCGCGCGGTCGTCGGCCTCATCGAGCGGATTGCGGGCCGCCGACCCGGCTTCATCGAGGGCGATGTGCGGGACGGCAGGCTTCTGGACCGTGTCTTCGCCGATCATGAGATCGGCGGCGTCATTCATTTCGCGGCCCTCAAGGCGGTGGGCGAGTCGGTCGCCCGGCCGCTCGAATATTTCGACAACAACGTGCATGGCACGCTGTCCCTGCTGACGGCGATGCGACGGGCCGGCGTGAAGACCTTCGTGTTTTCTTCCTCGGCGACCGTCTATGGCGAACCGGACCGCGTCCCCATAACGGAGGATTTTCCGCGCAGCGCGACCAATCCCTATGGCCGCTCCAAGCTGATGACCGAAGACATTCTCGGCGACCTCGCCTATGCCGACCCGGAATGGCGCATCGCGCGGCTGCGCTATTTCAACCCCGCCGGAGCGCATGAAAGCGGACTGATCGGCGAGGATCCCAGGGACATTCCGAACAATCTGATGCCCTTCATCGCCCAGGTGGCGATCGGCCGTCGCGAGCAGCTGATGATCTTCGGCGACGACTATCCGACCCGCGACGGGACCGGCGTGCGCGACTACATCCACGTCATGGATCTGGCCGAAGCGCATGTGGCGGCCCTCGAATATCTGAAGGAAAAGGGCGGCGTTCTTACCGTCAATCTCGGTACCGGGGCCGGCGTCAGCGTGCTCGAAATGGTTCGGGCCTTCGAACGGGCAAGCGGCCGCGCCATTCCTTGCAGGATCGTCGGAAGGCGGCCCGGCGACGTGGCCGAATGCTGGGCGGACCCGACGCTCGCCAACCGTCTTCTGGGCTGGAAGGCAAGGCGCTCGCTCGACCAGATCTGCGCGGATACCTGGCGCTGGCAGAGCCTCAATCCCGACGGTTATCGGGATATCGAATACGAGGGCGTGCCGGGCGACCTGCGATCGCCCGATCTGGTTCCTGTGTCCGCATAAGGGCACCCCATTCGGCAATGTGCGGGGCGACCGGCCACAGCCCCTCTGACCGGGGCCGCGGCGGCCGGTCGCCGAGCGGCGGCGGATGCGGCGCGCCCCTGTCGGCGTCGTCCGCAAAAGCGTTAAGCTGATGGCCACAATCGCCTTCGATGCCGAACGGGGATAGCTGACGAATGCTTCTGAACGACGATTTGAGCGTGCCGGCCGTGGTCCATGCCGCAAGGCTCGACTGGGTCGCAAGTCCCACCCGGGGTGTGGACCGGCGCATGCTGTTCCGCATCGGCGAAGAGAAGGCCCGGGCGACATCGATCGTGCGCTATGCGCCGGAGAGCCGATTTCCCCATCACGACCACCCGGGCGGCGAGGAGTTCTTCGTCCTCGAAGGCACCTTCCAGGACGAGACGGGGGATTTTCCAGCGGGCTCCTATGTCCGCAATCCGCCGGGCACGGGCCACGCGCCGGGCTCGCGGGAGGGCTGCACCATCTTCGTGAAGCTGTGGCAGTTTCGCCGGGACGATCGCCTGCGCATCGTCCGGCGCCCCGGCGAAGGCGAGAAGGCCGATCCGTCGCCCGGCATCCTTGCCTCGACGATCCTCTTCGACAACGGCCACGAACAGGTGCGCCTCGAGGAATGGGAGCCGGGGGCCAGGATTCGGCGGGACAACCGGGAGGGGCTCGAACTGCTCGTCCTCTCGGGCGCTTTCTCCGACGGAGAGAATGCGCTCGAAGCGCAGTCCTGGCTGCGCCTGCCGGCCGGCTATCCCCTGGAGGCAGCAGTCGGCCCGGATGGCGCCAAGGCCTGGCTCAAGTCCGGCTCTCTGCTGTCGGACAATGTCGTGCTGTTCTGAGCCGGAACCGGATGAGCCTGTCCTGCGGAAGTGCCGGCACGCTTCCGCGTCCGGATCTCCAACACCGCCCGACGGATCAAGCGCTCACTTCGGACGGTCGCATGCCTAAGGCGATGTCGGCCGCAGGGGTGCCGTCAATCCTTGAAGCCCCTGACGAAGTCGGCGAGGCAGCGCGAAGCGGAAAGCAACGTCGACGCGGTTGTGGAAAGCGAAGCCGGCGGCTTCGAAAGAAGTCTTCGGTTTTCAGGGAGAAAGTGGCGCGCCCGGGAAGATTCGAACTCCCAACCTTCTGATCCGTAGTCAGATGCTCTATCCAATTGAGCTACGGGCGCTGCGCGGAAAACCTGTGGTCTTCAGAAACGGTCCCGATTTCCCTTTCCGAATTCGTCCAAGGAAATCTGCGGCTCGTCGAGCCGCAGCGGGCAAGGCTTCCGTGCGGTGGACGGGTAGATAGCAAACCGGTGCCTCCGCTGCAAGGACGTAATTTCCGAATTTGTCGGGCGGCTCGCGCCGCCCGGGAACGGCCTTTCCGTCCGAGGGCCCGATCAGCGCCACATGTTCCGCATGCGCGCCGCAAGGTCGACCCTGACCTGGGGCGATGCCTGGCACGCGCCGCCCGGCCCGCCCGTTGCGGCCGGCCAGCCGCAGACCTCGAAGTTCCCGAGGATCGAGCCCGGAATGAAGCGGGTGCGCGAAGCCGTGACGTGGCGGTCGCCCCGCGCTACCTGGCCGTGGACAAAGAACCGGTGGGGCACGATCAGGTGCAGGTCGTCCCGGGCGCGGGTCATCGCGACATAGAGCAGGCGGCGCTCCTCCTCGAGCTCCGCCGCGGTGCCGGCGCCGAGATCGGACGGGATGCAGCCGTCGACGACGTTGAGGACGAATACCGACATCCACTCCTGCCCCTTGGCCGAGTGGATGGTCGAGAGGTTGAGGTAATCCTCGTCGAGCAGCGGCGCCCCCGCCTCGTCGCTCGCCGCGTCCGGCGGGTCGAGGGTGAGTTCCGTCAGGAAGCGTTCGCGCGAGGGATAGCCGCCGGCGATCTGCTCGAGTTGGACGAGATCGGCCCGGCGCACGACGGCGTCCTCGTGGATGCGTTCGAGATGCGGTTCGTACCAGCGGCGCACCTGCCCGAGCTCGGCCGGCCAGTCGTCGCGCGACCGCTGGAGCCGGGCCATGAGGCCCGCGAAGTCCGGCCAGTCCGCGGCGGTGCGGGCCGGGGGACCGAATCCGCCCAGCGCGTCGAGCGCGCCGCCCGCCGCCTCGATCCGGTCGAGCGCCCGCGCCGCGGTCGAGGGGCCGACGCCGGGCAGAAGCTGGAGGACGCGGAACCCGGCAACGCGGTCCCGCGGGTTCTCCGCCCAGCGCAGCACGGCGAGCATGTCCTTGACATGCGCCGTGTCCAGGAACTTCAGGCCGCCGAACTTGACGAAGGGGATGTTCCGCCGCGTGAGCTCGACCTCCAGCGCACCGCTGTGATGGGAGGTGCGGAACAGCACGGCCTGCGCCTTCAGCGCGATTCCGGCTTCCCGGTTGGCCAGCACCGTCTCGACGACATAGCGCACCTGGTCCGACTCGTCGCGGGCGGTCACCAGCCGGGGCCGTTCCCCGGAGGCGCGATCCGTCCAGAGAGTCTTGGTGAAGCGCTCGGCAGCGAGGCCGATGACGGCGTTGGCGGCGGCAAGGATCGGCTGGGTCGAGCGGTAGTTGCGCTCCAGCGTCACGATTTCGGCCGGCGGATCGAAATGGCCGGGAAAGTCCAGGATGTTGCGGACGGTCGCGGCGCGGAAGGCATAGATCGCCTGCGCGTCGTCGCCGACGACGGTGAGGCCTCGCCCGTCGGGCTTCAGCGCCAGCAGGATCGACGCCTGCAGGCGGTTGGTGTCCTGGTATTCGTCGACCAGCACATGGTCGAACCGGCCGCCGATATCGGCGGCAAGCGCCGGTTCGGTCATCATCTGCGCCCAGTAGAGCAGCAGATCGTCGTAGTCGAGCACGCCCTGGCGCTGCTTGGCCGCCACATAGGCGGCGAACAGCTCCTTGAGATCCGCCTCCCATTCCGCGCACCAGGGAAAGGCCTCGGCCAGCACGTCGGCCAGCGACGCCTGCGAATTCACCGCGCGCGAATAGATCGCAAGGCAAGTGCCCTTGGTCGGAAAGCGCCGCTCGGTCTTCGACAGGCCAAGCTCGTGCCGGACCAGGTTCATGTGGTCGGCCGAATCCTCCCGGTCATGGATCGTGAAGGCGGGATCGAGGCCGATGGCGTGGGCATAGTCGCGCAAGAGCCGCGCGCCGATTCCGTGGAAGGTGCCGGACCAGCCGAGCGCCTGCGTCATGGCGCCGGCGCCTGTCCCCATTACCTTCCCCGCGATGCGCTCGACCCGCCTTGCCATCTCCGCGGCGGCCCGGCGCGAGAAGGTGAGCAGTAGGACCCGGCCCGGATCGACGCCGTTGACGACGAGATGGGCAACGCGGCGGGCCAGCGTGTTGGTCTTGCCCGATCCGGCCCCGGCGATGACCAGAAGCGGTCCGCCGACCGTCCCCTCCCCCGCCGAAACCCCATGCTCGACGGCACGCCGCTGCTCCGGGTTAAGCCCGGCAAGGGGGTCGTCGCTCATGCACAGGGCAGAAGGCGGGAGAGTCCTTGGGACCGGCATGATCCCAGGAAGCACATTTCCCGTTTTGTTCGCAACCGGCATTTCCGAAGGAGGGCTGTGCTGGCAGGATGGCTTGCACCAGGGATCACGGAAGTCGATCCCCGCGCAGGCGGGGAAACCTGACCCGGCGCGATGATCCGTCCCCGCTCCGCGGGTCTATCCCCGCGCAGGCGGGGAAACCCGTGTAGCTCTCGCCCTGCAAAATCCAGATCAGGGTCTATCCCCGCGCAGGCGGGGAAACCCGCTCCGAAAGGACCAAGATCGATGCCGACTGGGGTCTATCCCCGCGCAGGCGGGGAAACCATCTCCGCACGGACGGTGTCTCCGGGCAGGTGGGGTCTATCCCCGCGCAGGCGGGGAAACCGCACACATGTACCGGGTCGCCGGCCGCATCACGGGTCTATCCCCGCGCAGGCGGGGAAACCGCGCTTCCCGTTCTCCTTGCTAACTGCCGCGCGGGTCTATCCCCGCGCAGGCGGGGAAACCTACAAGGCCTGCCGGGTGATCATCGACGCTGTGGGTCTATCCCCGCGCAGGCGGGGAAACCTGGTTCTATCTGGCCGGTTACGCGGGCACGGGCGGTCTATCCCCGCGCAGGCGGGGAAACCCGCGAAGTCGAATTGCGGATTGCCGAGCGCGAAGGTCTATCCCCGCGCAGGCGGGGAAACCTACCGCGGCAACGATCCTGTCGATGGGACCGAGGGTCTATCCCCGCGCAGGCGGGGAAACCGTTGAGGTCCACCAGGTACTCATCGACGAAGCGGGTCTATCCCCGCGCAGGCGGGGAAACCGTCAACAACTGCCATGTCTCAGCACCCCATCAGGGTCTATCCCCGCGCAGGCAGGGAAACCCGGAGATCCTGTCCCATTTGTCCCACGATCCGGGGTCTATCCCCGCGCAGGCGGGGAAACCCCGTAGATGCCCGTTGTCGCGGCATGGCCGTGGGGTCTATCCCCGCGCAGGCGGGGAAACCTCGGCGTATGCGCGGTTGATGGATTCGGTTTGCGGTCTATCCCCGCGCAGGCGGGGAAACCACCACCCGCCAGACGGGCACAGGACCAGCGACGGGTCTATCCCCGCGCAGGCGGGGAAACCCTCCCTGCCGTGCCCCTGCCGTGCCCCTCTCGCGGTCTATCCCCGCGCAGGCGGGGAAACCGCAAGATCAACGGAACGCCCGGATCAGGTCCCGGGTCTATCCCCGCGCAGGCGGGGAAACCAAAATCACTTGAGCCAACTTTTTTTGAAAACCGGGTCTATCCCCGCGCAGGCGGGGAAACCCACGCGACATAGGCCGCGTAGACAGCCATGAAGGGTCTATCCCCGCGCAGGCGGGGAAACCTTGAGCCCAACAAGGAAAACCCGGTCTGGTAGGGGTCTATCCCCGCGCAGGCGGGGAAACCGCGTTCAGCCGCTCAAGGGTTTCAGCCGCCGAGGGTCTATCCCCGCGCAGGCGGGGAAACCTTGGTCCACGACAGCTCGCGGGTGTACTCGATGGGTCTATCCCCGCGCAGGCGGGGAAACCGCCATGCGGAGGCCTTGAGGAGTGCCCATAGGGGGTCTATCCCCGCGCAGGCGGGGAAACCCGACTCTAGAGCGACCGGGAGCGGCTTCCCCGGGGTCTATCCCCGCGCAGGCGGGGAAACCCTGCTCATGATCGCTCCCTCTTTCTTGTGGTAGGGTCTATCCCCGCGCAGGCGGGGAAACCAGCAGCAACGTTGGCGCTCGTCCTCGGAGCGACGGTCTATCCCCGCGCAGGCGGGGAAACCTCCTGGAGAAGGCCACCAAGCACGCTGCGCAGGGGTCTATCCCCGCGCAGGCGGGGAAACCCCTCCGCGATCGCCATCGCGATCGGATCCACGGGGTCTATCCCCGCGCAGGCGGGGAAACCGGCAGCGACCGGACCGCCATTCACACGGAATGGGGTCTATCCCCGCGCAGGCGGGGAAACCGGCCCGGAGACCGCCCGCCTTGCAAAGCCGACGGGTCTATCCCCGCGCAGGCGGGGAAACCCGGCAAGGCCGCGCTCGTTATGCGGCGCAAGGGGGTCTATCCCCGCGCAGGCGGGGAAACCGGCTTCATCGCGGCACCTATGGCGAAAGCCGCGGGTCTATCCCCGCGCAGGCGGGGAAACCGTGGTCACGTCGAACGACATCCAGTCCGGCAAGGGTCTATCCCCGCGCAGGCGGGGAAACCGTGAACGTCAACCCAAGCTCACGGGCAGCGCCGGGTCTATCCCCGCGCAGGCGGGGAAACCGGCGATCGTCACTCTCTGGGTGAGCGGGCCGGGGGTCTATCCCCGCGCAGGCGGGGAAACCGACCTGTCCGAGATCGCGGCCTATCCGCACCAGGGTCTATCCCCGCGCAGGCGGGGAAACCTCTGACGCCCCGGGGATTGGAGAACCCGGAGGGGGTCTATCCCCGCGCAGGCGGGGAAACCGTCGTCGTCGTCGTCGTCGTTCCGAGCGTGGGGGGTCTATCCCCGCGCAGGCGGGGAAACCGAGCAATCAGTAGAAGCGTCAGCGCGATTTGTGGGTCTATCCCCGCGCAGGCGGGGAAACCCCGAGCTATACGACATAAGCGAGGGGCTGGCCGGGTCTATCCCCGCGCAGGCGGGGAAACCCATTTCCACGGGCTCCTTTCGCAGGTTTCACAGGGTCTATCCCCGCGCAGGCGGGGAAACCTCTTCATCACCTGACTTGTCATTTGTCCCTCCGGGTCTATCCCCGCGCAGGCGGGGAAACCTGGTAGCGGTAAAGGAACTCGCGCCAATGACGGGGTCTATCCCCGCGCAGGCGGGGAAACCAGACAATGGCCGAAAGGGGAATCACCTATTGGGGGTCTATCCCCGCGCAGGCGGGGAAACCCAGATAAGATCAGCCATTGTCTTTGTCCCCCTAGGGTCTATCCCCGCGCAGGCGGGGAAACCTTCAACCGCGATCCGGACGACTACGTGGCGGCGGGTCTATCCCCGCGCAGGCGGGGAAACCTTCTTGCGCCGCGCCTTCTCGACCGCGGCCGGGGGTCTATCCCCGCGCAGGCGGGGAAACCTCCTCATGACTGGTCCTCCCGCTTACCTCCCGGGGTCTATCCCCGCGCAGGCGGGGAAACCTACCGAACCGCCAGATTGCGGAGCGTCGCGGCGGGTCTATCCCCGCGCAGGCGGGGAAACCTCGGCGTCCGTGCCGGTCAGCTGGCCATGTACGGGTCTATCCCCGCGCAGGCGGGGAAACCCGTGCATGGGACATGGCCGGCTGGCGCGCGCGGGGTCTATCCCCGCGCAGGCGGGGAAACCTTGCTGACCATCCGCGCCGAGCTGCGCGCGGCGGGTCTATCCCCGCGCAGGCGGGGAAACCCTCGTAAATGCCCAAGACGATGCCCGACCGGCGGGGTCTATCCCCGCGCAGGCGGGGAAACCGCTGCTGCCGTCCGCGCCTTGCGGGTTAATGAGGGTCTATCCCCGCGCAGGCGGGGAAACCTCCAGGAGGAGGAAGGGCAGGACGAGTTCAGGGGGTCTATCCCCGCGCAGGCGGGGAAACCTGCCCGCGTCTCGCGTTCCCTCATGGCAAGCAGGGTCTATCCCCGCGCAGGCGGGGAAACCCTGATGGAGCTGGTCGATCCCGTCTCAGCGACGGGGTCTATCCCCGCGCAGGCGGGGAAACCGGCGGCCATCTCGTCCAGGCGGGCTTTAGCAGCGGTCTATCCCCGCGCAGGCGGGGAAACCGCGTCGGCATCCGGGCAGAGCCGGACCGAGCAGGGTCTATCCCCGCGCAGGCGGGGAAACCGCCAAGGGAGCCAGCAAGGAAACGCTGGAGGCGGGTCTATCCCCGCGCAGGCGGGGAAACCCGAAGGAAGGGAAGCAATCCGCTTTTCCAGGAGGGTCTATCCCCGCGCAGGCGGGGAAACCGCGGCATCATGTGGGAGAACTATCGCGGCAAGGGGTCTATCCCCGCGCAGGCGGGGAAACCTGGCTAAGACGCCCCAATTCGCCGCCGCGCGCGGGTCTATCCCCGCGCAGGCGGGGAAACCTCGGACCGCATTCCGCTCGACGGTTCCGTGACGGGTCTATCCCCGCGCAGGCGGGGAAACCGGCGTCCATGGCTACGTCATAGGCGGTCCCTGGGGTCTATCCCCGCGCAGGCGGGGAAACCGCGGCATGTGCGGACGCCAAATCGTGGCCGTCGGGTCTATCCCCGCGCAGGCGGGGAAACCTGGCACCGCCGCCGACATGTCGCGCCGTGTCGGGGTCTATCCCCGCGCAGGCGGGGAAACCAGAGCTGCTGCACGACGCGCGGCGTCAGCGAGGGGTCTATCCCCGCGCAGGCGGGGAAACCTCGGCATAGTCTGCCAGCATTACCAGCACGAACGGTCTATCCCCGCGCAGGCGGGGAAACCGCCGTTTGAATGTGTCCATCCGTCACTTCACGGGGTCTATCCCCGCGCAGGCGGGGAAACCGAAAGCGTGTTCCCGTACGATACGCCCGTGCAGGGTCTATCCCCGCGCAGGCGGGGAAACCTCTTGGAGCTAAGAGATTGTTATCACTTCACTTTATCCAAGAACAGCCCTGCCGACTACCAGACCGACACAAGCACGCCGTCCAGATCGGCAAGGCGCCGCGGCGGGGTGCCGAGGATCTCGATCCCCAACCCGCCCGGCATACGGTCGTCCTTCCACAGCATGACGACGGACCCGCGGCGGGTCTCGGCGTACCAGGAAGAAACGACGGCCCAGGCCCGTTCGCGAACCGCTCGGGAGAGATTGCCGGCGGCGTAAACGCCGGGTGCGGGTTCCGGCATTATCGAGGCGAGGAACCCGCGCGTGCGGTCGGGCACGTCACGCGTCACGATGACCGTCATCGCCATCGACGCCCTCCTTCTTCCCGGCCCTTTGCTTGTAGAGGGGACGATCGTCCTCCGCCGCGGCGGGGTCGGCCAGGATCGTCTTGATGTGGTCGATCAGGCGCGGAATCACCTGATCCCGTCGCAGCCGTTCACCTACAAGGCGCCGGGTCAGGCGCTCCACCGTCTGGTCGGGGCGCTTGTGAGCAAGCGACGCGGCCTTGAAGGCACATGGGATCGTCACCGTGTCCCGAACCAGGTCCGCGATATCGAGAACGAAGCTCTGCCCGGAATCCTCATGGATGAAGCCAAGCTGCGGGATGGTCGCCGTAGCCGCGACGGCAATGGCCGCGGCCGCCTCCACGGCGCTTGCTGCATGGTTGAGGGCCTGGTTCGGCAGGTCGGCGGCAGATGGGTTGGCACGGTCGTACCGTCGGCCGTGCCAGCGGATGCCTGCCCGATCGGCGGCGATCCGATAGGCCTCCTTCATCCGCGCCCCCTCGATCCCACGCAGCACGGCAATGTCCTTGTGGGGCAGAACCTCGCCCAGGCGCAGCGCGTACATCCGGCGCGCGACCAACGGCCGCCCGCGCCGGTCATCGGCCCAGAAGCGCGCCTGGGCGCGGGCAAGATGCGAGAAATCGGGAAGAAGCGGCATCGCGGTGTAGAAGCGCACGCCATCCTCACCGATGGCCGCAAGCCCGACTCCGTGGCGGGCAAGCAGCCGCAGCGCGTCGTGACTTACCGACGACCCCGGGCCGATCAGCACCAGCGAAACCGCCTGATACGGCAGGCCGTAGCGGCCGGCCGGCGTCATGCCGCCCCCGGCGCAATCGAAGGTGAGGCAACCGTCCTCGACCGACAGCCGGCCCCGGTCGAGGAAGATCAGCCCGTGCCGGTCGGCATGCGGCACGCGGGCGGTTTCGAGCCCCAGGCGTCCGTGCAGCATCCGCCGCCCCCGCTCATACCGGCGCGAGCAGCAGCATGCCGTATCCGAAGGCGCGGTGGCGGCCGACCCCGCGCGCAAGCAGATGCGCGAACCGCTCAGCGTCGCTCACCTCCAGAACGCCCGCAAGGTTCGCCGCATGCCCCTGTACGGGTTTCAGCCGACGCGCGGCATCGCGCCGCACGACCAGCACCTGGTCCACGCCCCGGACGCGCAGGTCGAGAACGGCGGCGCCGCCCGCCGCCAGCTTTTCCCGGGTCCAGCGACAATAGACGGCAGCCCGGTCCGGCCGCTCTCCCGTGCCGTCGCCGGCCCGGAGCGCCGCCACATAGGCGTCCATCTCGGCACTCCGGCGGCGGTCCCCGTCCCGGTCGGTCCGGACGATGGGCCGGACCTTGACCGAAAATCCAAGCTGGCGCCCCGCTTCGAACGCCGGCATGGGCTTGGCGGCGAGGCCCGCGGAGGCAAGCCCGGCCGCCTGCAGCGCAAGCGGATCGGCATAGTCGCGAGCGGTCTGTTCCAGGGCGGCGGGATCCCGTTGCGTATAGGCCAGGATCTGGGGCGGCCGGCCGCGGCGGGCGTTCACGCAGAAGGGCTTCGGTGCCTGTTCCTTGCCGAAGACGGCGGCCAGCAACGCATGCCAGCCATAGCCGTCGTCCTCGCCCCCCTTGGGCAACAGCCCTTCGGCAGCGAACCAGCGCGCCGCGGCCTCCGGAGCGGGATCCAGCCTGAGAAGATGAAGCGTCATCGCGGTCCCTCCGCCTCCCGGCCGAGATGGCCGGCACGACCGAGCGCCAGCATCCGGCCGCCGCCGTGAACGCCCGACATCCAGTTGCGCGTATCGGCGACGAAGCGCCGTTCGAAAGCGGCGGGAAGATCCTCTCTGGCGGCGCCGACCAGGATCGGGCCATCCGGATGGGATGCCCCGTCCTCGATCCAGGCCGGTGCTTCGGCGGCAGCGGTCAGGGCATCGGGCGCCTCGACCGCCTCCCGCAGCAGCAACGGGCGGCACGGCAGGCATGGCTTGCGGCCGAGAAAGACCGGCCGCGCCGGCGCGGCGAGCGCCGCGGCAAGGTCGTCGAGGGTCGGTTCCTCCCCGGGCGGATCGAGGGTCAGCGCCACGGTCAGCGCCGCATCGGCGATCATCGACCGATAGCGGATGTGAGGCGAGGCGTAGGTCTGGGCTCCGCCCGCGCGCCCCTCAAAGACACCGCGGGTCGTCCAGCCCCGATCGCCGGCACCCAGTTGGACCGTCTGGAAATCCTCGATCTCCTCGCCCGGCCGGTCGAGTCGAACGGCAAAGGTCAACCGGTCCTGAAGGCGCTGATGTTGGCGGCGCATGCCGCGCGTCCAGCCGAGAGCATTGGCGAGAAGCCCCGTCAGGTTCGATGCTCCGGGAAAGCCGCGGACCCGTCCCAAATTGTCGACGATCTCGTCGCCGAAGGCCATCAGCGGCGCTTCCAGCGCGAGGACGATAAACCGCGGCATCAGGCGGCAGCCGCCTCGCGGGCGGCGGTCTCGCCGGCAACCGCCGATGCGACATCGGCCAGCGGCATCCGGTCGAGCCCAAGGGCCGGAACGTCCTCGAGCGCCGCCAGATACCGCCGCTCTCCCCGGCCATACATGGCGTCGAGCCTACAGAGATGCTTCGCAAGCCGTTCGGCGGCATCGGCGACCGTGGGCTGGGCGGGCACGCGGAAGGCGCCCGAAAGCGACCGGGGCGGCCGGTTACCCGTCTCCACGAGGACGAGGTCGGCATAGGCGTAAGGGGCGGTCGACCCCTTCTTGGCGCCGGGGGAGGTCGTCGCGACCAGGTGGATGAGATGTTCGACGACCTTGCCCGCCAGGGCCGCATCGCCGGCCAGGTTCGCGATCAGCCCTTCGACGTCGATGACGACATAGACGTAAAACAGCCCCGCCGTGAGTTCCGTATCGAAAATGCCGCCGGCGCCGGGACCGGATTCCAGATCGTCCACGACCGTGAAGTAGTCGATTTCGGACTGCTCGCCATGGACCGTGAAGGCATGGGCCACATGGATCGGCGCTTCGGTGTTCGCCTCGGGGTCGGAGGTCACCATGCGGCCGAACAGGGCCGCTTCCAGGCCTGCGTGCAGAGGACCCTTCGCCTTCAGCATCTCGGCAAGGTTCGCCTTCTCCTCCTTGCGGAACAGCCGCTCGATCGCCTCGGCGGCGGCCTTCGGATCCGCCTCGGCGGCAGCGGCCCGCGCCTTCCCGATCAGATAGGCGATTTCCGGCTCGCCCAGCAGAAGCGCCTGCCGCGAGCCGTGATCCGCGGCGGCGTTCTTGCCGTAGAGGGCGATCGCAAGCGCGTCGACGGTCGCCTGCCGGGTCTCCTCGGTGCCGATGCCGGCCAGCGCCGGCAGGATCCGTTCTTCCGGAATCTTGCGCGAGCGCACCGCCATTTCAGGGCCGATCGCCGACAGTGCCCATTCGCCCTCGGCCGTGCGCCAGCGGCGCTTCAGGCATTGGGACGAGATACGGGTGCGCATGGCATTTCCATAGGGCATCCGTTTGGCGAGGCCGGAATCGTCGCGGTTGAGGAGCGCCGCCGAGTAAGAGGCAAGCGCATGGATCTGGACGAATCGCGTAGTCATGGCTGATCTCCGGCAGGGGTGTCGACGGCGGGTGAAGAAGTTGCAGGCGCGTCCGCGGCCCGGCGGGTCCAATAGGCCTTGGCGACAGAGAAGCGGACCCGCTCGATCGTCGGGCCGTCGCCCAGAATCAGTCGCCCTATGTCCTCGAAGGGCAGCGTGCCGGCCTGAACGAGGCGGCGGGCCATGCGCAGGAGCAGATCATCCAGGGCGGGGCCGCGGGCCGTCATCAGCATCTGGACCCGGGCCTCGCCGATGCCTTCGGCAGCCAGAACCTCGCCAAGCCGGCGTCGGCCGCCGGCAAAGGGAGCGAGGCTGGTGGGCAAGCTCAGGATCTTGACGAACAGCGCGATCCGCCTGGCGCGGTCGAGATCCGCATCGGGTGCCGTCCGGACCAGGATTCGCTGAAAGGCGGGAACGACCGGCGCGTCGCAATCCATTCGGCGCAGGTTCGCGAGATCGCCGCGCCGCTCCTGGTGATGGAGGGCGCGCACCGCATTGGCAAGAGCGCCGATCAATCCGGACAAGGGGCTTTCGTCCCGCACCGGCTGCGGGGATGACTCTACGGCCACGGCAGTTTCAGGCAGCATCCTTACCCCTCCCGTAATAGGGTTTGAGTTCGCTCGCGCTGAAGAAGGCCTTGTTGAATGCGCTTTCGGCGCGAACCATGGCCCGATGCCGCCGGACTGCCGAGGTCGGCGACCCGCTTTCCGCAGCCCGAAGAACGGCCCGGGCGCGGTCGGCAAGGTCGTCGAGCCAGGCTTTCCGGATCGCTTCCCGGTCTTCGCGCGAGTCCGCGGACGCTTCCGCGAATAGCTTTTCGAAAAAGTCGGCGTCGACGCGCCGCTGGAACTGATCGAGGAACGGCTCGGCACGACGGGCGGATGGTTGATGCTGCGCCTGGTAGGCGGACGGCTCGGGCCCGTTCTGGAACAGGGTCATCAGCCCGAAGCGCAGGCACGAGCGCACGGCGGCGGCCTGCCGGATCCGGTCCTGCGCGCTGGCGCCGATGGAGGCGGCTTCGCCGGCCTTCATCCGGGCCACGATCCGGGCGGGTATCGGCACGCGCCGTTCGTGGAACCCTTCGGTCTTTCCCTGGCCGCGGACCAGCGCCCGGCACACCAGGGTCCAGCCCGGCCCCTTCTCCTCCGGCCCGAATTTCTGAAGGGGCGCTGCCTCGCACCCGACCTGAAAGAGGATGTCGGAAAGGCGACGATAGTGGAAACCGCTGCGGTCGACGGTCATGGCCTTGACCGAACCCTCCGCGGTGACGAGCGGCGTCCAGGGATCGCCCGTGACCCCGGCCTCCTCCTTGGTCATCGCGATGCGCGCGACCCGGCTGTTGCCGGCGCGCGCCGAAAGCTGCCCGCGATCTTCGACCAGACGGATGCGACGGCAGATTTCGACATAGTAGGGGTGCAACCCGCGGCGCGGCAGGGAAACCGTGCCGTCCCAGGGAATGAGCCAGAGAAGCGCCAACCCCTCCGGATCGTACAGGTCGTAGCGTTCGAGGATCTTGTCCTCCAGCGCGACGAGACGGCGGATATCGCGCATGACATGGGCGCCAAGGCCACCCGGCG
>Ga0310833_100742_pt1 | contig 19026 bp, 19 predicted proteins | sample SM_ome_FD_201312 | JGI IMG/M metagenome (GOLD analysis project Ga0310833, IMG submission 201312) | Sorghum-adapted microbial communities enriched on stacked mutant (SM) sorghum from Joint BioEnergy Institute, Emeryville, California... ...
ATATGGTCCAATTGGATCTGTTCGAGGATGTCGGTAAGCTCCGCGACCTGGGGTATGTGATGGACCAGATCCGCCACCGGTACGGCGCCACCGCGATTCTGAGGGCAAGAAGTTATACTGCAGGCGGTATCTTGCAGGATCGCGCAGGAAAAATCGGAGGTCACAAAAAGTGATGCGAGACCGTGGACATAAAAAATGGGTAAGCCTCATGCTCCCGGAACACAAAAAGCTTTTGGGGAAGTTTTATCAGGGACAGCATGATGTGAAAATGCCCGAACTGGATGAGCAAAGGCTTGAAGAGATTAATGATGCAGTAAAAAACGCGTTGCAAGAAGGCAGGCAAGTACACCTTACGTATTTTAATGCCAATCGCTTTCACGAAGTGAGCGGCATCATCAAGAATTGTAATATGTCTTCCGGCACACTCACGCTCATTGAGAAAAGCCAGGTATCCCGATCTATACCTTTCCATTCCATCGTTCAAGTGCAACTTATTTGATCCCGCGCTTTTTAGTGCGAAACTAAATATAAAAAGCGAATAATGGATGAGGGTGCACCACAAAACAGTTGAATAAACAACAAACACTCATCTGACTTCGGACTGTTTGAAAGGGAACGGAGATCAGCTGGTGGTAAAGGACGAAGGACGGATCGTTAATGTCCGTCCTTCACATTATTCGCTCAAATTTACTGAGGACAGCGTGAATGATTGCAGAAAGTCTGCTATAATCAAGAATATACCCCTATGTAATTTGTATTGTTGTTTCCACGATGGAGGCATGCGCCATCCATTCATTCTAAGTTGGACGGATGAAATGACGCTTGACCAAAGCGGCTAATGTGTAATGCATTGGGCGTTTTGGTCAGGCGTTTTTTTATCGCCTGAACACCAAAACTCATGATGAAAGGAGAGAATGGAGGCAGGGTATGAGCAAAAAGGCAGCCAGAAGGATTGCACTGATCACGGAGTCTCAAACCCGGCAGGATCAGCCCATGCCGGCACATCTGTTTTACCGTAGTACAAAAAGCCGTTGGATTTGTGCTGTGCTGGAGTACCTGAGTGCACGGGAGTTTCCCCGTGAGGATGCGTTCTTTGTCAGCTTGGTTAATCAAAAAATCTATGGGTATGAGGAAGTTATTCATCCATACCCAAAGAGTAAGTATCATCCTCGCAAAAAAGAGTGTGCGGCATTCGCACGGGAGATTTTGACGTTCATACAGGCCTTCCGGGAACCGATCTTTGTCGAGTTGCATATGAGCGGTATCTTGGCCTATGAACTCATCCCTCTTTTTAAAGAAAATGACATTCCGTTCAGGTTCTACGGGGAAGGAGTGTCATTGGCGGCCAAGCCGGTTTATTACCAGCGCCTTATTGATGAGGAGTTAGAAAAACGCAAAGTAAGGCAGATCAAACAAGAAAAATGGGCGCTGGTAGCGGGTATCGTTAGACGATCACCGACTGAAGCCCAACGGATTCTGGATGACTATGGCCACAAAAGTTACCTTTTTCCGCCCAATGTTGAGCCCCACCTCGAAGAGCTGAAGCATCTCTTGAAGAAGCACCATGAACGCAAGAAGCATGAAAAAGAAGCGTTCGATGAGTTTGTTTCGCAGCTCGAAAAGGAGGAGGATGCAAAGGAATTTGAATCATTTATGAGTAGCGTTAACTTTCTTTACCAATTGGTATCTAATCGGGTCCAATATGAAGCGATCAAAGGACGCTTCGGAAGGACGATGTCGAAGTTCGAGCGTTACTTGATCAAGCGTGAATACGCGCTGGAAATCGAAAACAAAATCAGCGCAGCCTTATTAAGGCTGCAAATAATGCTGTTGTAGTGTGTGGTGATGCATAAATGTACTGCATAAATCGTTGGGGGCCGGTCGTTATTCTCTAAATCAGGCGCGATGAAGGAGCAAGAGCCCAGACGGTAAAGGAGAGCTGTCTGATGCAGGCGCTTGCTTAGAGCCCATTGCGGCCACCCTTCGGCTCATATCCCTAACGGGACAAGTAGCGGCCGCGCAGCTCCTCTCGGTATGCGCGGTAGGAAATGGGTAGATTCCTGCCTTCTCCGATTTTAAAAAAATCGGAAAAGGAGAGTAACGACCCATGAATCGGCTTTCCAACGTAAAATCCCCTCTTCGTTATTTCGGAGGGAAAGGGCGACTTGCAAAACACCTCATCCCCTTCTTTCCTGAAGATCTCACCTATTCGGTATATGTTGATCTTTTTGGAGGGGGCGGCCATGTGTTGGCACAAAAAGCCAAGACTTCCCGCATTGAAGTGTTCAACGATATCGACGCAGACTTGGTTAATTTTCTGACGGTTTTGGTAGGGCCGCAAAGGGAAGAGTTGAAACGCAGACTTCGCGCGCTGCCCACCAGCCGGTATCTGTTTGAAAAGTGGCAGGATGAATGGTTCCAAGGAATTCGCCCCAAATCGGATCTGGAGCGTGCGATCCGGTACTATTACATCCAGCGGATGAAAATCGTTCCTCACCCGAACGAGAGGAGCGGATTCCGAGCAAGCAAATTTAAAAGCCCGGCTGCCGACTACCAACATTCGATTGATCACCTGGAGAAATTTGCCGATCGATTCCGAGAGGTCGTGATCGAGCAGAAAGATTTCCGTGAGATCATCGACATATACGACAGTCCGGCGACCTTCTTCTTTGTTGACGCTCCTTATGTAGACAGAGAAAGGTTTTACAAGGGCTCGTTTAACAGAGAGGACCATATTGATCTTGCAAACCGTCTATCCCAAATTAAAGGTAAAGCAATGGTGACCTATTACGCCGATCCTTTAATTCTCGAATTGTACAAGGGATGGAGAATGGAAACCATTGATGCTGCGGTAGGCGGAGTTATAAAGTCTGAGTTGGGTCAAGTCCGTAATCGTAATACGGAGCTGATTTTCATGAATTATGACGAAGAAAAGCAGCTCTTGCTGTGGGACAATATTTGAGGAAGAGACAGGAGCGAGATTCCGCTCCTGTCTTCTTTTTTTGGAACATACAGCGCTTTCCTTCTCTTTTCGCTTTATGATAAAATATAGGCATATCACGATATTGTGTTAACGCCGGTATATCTCCTGCACGCGCATGGAGATCATTTTAAGTAAAAAGCACCTCACAAGGTGATTAAAGAATCAATGCACACGTAAAGTGTGACCCATTCTTTAGTCGGTTTGTGAGGTGCTTTTTTTCTTTGCACCTACAACCCAACCGTCCCATAACGGACGACAAATCAAGGAGGGGAAAGTAATGCAGGTTTCGCAGTTGGATGAAGTCTCCTTACTAAAATTAGCTGCAGTGGCTGAAGCCCAGCCTCATCGTGCTTTTAGAGTCTGGAAAAGACTTACGAAGGCGTTGATGGAAGTTGTGGAAGGGAAACGAGATGTCGAGACAGCGTTCAACGATATCCAAATTCGCGATTGCCTTCCGCAGCATACGATTCTGGCAACAACATGGAGTATTGACGATATTTTGGAGTATTTCCCGTACGGCACATCCAATGATGAGATGTACGAGAAGCTTCAAGAACTTGAAAAAAACCTTAATGAGGTTGCCGTCTGTTACGGTCACGAGGTAATTAGTGACACGTTTGGGCGCCAAGCTGATAATCACGTTGTCGTCCAAGAAGTTTGGGCGGTAAAAGATTTGGAAGCCGGATATGGTGATATTTATCTCCACGAGCAGGACGCAATTGAAGCTCATGGGGCCGAAAATATCTTTAAAGGTTACTCCTTGTCGGGCGGGCCAGCAATTAGCTCCTTCCTCGCAGAGCATTTTAGGAGTTTTTACGAGAGTAAACAGGAGCTTCTCAAAGAGATCGAGATGCATGACGGGCTTGTGCATCTCGTAAAAAACTGGGGGATCTTTGAGGATGTCCTAAGAGATCCGGAAGTGGCTTGAATTCAATTTACGCAAGGGAGCGGGGGAACAATCCCGCTCCTTTGTTTGTGGAGGGATTTGAAATGAGGTACTATGCGGAAGTCTCAAATGATTACATCGAGCGGATTGATGATCCGGATGGCAACAGACTGAACGATGTGGTGGCTATCTGCATCGACGGGTACAGAACTGACGAAGAAGGTCAGGTTATTGCGAAGGTATTTGGGATAAAACGAGGCAACGAGGTTCAGGTTTTCGTTGATTACCATACGGTTGAAGCCCGGAATGACGAATTGGCTCAAATTGCGATTCAAGGGGCCATTTCGCGAATTCCATCGCTGTTTGGTGTTCGAAACAGTACAATGGGATGATTGCCCAAAGGAGGAAGCAAGGATGAAAAGCATTACGGTAGAGCGTGTGTTGAAGGCTTATGAAGCCGGTGTCATCAGACCTGGTTTTAAAGGCTGGGGAAATATAGAGAAAAACTGTGGCTGCGCAATAAGCGCTCTGGCCATTTACGAAAAAAATGATTGGTATAACTGCATTAGTGACGTGCTCGAAAATATTGATCATCACGGCACGGTCGAAATCTGCGAAGCGGTGGGCGTGACCTGGCCCTATATGCTCGGATTTACCGATGCGTTCGATGGCATGAAATGCGGAACCAGTAGGCAAGGCCCTCCTCATTGGGATGGAAAAGATGAATCCGAGTATTTTCAAGGATATGAGGATGGTGTGAAAGTTCGTGCAGCTGTAATTGCAAAATATTTTCCTGAACATGCAAAAGTGTAAGCCGGCGGGTCTTTATCACGACCTGTCGAGACACAGCATTCCGGTTGTTTCCTGATTGAGTGGAGCGAGGCATAAGTGCAGGGCAAGGGAGTAGCCGGTGAAACCCCGGCTGGCCGCTTCAAGCGGCCTCCGCTCAACCTGAAGAAACTCCAACTTCTCAATCGCTCGCTTTGCAAGCTTTGTTCTGATCCGCTTTCGCACGTCTCACCCCTCCACTTTCTCTAGCAGATCAAGGCGGTAATAAGCACTAACAGACCACAACAATTTGGGGTTATCTGTTTGATCCCATGTGACGTATGCCCTTAATCCGTTTTTCGCGATTCTGCGCACCACCCCGAGGACAAGGTTGTGATCCTTCTTGTGCCGTACAACGTCACCGGGTTTAATCACCGGGTCTATGATCGGCTCCTTAACGTCTATTCCGAGCACTTCAGCAGCCAACATAATCCCCGTCGCAACACCGCGAGATTTGATGTCATCCGATCCAACATATTGGTTGTACATTTCCTTCAGCTTATTAGCGGTTGTTACGTCCATTTTCATCCGTTTTCTCCCTCCTTCGGCGGTTCGGGCAGCGGTTGCCAGTGGGTTACATCTGCATCCCAGAATCCAATGAAACCGCCGTTTACGAAGCGTGCTGTTACGATAGATTGTTGATCATGGTATCTGTAGTAGATCAGAACTGTTTCACCAACCGCAGGCAACCGCTCATTGACGCTGATCCATTCACCGCGTTTCAGACGGTCGAGTTCGGCACGGAGCTGTTCGTTCTCGCGTTCCAGCTGAGCTATTTCGCAGAACGGACATTTGCGCCTGAGATAATCATGTTCGCAAATGTTGCTCATTCCACCGTCACCCCGATTTCGTGAAGGATGTCGCGGGCGCGTTGGCCCTCGTCATAGTAAATCGCCTCTGCCGGCCCGATCAACGTTCCATGCCGCAAGTGGTGTACTTCTTGGACGTAATTGGTTTTGTCCGCATACCACCGCAACCCCTCGATCAGCTTGTCTCGTTCCGCCTTATGATGGTTCGCGGCCTTGATCGCCAATTCCTGAAACTTATGCAATTCTTCACGCAACATGTTGCTTTCTTTGCGCGTTTGTTCCAACTCGTCCAGCAGAAACCGGATTGCGTCTCTGACTTCGTAACTGTAGTTGTAATGACCTGTCGAATGTTTTTCCAGAATCTCCGCGATCTTCTGTTCACGGTTCATGTTCATCCTCCCCATCCATCAACGCCAGCAGGGCGGCTTTGCATCGGTCAGCGGGTGATGCGTGGACGTAATCGAACGTTGTTACATAGTCCTTTTGACTCCGAATCACAATTTGGAGCGCTTGACAGTATGCGACTCGCAGATTGCGTTTATTGATTTCCTCCTCCACTTCCCACGCGGCGTAGATATTCATTGACGGCGACCAACGTGGATCAGGATCACGGACGCCGAATATTTGATGGGCAACAAGCGCATCCAACTCCCGCCCCGGCTTCATGGCCAAAATCTCATCCTGCGTCATGGTTCTATCCTCCTCACCGTACACCAATACATTTTCCTAGCCGTACACAATTTCTATCGAGACTATGCACGCGGCATATCTTATTCAGCGCGTTTTCCCGTGCTTCTTCTTCGTTTCTACCGATTCCCTTTGCTTCGCCTTCCTGAAAGAACGTCATCGTTTGGATATATCCTTCAAATGTGTATTCGCGGTACTCATCCATTCCCTTTTTCCTCCAATCCGGCCAGTTCTTCAAGTGTCGCGCATCTTTTGGCGATACTCTCCTACAGTGTCCCGGTAATCCGCCATCGATAATCGCCACTCCAACACGATCGTATTTCCTGTATTCGGCTTTCAGGTATTGCTCTGCATGCCGTTGTTCCTCTCGTTATCGATGACATGAATGTGCAGGTCAGCGGCCTTTTCACGCCTCCTTTGCCTTAAGTCTACGGACTATATCATTTTCTGTCAAAGATAGACAATGCCAAATTCAGCAATGATTGATGGAGTTACCCCGGCCAACAGCCAAATCCGAAAAGAGATAAGAAGCGGGGCATGTGTTTAGACTTCCGCTTCTTGCTTAGAAAATGGAAAGTTGGATATCTTCAATAACAACTTTAAACCAGCTTTGATCTTGAAACCAGCGATCTTCAGAAAGCAGCCGATTTACTTCTCCCGGATCAAAATCCACCACCAAAAGAGGTTTGTTGGCCGGATGCCCAGACCAATAAAACGTTATCTGGTTGTTGGATATGACAGCTTTGTCGAAGGTTCCGCGATAGAGATACACTTTTCCGCTATGTCGCACGTTCCCTTTGAAGATATACGTGCCCGCCAACCCAGGAGACATTTCTACTTTATGAACATCTGCGAGTTTTCGGGTCCCCTTGTTCCACGAAATGTCATACCACAATTCATGACAAATCACAGTTCCGCGATAAATGTGTTTGTTCAATCTATTCTTAACCTCCTCGTAGAGGGGAGTTGCTTTTAGAGGATATCACGCTCCTGGGTCATTGTCATTTTTAAAGGGACCATGTACTTTTCACAATTGCCTGCACGCATCAGGTGATTTATAATTTATACATAGCCTAATAATACCCATGAACGATCACGGAAAGTCATGCGACGCTTCCGCATTCTGTAACCCCGAGGGGTTGATGGGCAACTGAAACAGTGTTTTCGGTATGCCGCTGTATGAATCGGAGCCAGACGTGTGGCTTTTTTTGATTGTTTCAGGGGATGAATGGCACTCGATCGAGTGATGGAAGAATGAATTCCGCCATCATGTGATCGAGTGTTTTTTTATTTCAAAATTCTCACAAAGGGGAGGGTAAGGCATTCTGGGGCGCCCACGCCCAAACAACATCCGAAAGGAGTAAAAGAACGATGTCGGTTAAATTCATTCTTGGCCGCGCCGGAAGCGGGAAGACTGAAAAATGTCTCAGTGAGATCCGGCAGGAGCTCCTTGCACATCCGTCCGGGGATCCGCTCATTCTGCTCGTACCGGAGCAAGCTACCTTTCAGGCCGAGCATGCGCTGGTCACGACACCTGGACTAAAGGGACTTATTCGAGCCCAGGTTTTGTCGTTTCGGCGTTTGGCCTGGCGGGTAATGCAAGAAACCGGGAATACAGCCGGCAACCCCATCGATGATGTTGGGAAGAAAATGCTCCTGATATGGATTCTCCAGCACAAGGCAGGGGAACTGAAGCAATTTCACGCTTTGTCGGAGAAGATGGGGTTCATCGATAACCTCAACACGTTAATTACAGAGCTCGGGCGGTATTGTCTGACTCCGGACATGCTGCAGGACCAAATGGAACGGATCGCGGATGAGGATGCAGATGAGGCACAGCTGAGGGCTAAACTCCACGATCTTCAGCTCGTGTTCCGCGAATTTGAGGCGCTGATGTCCGCAAAATATCTGGACGCGGAAGCGTATCTCAAACACTTGGCAAACCAGCTGCAGCATTCCTCACTGGCCGGCAAAGCGCGGATCTGGATTGACGGCTTCCACGGGTTTACACCTCAGGAGCTTGAAGTTGTGGCTCAGGCCATGGCACATTGCAAGGATGTCACGATTTCGCTCTGTTTAAACCGTCCGTATGAGGCGTACGAGATACCGGATGAAACGGATCTGTTCTATCCAACGGCCGCAACGCTGATCCGACTGCAGAAAAAAATCGAGGAGCTGGGCCTGCCACCGGCGACATTCGAGGTGCTGACCGATCAGCCCCGCTTCGTTGGCCGACCGATGCTTGCGCATCTGGAGCGGCATTATGAGGACCGGCTTATCGGGCGAAAAGTCGCCTACGATCAGCCAGGGGAAGAAATTGTCCTTTATGCCGCAGCGAATCGGAGAGCGGAAGTCGAAGGCGCCGCGCGGGAGATCCTTTCGCTCGTCAGAGATCACGGTATGCGATTTAAGGATATCGCCGTCCGTGTCCGGAATATCGAGAGCTATGGCGATCTCATCCGGACGACCTTTGAAGACTACGATATCCCGTATTTCCTCGATCAAAAGCGTACCGTGCTGCATCATCCGCTGGTGGAGTTCATCCGATCCGCCCTTGAAGTGGTGCTAGGGGGATGGCGGTTTGATGCCGTCTTTCGTTGCGTCAAAACAGATCTTCTTCTTCCACTCGTCGACGGCAAGCTGCCGCGTAAAAACAGCCGCAGGATTGCCCGGAACGAGATGGATGAGCTGGAGAATCTGGTCCTTGCCTTCGGCATCCAAGGTTCGAGATGGACGGATACGAAGAACTGGACCTTTACGAGGTACCGCTCTCTAGATGACGAGATTCCGGTAGAAGTGGACGCGACCTATGCCAAGCGGATGGACCACTTGCGCCGGACGGTTGCTCGTCCGCTGCGAAAGCTGCAAAAAAGGTTGAAGGCAGCGGATAATGTCCGAGAGCAAGTAGAGGCGGTCTATTGTCTGCTTGAAGATGTAGGTGTGGCCGAACAGATCCAGCGCTGGAGTGAAGAAGCTCTTTTTGCCGGCAAGCCCGAGAAGTCAAAGGAGCATGCCCAAATCTACGAGAACATCATCGACATGTTTGATCAGATGGTGGAGATTCTGGGTGAGGAAAAAGCTTCGCTTGAGCTTTTCCGAAAGCTCATCGATACCGGGCTTGAAGGTATCCAGCAAGGGTTGGTGCCGCCTTCACTCGATCAGGTGCTGATTGGAAGCATAGACCGAACCCGCTCCGCACAAGTCGCCGTAACACTCGTGCTTGGCGTCAATGACGGTGTGCTTCCGCAGGCATTCACCGAGTCGGGAATTATAACGGAGACGGAACGGGAGAAGCTTTTGGAAAGGGGGCTTCGGATGGCCGATAGTGCTCGCCGGAGACTCCTTGACGAGCAGTTCCTGATTTATACCGTTCTCTGCTCACCCTCGAAAAAGTTGTGGCTCAGTTTCCCTCTGGCGGATGAAGAAGGAGGGGCGCTCCTTCCTTCGGAAGTCATTAAACACCTCAAAATCATGTTCCCTTATGCTTTAAAGGGACATCTCCACGGCAAACCCGATTCGACTATGGATGATCGGGATCAAATCGCGTATATCTCCGCTCCTAATCACACCCTTTCGTATCTGATTGTGCAGCTGAAAGAATGGCTGAAAGGTGAACCGGTCTCCGACATCTGGTTTGATGTCTATAACTGGTATCTGTCACAGCCGCAGTGGAAGGACAGACTCGCCATTTTGTCGGGCGCACTTTCGTTTACGAATCAAGAATCACAATTGTCCGCTTCGACAAGCAAATTGCTTTACGGTGACGAGCTGATCACGAGCGTCACGCGGATGGAGCAATTTGTAGCCTGCCCATTCAGCCATTTTGCGATGAGCGGACTGCAATTGAAAGAGCGGAAGATTTTCCGGATGGCAGCTCCGGATGTGGGCGGGTTGTATCATGCATCCCTTAGAGCGCTGTTTGAAAAGTTGCGTGAGGAAGGCATCCCGCTTGAAAGCGTAAGTCCGGAAGCGCTCATGGAAAAAACAACGGCGGTTGTCAATGAGATTATACCGCGGCTCCCAGGGGGAATCCTCGCGAGCAGCCACCGATACCGGCACATCGCCCGGAAGCTGACGCGCGTGGTGCAATCCTCCGTGGTTGCCCTGCAGGCACATGCCAGACGTGGGGCATTTGTACCTGTCGGGTTTGAGGTGAGCTTCGGCCACGGTGGTCAGCTGCCGCCGCTTGAGATCCAGCTTGCACAAGGCCGCAGGATGCAGATTGCCGGCAGAATTGATCGGATTGATGTGGCAAGGCAGGGAGAGAAGGCCTTTCTTCGCGTCGTTGATTACAAGTCCAGTGCGAAGTCTCTGAATCTGGAAGAGGTTTACCACGGGCTTTCGCTTCAAACGCTGACTTACCTCGATGTGGCCGTCCGGAATTCGGAGAATTGGCTTGGACAGAAGGCATCACCTGCCGGTGCACTTTACTTCCACGTTCATAATCCGATCGTAAATGGCAACAACCCGGCAGCGAACGAGGCTGTCGAAAAGGAAAAGCGCAAGTCGTTCAAGATGGAAGGGCTTGTCCTGGCGGATCCTGATGTGGTGAAGCTGATGGATTCGGAAATCGGTTCGGGCACTTCGGATATCATCCCGGTCGGCATCAAAAAGGATGGAGGCTTTTACAGCAATTCCTCTATCGCCACTGTGGAGCAGTTCGAATCCCTTCAAAAACATGTACATGAAACGCTCGCTAAGGTCGGTAGGCGAATCTACGATGGAAGTGTGGAGATCGCGCCGATTCGAACGAACAAAAAGACAGCCTGCACATTCTGTCCCATGAAACCGGTTTGCCAGTTCGATCCTCTCTTTCACGGAAACAAACATCATCTCCTGAAAGGGATGTCGAAAGACGAGGTATGGCAGGTTCTTCATGAGAAAGAAGCGGGTGCAGCGATGTCGCAATAACAAACGAAAGGAAGAACACCATGTCCGTGAATAATTGGACGACGGAACAGCGGCAGGCCATCGAAGCAAGGAATCAGGACATTCTGGTTGCCGCCGCTGCCGGCTCCGGAAAGACGGCCGTTTTGGTTGAACGGATCATTCGAAGGATTACGGATGCAAAAGATCCTGTAAATGTCGATGAACTCTTGATCGCGACATTCACTAAGGCAGCGGCGGCCGAGATGAAAGATCGGATCCGGGATGCGCTTGAAAAGGAAGCGTATCGGAATCCGGATAATGCACACATCCGGCGTCAGCTCTCATTCATACATCGTGCAACGATATCAACCTTGCATGCGTTTTGCAAGGACGTGATCCAGCGTCACCATCAGGCGATTGACCTTGATCCTGGATTCAGGATCGCCAATGAGACCGAAGCGGCTCTTATTCGTCAAGACGTGCTCGATGACCTCATGGAGTTGCGGTACGGGTCCATGGCGGAAGGCGACGCATTCTGGTCATTGGTGGAATGGTTCGGGGGCGAAAGGGACGATGAGGCGCTCTTTCGCCTCATTCAAAAACTCTACGATGCATCCCGCAGTCATCCCAATCCGGATGGTTGGCTCATGCAAATGGCCGAGATGTTCGAAGGATCGAACGCCGGAAACGCATGGTTTGAGAGTCTACTCGATGATGTTCGCCTGGAACTTCAGAGCATCAAGGCGCTGATCCGGAATGCGATCCAGATCGCTACGTCGCCAGGTGGCCCGCTTCCGTATCTGGACAACCTACAAACGGAATTTGAACGGATTCAGGCTATCGAAGCGGCCGCAGAGTCGTGGGAGGCGTTGTACGATCAGATTCAAATCAACATCTTTGATCGGCTGAAGCCCTGTAAAAAGGATGCGTACGACGAAACGCTGATTGCGCGGGCGAAGGACTACCGGGATGCAGCCAAAAAGGCTTTCGAGAAACTGAAAGAAGAGCTTTTCGAGCGCACACCGGATCAGTTCCGCTATGAACTTTCTCAAATGGCGCCTGTCTTGCGGGAGTTGGCCGAATTGGTCACCACGTTTGCGGCAAGGTACCAGGAAGCGAAGCGGGAGAAAAATCTCGTGGACTTTTCGGACCTTGAGCATCTGGCGTTGAAGGTGCTTGCTGTGACGGATGAGTCGGGACGCCTTCTACCGTCCCCAGCTGCGCTGTCGTACCAGAAGCAGTTCAAAGAGGTGCTGGTCGACGAATATCAGGACATCAATCGCGTCCAAGAGGCGATTTTGTCTCTTATCAGCCGGCAGGATCCGGGCAACCGGTTCATGGTAGGGGATGTGAAGCAATCCATATATCGCTTCCGACTTGCAGATCCGAGTCTTTTTTTGGAAAAGTACACCCGGTATCCAAAAGACGGAAGTGGTAACTGCTTGCGCATCGACCTGTCACGGAATTTCCGGAGTCGGCGGGAAATCGTCCATGCGGCGAACTTTGTCTTCCGGCAGATCATGAGTGAGAGGGTAGGGGAAATTCTCTATAACTCCGACGCCGAACTGGTGTATGGGGCCGGCTATCCCGAAGAATTATCGGAGGGCCAAGATTACACCCCTGAGCTGATTCTCATTGATCGGAGTCAGGGGGGAGTAAGTGATGGTCCATCCATTTTCGACGATTCGGAGAACGGAGAAGAAGCCCGAGACTTTCTGGCCGATGAAATGGACGAGCTGGAACCCGCTCGGCTGGAGGCGAAAGCCGTTGCCCAGCAGATCAAGAAGCTGATGGGACAGTGCGGTGGAGATCGTTTTCTGGTCTACGACAAGAAGCTTGGTGATATGCGGCCGGTCACCTACCGGGATATGGTGGTATTGATGCGATCCCCGCAAGCATCCGCTTCCGTCTTTATCGAGGAGCTGAAGCAGCAGGGGATACCGGCCTATGCCGAGCAGAACACGGGATATTTCACCGCAACGGAAGTCGAGACAATGCTTTCGTTGCTGCAGGTGATTGATAACCCGTACCAGGACATTCCGCTTGCTGCGGTCTTGCGCTCGCCCATCGTGGGGATAAACGCCGAAGACTTGGCACAGATTCGAGGCGTTTACCGCCGAGGTGATTTTTATGAGGCGGTGCTCAAATACGTGGGCGAATTGCTGCCTTCGGAAGTCTTCCAGATCGAAGCTCAGCTTGAGGCCGCTGCAGCCTCTGAAGCCACTATGCCGCCTCCCGACTCCAACGAATTGGCAAGGATACTAAAGAGTTTCCTGACACGGCTAGAGGAGTGGCGTACAGCGGCCAGGGAAGGGGCGCTTTCCGATCTCATTTGGAGGATCTACCGGGAGACCGGCTATTATGATTTCGTGGGAGGTCTCCCCGGTGGTGTGCAACGTCAAGCAAATCTGAAGGCTCTGTACGACCGGGCGCGTCAATACGAAGCCACATCTTTCCGTGGCCTGTTCCGGTTCCTGCGTTTCATCGAGCGGATGAGAGAATCGGGCAGCGACCTTGGCACAGCGAACGCGATCGGTGAGCAAGAGGATGTCGTCCGGGTGATGTCCATTCATAAAAGCAAAGGCTTGGAGTTCCCCGTAGTGTTTATTGCGGGATTGGCCAAACCGTTCAACCAGCAAGACTTAAACGGCCACTTCTTGATTCATCGTGAGTTGGGGTATGGGCCTAAATACATGGACACCGATCTGAGAGTCATCTATCCTTCTTTGTCTTCTCTTGCAATCAAGAGACGACTGAGAATGGAGATGCTCGCTGAGGAAATGCGTATTCTGTACGTGGCGATGACCCGTCCGCGTGAGAAAGTGTACTTGATTGCCGCTGTCCGTAATTTGGAACAGCAAATTCAGAACTGGTCTAAGCATGTCGAGCATCCGGATCTACATCTTCCGGATTTTGAGCTCTCCAAAGCAAACAGCTATCTGGATTGGATCGGACCTGCCCTCATCCGGCATCCCAACGCAGAAATCCTTCGCAACATGACCGGATTTGGTTATGTTGAAGGGATGGACGATCCTTCTCAATGGAAGGTCCAAGTTATCGGGCTGAGTTCTGTGATCGAACCGCTGAGTGAAGAGGGCACGGCGTTTGGAGATGTGGATCGGGACGCCATCATGGGTCAAATCCTTAACCTGCAGCCCGTACATGTCGCATCCTCTTATGGGGATGAAATTAACCGCCGGCTCAATTGGGAGTATCCTCAGGCTGTTGGGACCAAATTATTATCCAAAACCTCGGTGACGGAACTGAAGCGATTCAGTGAAGTAAGTCCCATGGGGCGAATCCCATTGGCTGACGATGGGTGGGAACCCCACATTCCTGGGTTGTCTTTCCAACAATCATCGACTTTATCTCGCAGGCCGCGTTTCCTGGAGGCAGATGGGAAACTTCCGCCGGCTGAAAGGGGAACGGTATATCATACCATTATGCAAAATCTACCGTTCGACCGCGGCCGCATGACCGTTAAAGTCATTAAAGAAGCAATTCAGGAAATGATCGAGAAACGGCTCTTAACGGTCAAACAAGCGGATACCGTCGATGTTCGTCAGATCGCCCAATTCTTTCGGCAAGGTCTCGGGAAGAGGATTTTGGCGGCAAAGCATGTTATGCGGGAGGTACCGTTCTGCTACGGTTTAAAGGCTTCGGATATCTATCCGGATGTATATGGTTCTATTGGCGAGGAAACGATCCTTATCCAAGGCGTGATCGACTGTCTGTTCGAGGAAAAAGAAGGGTTTGTTTTGTTGGATTACAAGACGGATTCGACAAAGGGCAAGACCGCCGAGGAGCTAATTGACCGGTATCGTCTCCAACTGAATCTATACAGCCGTGCGATTGAAGACACATTAAATCGAGTGGTCGCATCGAAGTATCTTTATTTCTTTGATGGTGGCTTGCTGATTGAAGTCAATTGATGAAAAAGAGGGGACGATCGATTTGTCGTCTCCTCTTTTTTTTTCCGTGAAATCCCATGTTATTGGGTAATCCATGCATTATGATCCATAAGATAAATTATGTAAATTAGTTGAAGATCGTTTTCTTTAGGTGAACTGGCAGGCAAAAGGTTAGAGTCTTATTTCAGTTTAAGTCACTCGTTTTGTATTTTACGTTGAGAGAATCACAGGGACGGCAGCAAAACTTAAGGCAATAGTAGCCAGGAGCATGCTCTTTTCTTGCATAAAGGACCTCCAGTAAAAAAACGGCATAACGTAAAGCAGTAAATTAACATAAAAAATATTATGTAAACATAATGCTGGTGATCTATAAGATTATTGCTGTAAGAAACCATTTTGAATGTGCCGGGTTAGTGCGGGTACATCTTCAAATAAAAAATCCGGTCCCGCTTCGATCAGTGTCTCTTTGTTCCTTGTTCCCCAGAGGGCAGCCCCTGCCAATACCCCTGCTCGTTTTGCCGCAATAATATCGTTTGGATCGTCTCCGATGGCAATAATCGAGTCTTTTGGAATGGAGAGCCTGGATATTGCCAAAAGGATGGGATCTGGGTGAGGTTTTCGTCTCGGCGTGTCATGGTAGCAAATCATTGTATCGGGCTGCCACCCCCAAAATTTAACGATTCGACTGCAGTATGAATGAGGGCTCGATGTTACAATGGAGTAGGGGATGTTATTTGCCTTGAGCGTCATCAGCAACTCATTTATACCAGGGTAGGGGGCAAGCGTAGGGATCATGCTGTACACCTGCGCCCAATTCCTACTTCTGCGATATGGTTCTGCTGCTTCCGAATTCACAAGGGTCTGGTCCAGATCAAAGATAATTGCCATGCTTCCACTTCCTTGGTCAGAATAACGTCAACTGGTCGCCATCATCCATTAATCCGTAATGGGTGCTTTTTTTTCTGTTATTTATATCTGGGCCGAATTGAATTTCTGAAGTCCGCTTCATCATCGAAATGAAAGTTTCGAGATCTTCGGGTGTAAAGAGCGGAAGTGCTTTGCCTTCTTGGAGCAACTTTTGATTGCCTCTCGATTTGTCGTTGTTGTTTAAGTATTTTTCCGGATGTTTCAGACATCCCAATGGTTTTCCTTGTTCAAGACAATAGTCCACCGTATGCATGGTTCCGCCTTTGATGTCGGTTTCAATCACCGCTACTCCGGCGCTCAGCCCGCTCTGGAGACGGTCACGTTCAATAAAAAAGTTTGGTTTCCCTCTTACGCCCAAATCATATTCGCTGATCAGGCAACCGCCCGTGGACACAATTTCCTCAGCAAGTTCCCGGTTCTCTTTCGGATATACTGGCGTATCCAATCCTTGTGCGAGCACCGCCACCGTAATGCCTTTTCCGTCAATGCAGCCACGGTGTCCGGTTGCATCGATCCCTTTGGCCAGCCCACTGACCACCACAAGCCCTTTTTCCGCAAAGATTTTGCCGAACCGGTGTCCGCAGATCGCTCCATAGTCTGAGGGTTCACGGGTACCGATAATCGCGACTGAAAGCTCACTATTCAGTGCATCCGTATTTCCTCTTGCAAAAAGCAGTACCGGGGCGTTCGGAATGACTTTCAGTCTTACTGGAAAATCCGGATCATTAAATCCAAGCACTTTAATGCCCAGACGGTCACATTTTTCAATTGTTGTACGGGCTTTGTTGTATGCCGTTTCAAGTTCGAAATCGTCCGGCATTTTGATCCGGGGCACCACAGCTTTTGCCTCTCGTAAGACATCTACGATCTCCCGAAGTGTCGCCGGCGTAAAACGGATCATTCGATTGATGTCGTGGACCATCGTTCGGCCGAAACCTCGAAGATTGAGTAAGGTAAGAATATGCAAGGTTTGCAGCATTAATATCCCTCCGTCTGGGCTAGCGCAAAACATTGTACTACTGATGCGCCGGCTTTCAAAAGCAACTCTCTACATGCAAGCAGGGAGTTGTTAGAGGTCGTTACATCATCCATGAGCAGGACCTCTTTGTTATGTATTATATGGGAATTTCGTACTTCGATCGAGTTAAGGTGAACTTCTTTGTCCCGCGAACCGCCATGTGCCAGTTTTTCAATCATTTTGGTTCTGACTAAGCAGGAAGTTGCGTCATATCGGCCGTTTTGAGCCAAACGAATAGCCAATTTGCGAATGCCGGTGTCAATATTTGCAGGGTTGTGGGAAGGCACAACAGCTATGGCAATGCCGACATTTAGCATGCGATTAACGACATTGTAAAAGTGATCAATACCGTTCGGTTTACCTTCCTTCAAATCCAGGATCAATCCGGAAAACGTCGTAAAATGGGGATTCCGCATTCCGTAAATGCGATAAGGCGTATATTTGTCCAAGTAAATTACTGTAGATGGATTGTTGTTTGCCGGGTGCAAAAAGATCATGCCTAGTATTCCCTCCAAGAAAGGCTGATGATTGTCGCACCTATCCTGTCTATTTGTCTCTGCAGTAAGTGAATAGTAGATATGTTCGACATGATGTTACTTTTTTCCTGTCGTTAGTGTGCCATATATAGGCTATAAGGATCATATCTCTGTAGGCCTGGAACCAGATATTAAAATGAATAAAGGGAATTATAGGATGAGGAGAGAAGTATCTCTGTTGACTGATGATATTCAGTTACATACGGTGAGACTGTTATGAATCAAGAGGAATTTTGGGAGTGCGTAATTAAACGATTTCCGCGGCATTCCGCGTACCGAGAGTATGTGGAATCGCTGGGTAGGAGGAACGTTGGGCTTATAAGCAAAATCGAAAAAATCTCCAAACTTTATGGTCTTTCGGTGAAGCAAGTTTGTGATGCATTGGATGAAGTGGGGATCTGGTATGAGGATGGAACCGCAGATCTTGAACGTTTTCAATTGATTGCATCCGAAATAGCTAAGATCAGCCAAAATGATGTAGGTGCGACATTCCGTCTACATCGTGTACCACCCCTTGATCAAGACATCTCTGTTCGACATGCACTTGAGGTTCCAGATCGTTATCGAGATCTGGAATACCAGAAGATCATTCTCAAGTCTCCCATTCCCGAGATCCTTGAGACCCTTCTGGATGATCCTAGGCATGTAGTCTATGTGCATCTTTTTGAAAAGTTCGAGGTAAATTACAAAATTCCTAATGCCGTGATCCGGGCCATAATTCATTACATGATAGTCCATAATCGCGCCTGGTCTACCTCATATCTTGAAACAGTCGCCACAGACCTTCTCATAAACAGAGTGACTTCATTCGACCAAGCGATGGATCATTTCGCCAAACGGTTATCCTGGACAAAATCAATAGGATGATTTTTCGCAGCACTGTGATTATTCACCTGCGGAAGATCAATTCTTAGTTAATCAGGTTATGGTTCTTCAACTCACTAATAGCCTTTTGGTACTTCTCCAGCCGGCGCTTGTCAACATCGGTCGGATTGGGGATTCGAGACAAATCACAATTGTCTTCAAGATCGAGGATCTTAACCCGTCGTGCCAGAGCAATCGTAAGTTTCGCCCTGTCGCCTGGTTAGACAATCGATTGCTTCAACAATCTTATCGTCGAACCCTTCGCGTTTGATGTCGTCCAAGGTTAAGGGGGTATCCTCTACAATGTCGTGCAGGAGTGCGGTAATTCGCTCTTCTTCAGTTGAAGCTCGGAGCATAATCCGTAAAGGGTGGAGGATATAAGGGTTCCCGCCTTTATCCTTCTGACCTGCGTGATGTTGGGCGGCAAGGACAAGTGCACGTGTTAAAGCTGACATGTTCGGTCCCTCCTTAGGTGTGTACTTTAATGGTTTGTGGATTTACACATTCTATTATAAAAAATTACAATTCATATTTCAGGAGCGCCATCATCGATTAATCGCATGTTTAAAGATTCGGTTTACATGTACAGGTCTAGGAACGAATAATCCCGGAAAAGCATTGACCCCTAAAAATGGGAAATGTATTATAGAGGTAATTAAATACGTGAAATGGGAAGCACCCTGCAGGCAATCCTCGCCCAGCATGGTG
>Ga0310833_100745_pt1 | contig 18918 bp, 11 predicted proteins | sample SM_ome_FD_201312 | JGI IMG/M metagenome (GOLD analysis project Ga0310833, IMG submission 201312) | Sorghum-adapted microbial communities enriched on stacked mutant (SM) sorghum from Joint BioEnergy Institute, Emeryville, California... ...
AAAACGTGTGCCTATGTAATTTTGCGTTTTTTTCTATCTTCAGTCCCCAAAAACCTTGCTGTTATGCGATTCTTTATTTTTCATGTGCCTAAAATTGCTGATTTACTGTCGAACTCGGGGTTCAGCGGCCATTCGTATTATTAAATGCTTGTTATTTTAGTCATCAAGGATGTGAAATGACGGGATGAATTTGCAGAGCCACGGCAAGATCAGGTTGCCACGACGGAGCAGGCGAATGGCAATCATTTGGATGCTGACGTTCTTATTGGTCTGAATGCGCTCTCGCCGGTCGGCAATGTGCGCGCCCGCGATCTCGATTATTCCGAACAGTGGGAGCTTGAGACGATTATCAGGCAGGACGGGGTCGACATCCCCGAAGGGGGTCACCAGCACCAAGCCGGTGGACGTGGTGATCAAATTCCGTGTGCCGGTCAAAGGCGACGTTGTTCCGATGGAGCCGGAGAATCCCGTGCAACACGGCGATACGGTGACCTTCGAACTGACGGACCAGTTCCACCTGATCTCCGGCACCGTCATGGAATTGCGGATGGGTCCGATCCTGATCGGCCATGTCACGCTGGGAACGGATCCTGTCAGCAAGATGGTGACGGCCACCGTCGTGTTCGATGGCGCCCCGGAGGTTTTTGACGGAACGTACGATTCGGTATATGGCCGCATCGACGTTTCGCTCGAATACGACGACAGCGGAGCCGACAGCAATGGCGAAGTCAATCCCGTCACGATCCTGGAAAAGGATTTCTACATAGATGTGCCGCCTCAGCCGATCACGTACGTGGTGAAGAAATCCGGCCAGGCCACCTCGCTTCCCGGGAGGTGACCTGGACGATCGATGTGGAAGCCACGCGGGGCGGCACGCTGGTCGATCTAGAGGGGTATCGGATCGTCGATGATCTGCAGCATGCGGGCAATTATGTCGCCGGTTCCTTCGAAGTCGACGGTGTGCCCGCGGTTCCCGGGATAACGGGCAGCACACTCGAGTACATGTTCCCCGAGGGCTCGACCAGTCCGCTCAAGATTACTTACAAGACCGAGATTCCGGAGAGCCGCTACTATACGGATACGGAGCAGACGCTGAGCAATCCGGTTCAACTGCTGGATGACGACGACGTGGTCGGCACGGCCCAGGCGGAAGTGAAGTTTACGCCGAAGTGGATCGAGAAGTCCGGCGAAGCCGTCGAAAACACCGGCGTCGGCTACTACGATCCGACCAACCGTACCATCACCTGGACGATCATCGCCAACCACATGGGAGCGAGTCTGAGCGGGGTCAAAATCACGGACGAGCTGAAGGGTGGCCTGACTTTCGCGTCTGCCGAATGGAGCAGGTGGACCGGGGCGGCCTGGGATGCGCCCACGCCCATTGTCCCAGATGCCAATCATGAATATATGCTCGGAACCATCAACTCGATGATCAAGCTTACGATTGTGGCCAATGTGCCGAATGAAGCCTATACGACGGGATTGACCAATTACACCAATACTGCGACCATTTCCTGGGGAGGCTATGAATTCGGTTCGGGCAGCGTTGAAGTCCCCATCGGATTCAATGCCATCACGAAATCGGGTACGGCGGACTCGGCGAATCGCCTCATTCACTGGACCGTCACGGTCGATGTCAAGGGACAGACGATCCCCGACCTGAGAGTCTACGATCTTCTGGTTCACGGAGGCGGCAGCCTCCCCGGATCCGCCACGGGATTTCCCGCCGGCCTGGATCGGAATGATCTGACGCCCCGGTACAATCAGAGATACGGCGGAAATTTCTCGGTTAGTTCCGGAAGCGCGACGGTAAACGTGATCCCCATCATGCAGGGAGGCAACCATGTGGCCGATCTGCTGGAAATTTCGAATCTGGCCACGAATCAACCGAACACCTTCCATTTCGACAGTCTGATCGCGGATCCGACCTATTACGCGGGCAATGTCACGAGAACTTTCCGCAATACGGCAACCTTGTTCAGCGCGTACAATAAGCTGAACGAGGCGCAGGCATCGGTCAACTATCCCGCCAATGTCTTGCGGAAGCAGTTGCTGACAAGAGCGGCGATCGCCGATCCGGTGGCCGGGGTGAACAGCGAGCGAACGGAAAATCCGTCCCTGGGATTCGACTATCAGGACAAGTCGGCCATTTTCCGGTTGAGCGTCAACGCGCAAGGCATTGATCTGACCGGAGCGCTTGGCGAACCAGTGACGGTGACCGACACCTTGCCGGCAGGCTGGGAGTTCGCCGAGATCGTACCGGGTTCCGATTATCTGATTTTCGAAGGGACGCATGAAGGCAACGGCAATGTCCAGGCCTCGGTTTCCGCGTTGAACAGCGTTGCCGGGCTGAACGCCGCGGTTGGCGGAGATACGGCAACCTTCACGTTCAATGTGCTGGACCGGCCGTATGTGATCCTTCTCAAGGCGAGACCGACCACGGGCGAGGCGGAAAGCTATTTCTCGAAAAATCAGACGATCACGAAGACGAACAACGTCCAGCTCCATTCGGCGAGCTGGCCGACAGGCGTCTCCGCTTCGCAGAACGTGTCCATCACCAGCGAGATTCTGTCCAAGAATTTCGATAAAGTGGAAAACGGCGTATTGCGCTGGACGGTCAACTACAGGCCTTATCTTACCGAGCAACCCGTGGACCGATTGGAAGACCGATTGCCGCTCGGCCTTGATCTGCCTATGGATGCGAACGGCAATCTGGAGATCGCGGGCAATATCGAGCCTTCGAGATGACCCTGAACGCGGACGGAACATACTCGGTCGGAAATGCCGTTCCGCTGGTGCCGGGCACCAACGTGATGTACGACAACGCAACGCGGGTGCTCACGTTTGTCATCCCGGACAATACCAAGGCATACCAATTCAGATACATCACCTATCTCACGGGCAATCCCGGCACGGTCAAGAACCATGTGTCCCTGCTTGGACTCGGTCCGGAGCAGGAAACGGCCTCTGCTTCGTATATCGTAACCAACGCGGATGCCAGCGCCACACTGCAGAAGAACGGGTGGGTCGAGATTGTGAAGACGGACGGAGCGGGCGTCCCGCTTGCCGGCGCCGAATTCACCCTGTTTGCGATGGATGGCACCACGGTCATCCGGAAGGGCGTGACCGGGACGGATGGCAAGGTGCGGCTGAAGGTCATCCCCGAAGGCACCTTCATCCTGAGGGAGACGACGGCGCCGGCGGGCTACACGCCGGAAGGCGTGGGCCACACGGTGGAGGTGACGAAGTTCGGCCTTACGGTCACCACTTCGGTTGACGACAAGACCGGCGCCGGCTCCGAAACCCTTGCCATCAAGAACTATATGACCGGAACGGCGGGCAATCTGACGATCAGCAAAGCGGTGGCCGGCACCGGCGCCGATCCGACCCGGACGTTCGATTTCACGGTGACGCTGACGGGCGCGCCCGGCGTCTACGACTATGTCGGCCACGGGGTGCCCGGCGGGCAGATTTCGAGCGGCGGAACCGTCTCGCTCGCCCATGGTCAGAGCATCACGATTGTCGGATTGCCGAAAGACGCGGCCTATACCGTGACGGAGCACAATTACGCCGACGACGGTTATACGACGACCAGCACGGGCGCGTCCGGCGTCATCGCGGCCGATGCCGTGAAGACGGCGTCGTTCGTCAACACCCGGACGGTCGGCAGCCTGACGATCGGCAAGACGGTGGCCGGCACCGGCGCTGATCCGGCGAAGAAGTTCAACTTTACCGTCGCATTCGCCGGCAACGGCGCGTCGAAGACATATAGCTATGTTGGCAACGGCGTGCCGAACGGCACGGTTGCCAGCGGCGACACGATCGCGCTCGCGCACGGCGAGAGCATCACGATCGTTGACTTGCCGCAAGGGCTGCAGTATACGGTGACGGAAGACGACTACGCAGATGACGGCTACGCGACGGCAAGCGCCGTCCTGACCGGCACCATCGCGGCGGACGAGACACAGACGGCGGTGTTCGCCAACACCCGCACGATCGGCGAACTGAAGATCGCCAAGCTCGTGGCGGGCGACGCCGCCGACCGGAACAAGCCGTTCAACTTCACGCTGACGCTGACCGGCAACGGCGCGTCGAAGACGTACGACTACATCGGCGACGGCGTGCCGAACGGCATGATCGCGAGCGGCGACAGCTTCTCGCTTGCCCACGGCCAGAGCATCACGATCGTCGGTCTTCCGAACGGAATGAACTACACGGTGACGGAAGACGACTATTCCGGCGAATGGTACGAGACGACCTCCACGGGAGCGGCCGGCACGATCCAGACGGACACGACCCGGACGGCGGTGTTCACCAACACCCGGAAGGTCGGCAACCTGACGATCGGCAAGACGGTGAGCGGCAATGCCGACGACAAGACGAAGTCGTTCAACTTCACCGTCACGTTCGCCGGCAACGGCGACGCGGACACCTATCGCTACATCGGCGACGGCGTGCCGGACGGGACGATCCGCAGCGGGGACGTGATCTCCCTCGCCCATGGTCAGCGCATTATGATCGTGGAATTGCCGGAAGGGCTGCAGTACACGGTCACGGAAGATGATTATTCCGCCGAGGGTTACAAGACGGTCAGCACGGGCGAGACCGGCACCATTGCGATGGATGAGACGCAGACGGCGTCATTCACCAACACGAGAAGTGTATACGCGGCGCCTCTCGGAAATTTGGTCATCACCAAGACGGTGACGGGAAGCGGCGCCGACCTTGACCGGAAGTTTGACTTTGCCGTCACCTTCAGCGACGTGAACGGCGTGTACGCCTACAAGGGCGACGGTGTGCCGGACGGAACGATCCGCAGCGGGGATGTGATTCCCCTCGCCCACGGCCAGAGCATCACGATTGAAGGCCTGCCCGCGGGGACGGCGTACCAGGTGGTCGAGGATGCGGCTTCGTCGGAAGGCTACATCGTGGAAAGCACCGGAAATTCGGGCACGATCCAGGCGTTCGCGGACAGCGTCGCGGCGTTCGTGAACACGAAGCAGCCGGTCTCCACGGGCAGCCTGACGATCGGCAAAACGGTCGCGGGCGAAGGCGCGGATCTTGCGAAGAAGTGCGATTTCACCGTCACGTTCGTCGGCGCGGACGATGTCTATCCGTACACCGGCTCGACAACGGGGACGATCCGCAGCGGGGATGTGATCTCCCTCGCCCACGGCGAGAGCATCACCATCACAGGCTTGCCGGAAGGCGCGCGGTACAGCGTGACGGAAGCGGATTATTGCGCTGACGGCTACAGGGCGGTCAGCACGGGCGAATCCGGCGCCATCACGGGCGGCGCGGAACAGACGGCATCCTTCACGAACCACCTGAGCCTTGAACCGGAAGCGCCGGGCGGGGATCCTTCGCATGACGCCGGCGCGTCCGTCGGGGGATCGCAGCAGACCGGAAGCAACATGGGGGTTCATGACGGAATCGCCGAAGGGGATGCCGAAGGGGATGAAGACCCCAACCGGACGGCGACTGCGGGCAACAGGCTGTACGCGGATTTGTCCGGCTCGTCGTCAGACGCGCAGGCCGGCGGCATGCCGAAGACGGGCGACCGTTCGCCGGGCGGTCCGGCGACGCTCGGACTCGTCGGCCTGTCGGCGGTGTTCGCCGCTCTGCTCGCGGCCGATATCGCCTTGCGCAGACGCGGCGCCGGAAGGCGAACCGGGCGATAGAGCGGCATGAATGACGGCGGCGGGATGCCCGGCATCCTGCCGCCGGGCGTCTGTGCGCGGATTGGAAGGGAGTACCGGATGAAGCGCAATACCCTGATTCGTCTGCGGCTGGCATTGCGTATGTTGATGGCATTGTGTGCGGCCGGCATTTTGTATTTTGCCGGAGTGCTGTGGCTGGACGGCCGGGAGTACGCAGAGGGGGACGCCGCCTATGAGCAGATTCGCCGCCTGCGTCCGATGGCGTCGGCTGCCGGCGGCCGGCCGGCGGGAACGCTTGCGGATAACCCGTCGGAAGCGGGACGGGAGGGGGCGCCGGGCGGGATCGATTTTGCGCCGCTGGCGGAGGTCAATCCGGATGTAGTCGCGTGGATCGCCTCGGAAGGCACGGAGATCGATTATCCCGTGGTGCAGGGAGAAGACAACGAATTCTACCTGGACCATCTGTTCACCGGCGAGCGGAACAAGCTCGGTTCAATCTTCATGGACTATCGCAATGACGGCGGATTCGCGGACCGGAACACGATTCTGTATGGGCACAACATGAAGGACGGCTCGATGTTCCACTCGTTGACGAAATACAAGGATCAGCGCCATTACGACAGCCATCCGGCCATGCTGCTGCACACCCCCGGGGGCAGCTACAGGATCGAGCTGTTCGCCGGCATCGTCGTGGACGGGGACTATGAGTCGGTCCGGATGGCGTTCCGGGACGATGAGGATTTTCTGGACTATGTCGCGTCGCTCAGGCAAGCGTTCACCTTCGTTTCGGACACGGCGGTCGGCGCGGACGACCGGATCATCACGCTGTGCACGTGTTCCTACGAGTTCAACAACGCGCGATACGCACTGTTCGGGAAGTTGGGTCGCTTGTGATTTCAATATTGAAACATCCGGATGGATTCTGAATAATTTCGGCACAAACACTTTCTTCCTTCTTTACGGAGGCGGAAATCACGATGCGGAGAGTCACTCATTCCCCGGGATGCGTGGCTCTTTATTATTGGCGTCAGAATATGCCTAGTTTCGTCGGACTAATAATGCCCGGTCCGCTGAAGGACCGGGCTCAGTCAATTACTACCCCACAATCTTCTCCGCATTCTCCTTGATCGCCTTGACCGTCTCCACCAGCTTCTTCTGCCTTGCGCCGTCGAAGAGCTTCAGGAAGCTCTGCGGCTTGTCGAACGGCGGCTTGGCGAGGTCGGCCGGGCTCTCGAGGTAGCCGTTCTGCGCGATGTAGTCGATCACCTTGCGCACGAACACGATCTGCTGCTGCGTCAGCGATTCGTCATTAATGAAGTCCGAGAACGCCCGCTCGACCGCTTCGGGCTCAAGCTTGGCGATCTTGCGCACCAAGAGACCGAACGGCGTGTCTTGAAACTCCCGTCTGTAGTCGTCCACCGTGCCCAATTCACCGGTGAAGATCTTCTCCAGCTCTGCATAATCGGCTGCCGTCAACGGAATGTTGTGGCGCAGCTTGTGGATCGCGATGTGTTCCCGATGCTCCTCGATGTAGCGGTTCACCTTCAGCTTGTAATCCTCGAAATCTTCCCCGATGTCGATCGGCTGGCCTTCCCTGACAGACAGCACTTCGTCGCGCAGGTTCGTGTAGATCGGACTCTTGCTTCCCGGATCGTCCACGGTGAACTTGGCCAGATCCCGAAGCTCGACGCGGATCCGTTCGTAATCGAAAATCGTCGCGTTCGACCAGAACCCCTCCGTTTCGATCATCCGGATGAGGTTCAACCTTGCGCGCACCGCCGGAATTGTCGCCCTTTCCGTGAGCAGGTTGCGCGCGATCTCCTTCAGCGTGTTTTTGTTGCGGGTGAAGTGCTTGCTTCCTTCAAGCGCGTACACCATGAGTCCGAACATCAGGTTGTCGAACCGCTTCGCGTGCTCGTCCCGTTCATCCATGTGCACGATGGAGCCGAGTTCCATGCCGAGCGTATGCACGTCCGAATCGGTGAGTGCGAGGAACGCGCGCCGGTGCTTGTATTTCTCCACATATTGCAGTTTGAGCCTCACGGCGATCAGCTCGGGATTGAGGGCTTCGATTTGGCCGACAATGACGTCAATCAAGCCTTCCCGCATTTCCCGTCCTTCGGCGGTTGCGAAGTCGGCATGCTGCAGCAGATGGATCAGCTTGACCCTTTTCCGGAAGATCGCCTCCGTGAGGCTCACCGGTTCGCCGTCCCCGATCAATCCTTGCTTATGCTGCCGGAAAAACTCAAAGTTGCCGAGATAGTCGAAGATCACGAAGTGTGTCTTGTGCTCGCCCGGTCCGAACAGATCCCGGCACAGCCGCGTGCCCCGGCCGATCATCTGCCAGAACTTCGTCTTCGATCGCACCCGCTTGAAGAACACGAGGTTGACCACTTCCGGAACGTCGATGCCCGTGTCCAGCATGTCGACGGAGACGGCGATGTGCGGAGGGCTGTCGGCCTTTTTGAAGTTTTTGATGGCGTCCTCGGCGTAGGTGTCCTCGAAGGTGATTTTTTTGATGAATTCACCGCCCAGATGGGGGAAGAGCTTCTGGAATCGCTCCACGATATATTGGGCGTGGGGCGTAGTCTGAGCGAAGATGATCGTCTTGCCGATCCTGTCGCCGCCCGCCACCTTGCCCTTCGTCATCAGATCCTGGAGGACCTTGTCCACTGTGTCCTGATTAAAAATGAACTGGTTAATTTCCGAAGGCGGGATCTCTTCGCGATAATCTCCATCCTCGTCCGCGAAATCTTCCTCGTACCGTGCCTTGTCTTCCTCCGACAGCTCGTCGTAGGAGATGCCCTCGATTGGGAATTTCAGATCGATCTCGATGTTGTAGTATGGCACGAGCACGCGATCCCGGTGCACGGCCGTCTCGTATTCGTATGCGTAGGTTGGAACGCCGCGCTCCACCTCAAAGAAATCGTATGTATTCCGATCAACCTCCGCCTTCGGCGTGGCCGTGAGACCAAGCATGAGCGCGTCGAAATATTCGAAGATGGCGCGGTACTTGTTGAAAATGCTTCGGTGCGCCTCGTCGATGATGATGAGATCGAAATGCGCTGGCGAATATAGCCGCGAACCGTCTTCCGATTTGACGGTGTCGATCGCATTCAGGATCGTCTGATAGGTGGAGAAGACGATCCGGGCCAGTTTGTCCTCTTTCTGATCCAGCAAGTTGCAAAACGTCATGTCTGTCAGGTATTTGGCAAAGTCGTTCTTCGCCTGCGACACCAGCGAGCGGCGGTCGGCGAGGAACAGCACGTTGGTGATGTAGCCCCCGCGCGAGAGCACGTCGGTCAGGCTGGCGGCGGTACGTGTTTTGCCCGTGCCGGTGGCCATGACGAGAAGCGCCTTCCGGTGGCCCGCTTCGAAATGGGCCGCCACGGCGCGGATCGCTTCCTTCTGGTAGGCGCGGTCCGTGATCCGGTCGTCGATGCGAATCTCGCGCAGGGGCTTGCGGCTCGTCCGCCGATTGATCAGCTTCTCCAGATCGCGGCGCGCGAACAGCCCGCTGACGCGGCGCTGCGGCGTGTCTGGCGACTCCCAGATGTTCGTCTCGAAGCCGTTCGTCGTGAATATGATCGGCCGCCGCCCCGTTATCCGCTCCAGGCAATCGGCATACAGCTTGGCCTGGTGGGTGCCGATCTTCGGGTCTTTGGATGTGCGCTTGGCTTCAATGAGCGCGAGCGGCAGGCCGTCTTTGCCGTAGAGGACGTAATCCACCGAGCCGACACCTGTACTGTTCGGCATGCCGGTCACCGGCACTTCGGTCCGCACGTCGTCCCCGAACGTCCAGCCGAGCATGTTCAGATCGACGTCAATGTACTTCTTCCGCGTCTCGTATTCCGACGGATCGACGGGCGTGAAGTGCCGTTCTTCCCTGTGTCGTTGTTTTCCAAGCGTGTATAGCCCGCTAAGTGCGGCGACCTGTGCCCGTAGCACCTCGATCTCCGTTTCCTTCTGCTCAAGCAGGCACTGTTGTTCACGGATTTTCGCTTCGTCGATCTCAATGGTCTGCGACGGCACGAGATTTTCGTTGAAGGTGCGTTCCTCGTAGTCCGAGCCGTAACAATAATCGATCCATTGCACGAACTCGAACACCGCTTGCAGGGCAAGCAGCGCCTCGTTTCGCGTCACAGCCTTGTCGGTATGGACCGCGATGTTGCCGAGCTTGACGACATAGGGCAGCTTCGCCCAAGTCTTGGTGTCGACCGCAAATCGGAACGTCGGCTCGTGCAGGAGCGACTGCAGGTTGTCCTTGTACGGCATTCGGATCGTATTGTCCGCCGCGTACACCCACTTCACGGCAAGCTCAAGCGCCTTCCGGCTGCCGACGGCCGACATCGCGGGCGACGTTGCAAGCACCCGCTCCGCCTCGATGCAAGCGGCCGCAAACATCCGATATTCGGTTCGGTTACGGAGGAAATCGAAGTTTGCGGCCATGCTTGCTCACTCCTTTGGTGGCGGTTTAGTCGTCGAAGTATTTGCTCATGAGGCTGTCGAACAGACGTTGCGTCTCGTCGATGGATTGTTTGACGAGGGATTTTTGGGATTCGATCTGGTTTACCATATCTGCGTACTTATTTTGCAAGCCAATCGGTGGTATTGGAATCGGAATTGAGCCAAATTCTTTAGCGTTGATATTGGCCATACCTACGATATTTTTGGCCATGCCATATAGAATCTTCTTCCCATGATTTGAATTCAGGAATCCTGAAATGTACTCACTATTAGCCTTTTCATTTGGAACCAACCGAAGTAGGTATCCAGCAAATGCCATTGGCTCATCTCTTTTATATACGGCTGTTTTACCGACCAGTTCCTTACTGTTGGTTCTATTAAAGAGCAACTCACCCTTATGAACCAAGTACTTTTTCTTGTCTTCATCATTTAGTTCGATGTACTTGATGTCTGAAAAGTCCATTGATCCTTCGTAGGTTATGTTGTTCATCCGTAATATTGGGATTCCAATAGGCTCAGTGGTTGCTTTTTGACTGGTCCCATAATTGATGCTTTTTGCCAGATCAGCAATAACTCCTATCGTCCACCCCTTGTCATTTAGTACTGGATCCCCAAACATCTCATAAAACACCGACTTGATCAGTTGATCCAATTCCTCGAGTTGCCGCTTTTGAAGTGCTAACAAATCGGTGACAGCATCAAGTTGGTTGGCAATCTGCTTTTGAATGTCCGTTGGAGGAAGGGACATTTCAATATCGAGCAACCTGCTTTTTGTTAAGCTCGGTATTGTAACTGTGGTATTAAGTCTTTCGAAATCGAATCTTTGGCAAAAGTAAAACAGATATTTTGGAAACAATCGTTTTTTGTCAGCGACCAGTCCGAACGCGGTATCAACATTCCAGAATTTCTCTGAGACAAAAATGGGAGTATTGATATTTCCTTTCCGACCCAATACAACGGTTTCTGCTTCGCACAGGTAGTCCTCTGCATACCCCATAATTCCGCCGCTGCCGTATATGGGATATTTCCCGTTTGGATTTTCTACGTGTTTGTGGTTTTTTCCGTTCTGAATCTTTATTACGTCACTCCACCGAACCTTCTCCCACTTACTCACCGAGCATCCCCCTCAGCTCCCGCATCTTCGATGCGATCTCGGCGTTCAGCTTCTCCAGACGGTCCAGGATCACGGCCGGTGGGTCATATTCCACCTTCTCGTACACGATCTCCTTGTACCGATTGATCGACAGATCATAATCATTCGCCGCAATTGAGTCCTTGTCCACGAAGAAGCTTTGGTCCGTCCGCTTGCGTTCCTTCTCGGCCTCGAGGTTGTGGAAACGGGTGAGGATATCCGGAATATCGTTCTCCTTGATCGGGTTTCTTTTGTCGTCAAGCGAGTAGCCGTCAGCCTTCATGTCGTAGAACCAGACTTGGTCTGTGCCGCCGGCGTCTGTCTTCGTGAACACCAGGATCGCCGTACTGACGCCCGCATACGGCTTGAACACGCCGCTTGGCATGGAGATGACGGCCTCGAGCTTGTGGTTCTCCACCAGTTCCTTGCGCAATGCTTTATGCGCGTTCGAGGTGCCGAACAGAACACCGTCCGGCACGATCGCGGCGCAGCGGCCGCCTTTGCGGAGCATGCGCAGGAACAGCGCGACGAAGAGCAACTCCGTCTTCTTCGTGTTGGTGACCGCCTTCAGGCTGTCATGAATGCTCTCGGCGTCGATCGTTCCCTTGAACGGCGGATTGGCGAGGATGATGCTGAACTCGGACGTGTGGTGATTGTCCTTCGACACGCTGTCCAGATAATCGATCCTCGGATTCGAGATGGAGTGCAGCATCAGGTTCATCGCCGAAAGGCGCAGCATCGTCCGGTCGGTGTCGAAGCCCGTCATGAGCGATGACGAGAAATGCTCCCATTGCTCCGGCGTCATTCGGTCGCCGTGAGTTTCCCGGATGTACTCCGCCGCGGACACGAGGAAGCCGGCCGTTCCGCACGCGGGGTCGCAGATTCGGTCATCCGGCGTTGGCCTGAGCAGGCGCACCATCAAGTCGCGGATATGTTTCGGCGTGCGGAATTGGCCGTTCTGGCCCGCCGTAGACAGCTTGCTCAGCATGAATTCGTACAGGTCGCCCTGCATGTCGAGATCCTTGATGTCATGCTCGTACAGCTCGTCCAGCCCCGTGATGATCTTCTGCAGCACCTGCGGCGTCGGAATGATGAAGACCGCGTCCTGCATGTAACGCGAAAAAGCCGTCGCCTGATCGCCGCCCAGCGTCTTGATGAACGGAAACACCTTGTTGCTCACAATATCAAAAATTTCCCGCGGGTCCTTTGTCCGGAACTTGCTCCACCGCATCGATTGCCCTTCGGCGTCCTGCGGGAAGATTTTCGGCACGGGTTCCCCGGTCAGCGCTTCGAGTTGCTCGTTCTCGAGTTCTTTCTCGTCCAGGGAGCGGATGAACATCAGATAGGTCAGCTGCTCGATTACGGTAATCGGGTTGGTGATGCCGCCCGCCCAGATGTCCGTCCAAATCTTGTCCACCTTGTTGCGAATCTCGCCGGTAAGCATGGTTGTGATCAGCCTCTCTCTGTCTGCTCTTTCTATCCTATATTACCATGAATCTTTGGAACCAGATTCAGAGACTTTCTTCTTCAAAATTCGATATGTTCTTTCCATAACCTTCCTTGGTTTGGTTATGTCAAATAAAATAAGGAAAGTATCGAGCGAAGGGCAGGGAACTCGAAAAGGTGCAGAACGAAGATGGCCCGGACAGGGAAAGCTATCGAGGACCCGCCGAAACGAGATGTGATTCAGCGATTTTACCCTTTTTTTAGAATTCCGTTATCCATTCTTTCGATTTCCGTTACGGGAATATTCGATTTGTGCTCTACAATGGTCGCCGAAGATGGAACACCCGCCAGAGAATGAAGGGAAGGAGATCAGAGGCGACATGATCAGCCGTGCATTGGAACGTTGGGGACGATTCGTGTACAAGATCCGCTTGATCGTGCTGACCGCGTGGGTGGTATTGGCCGCGGTGTTCGGCGGGCTGTACGCGGGCAAGCTGGGGCCGCTCCTGACCGGCGGCGGCTGGGGCGTGCCGGATTCGGGCTCCTACCAGGCGTACCGGGCCATCTCGGAGAAGTTCGCGTCGCGCAGCGCGACGTCCCTCACGTTCGTGGTGAAGGACCCGCATCACGAGGCCGGGTCGGAGGCGTTCACCCGCAATCTGCGGGAGATCCGGGACGCGCTGCTCGCGGAAGAAGCAGTCTCGGACGTCTTCTCCTGGCTGGATGCGCCCGAACCGGTGCGGGCGCGGTTCGTGAGCGAAACCGGAAATGTCACGTTCGGCTTCGTCGAACTGAACATCGACGAAGGCTTCGCCCAGAAGGAGCTGCCGGGCATCCAGAGCCGGCTGGCGGAGACCGCGGAAGGGCTCGGCGTGGAGGCGGCGATTCTGGGCGCCCCGGCCATGTGGGGCGAGGTGAACAAGGTGAGCCAGGAGGGGCTGAATCGCGCGCATCTGTACGCGATTCCCGTCATCCTGATCGTGCTGCTCATCGTGTTCCGGTCGGTCGTGTCCTCGCTCATGCCGCTCGCGCTGGCCGCGGGGTCCATCGCCGTGACGTTCGGCGTCTTGTATTTCTTCGCCCGGCAGGCGGAGCACTCCGTCTTCATTCTGGACGCCGCCCTGATGCTCGGCATCGGGCTCGGCATCGACTTCGCGCTCCTCTTCGTGTCGCGGTTCCGGGAAGAACTGCGCAGTGCCCGGGACATCGCGGAGGCTGTTGGCAAGACGGTCGGAACGGCCGGTCATGCGATCCTGTTCTCGTGCCTGACGATCATGGGCTCGATGTCGGCGCTGCTCACCGTCGAAATCGCGGCGGTGCGCTCGATGGCGCTGGGCGTGATCGTGACCGTATCCGTGCTGCTCCCCGCGGGTCTCAGCCTGCTGCCGGCCGCGGCCGCGGTTCTGGGCGCGAAAGTCAATGCCTGGAGCATCCCGTTCCCGAAATCCGCCGGACGCGCAGGCCGCCGGTACGGCTTGTCCCGCCGCATCATGGGAAGACCCGTCCTCTATCTGGCCGGAGCGGCGCTGCTGCTCGCAGCGCTGGCCTGGCCGGCCCTGCAGATCGGGACGACGACGGCGGATGTGCGCATGCTGCCGGAAGATTCCCCGGTCCGCCGGGGAGTGGAGACGATGCAGGAGGCGTTCGGCCTCGGCGTGGCATCCCCGATCCAGATTGTGCTGGAAGGGGAGCCCGGCGCGTGGCTGAATCCGGAAAATCAGGCGCTGCTCGCTTCCCTGGCCGAACGGTTGAGCCGTCTCGACGGCGTGGACGCCGTCACCCACTATCTGACCCATCTGCCGGGGATGGACGCCGAAGCCATCCGGACGGTGTTGGCCGATCGGCCGGGTGAGCTGGACCCCGCCGTTCTCCTGATGATCAACCGGTACATCAGCGCGGATCGCGGCACCGTCATCCTCGACGTGGTGTCCCATCAGCACGCGTCCGGCGAAGGGATGCGCGATCTGGTACGCGAAATCCGCGACGAGGTGCTGCCTGACGAAGCCGGACTTGCCTCCTTCGACGTCCATGTGGGCGGCCAGACGGCCGAGGGCATGGATGTGAGCGATTCGCTGCGCCGCAGCCTCGTGCCGGTCATTCTGCTGACGATGGGGCTGACGTTCGCCGTGCTGCTCGCGACGTTCCGGAGTCTGCTGCTGCCGCTCAAGGCGATTCTGCTCAACCTGCTCTCCCTCGGCGCGACATACGGCGTGCTGGTCATGCTGTTCGAATGGGGATGGGGCAGGGAACTGTTCGGCTTCGGGGATTTCGGCCATATCCAGAACTTCGTGCCGATTCTGCTGCTCGGCCTGCTGTTCAGCCTGGGCACCGATTACGAGGTGTTCCTGCTCACCCGGGTGAAAGAGGAATACGATGGCGGGCGATCGAATGAAGAGAGCGTGGCGCACGGATTGGAAAAAACGGCGCCGATGATTTCCGGTGCGGCGATCATCATGGTGGCGGTGTTCGCGTCCTTCGCCTTCGCCGGCATTCTGCCGATGCAGCAGCTCGGCGCGGGCATGGCGGTCGCCATCGCGCTGGATGCGACCGTCGTGCGGCTCGTCCTCGTGCCGGCCGCGATGAAGCTGCTCGGCGACTGGAACTGGTGGTTCCCCGGACGCGGCGGAAGGGCGGTGCGACCGGCCGGAGCGCTCGAACCGGACAGCGGTAACCGATGACGGGCGGGAAGGAGAAACGCTGGTGTCCATCCGCACGAAACTGTCGATTTCCTACGCGCTCATGATACTGGTGCCGGCCTTGCTGACGGTGTTGCTGGCGCATCTGCTGTTCCATTTTTTCATCGGACAGTGGAACGCGGTCAGGGCGCACTACGGACTGGACGGCTACAGCCTCGGGAAGTTCATGCACGGCGAAATGGCGGCGGTCGCCGAGCTGCAGAGGATCATGCGCGAAAGCCCCGATCTGTTGCTGGATGAAGACAGACTGAAGCAATATGACGAACGGCTCGCCGGCCGCAAGATCGGCATCGCGCTGTTCCGTTCCGGCGGGCTCCGATACGCCTCGGACGGGATGGACGGCCGGATCACCGGCGGGCTGCCGGTCACCCGGCCCGATCCCGGCGAAACCTACACGTTCCGGGAGGAATCGCTGTACCTGCACGGCCGGTGGCTGGCCGGACTCCAGTACGCGTTCCGTTTCGGCGACGGGAGCGACGGCAATCTGTTTCTTCTAATCGACGGATCTCCCGTCGACCGGCTCATGCATCATCTGCTGCCCTGGCTTGCGGTCACGTTGCTGGCCGCGCTGGTCGCGGCGAACGTGCTGCTGACGGCATGGATGTCCCGCCGGCTGCTCCGGCCGATCCGGCATCTGCGGCAAGCCGCCGAACAGATCCGGGAAGGCCATCTCGAACATGCCGTCGACGTGCAGGGGCGGGATGAACTGGGCGAGCTGGGCCGCGTCTTCGAAGAGATGCGGCAACGGCTCCATGAATCGGTGCGGGAACGGCTCAGGATTGAGGAGAACCGCAAGCAGCTCATCGCGAACATTTCCCATGATCTGAAGACGCCGGTCACGGCGATCATGGGGTACGCGGAAGGGCTGCTGGACGGGGTGGCGGCGACTCCGGAACGGCTCGAAAAGTATGCGCGGACCATCCATGCGCACGCGGCCGATCTGGACCGGCTCGTCGACGAGCTGCTGCTCTATTCGAAGCTGGACCTGAACCGCGTGCCGTTCCGGTTCACGGAGCTGGATCTGTGCGAATACGCGGCCCGGATCGTCGAGGAATTCAGGCTGTACATGGAAGGCCGGGGGATTCGGCTCGAGGCCGAGCTGCCCGACGGGCCCGTAACCGTGGCGGCCGATCCGGACCGGCTCAAGCGGGTGTTCACCAACCTGCTCGAAAACAGCGCAAGGCACATGGACAAGGAGGACAAACGCATTACCCTGCGCGTCGCGCCGGACGGGGACGAGGGGTTCGTGCGGGTCGAGATCGCCGACAACGGCGCGGGCATCGACAAGCGGGATCTGCCTCATGTTTTCGACCGGTTCTACCGCGCGGAAGCTTCCCGCCGGGGCGGCGGAAGCGGACTGGGGCTCGCCATCGCCGCGCAGATTGTGGACGCCCATGGAGGGAAAATCCGGGCGGACAGCGAATTGGGCATAGGGACGACCGTGACCTTCACGCTCAGAAGGACCGATCCGGCGGATCGGGGTGACACTTTCATGCGCGGAGGCGGGCATGAAACGCGTGCTCATCATTGAAGACGAGAAAAGCATAGCCGAGCTCCAGCGGGATTATCTGGAGATCCACGGGTTCGCGGCGGAACTGGAGCATCGGGGCGATGCCTGTCTGCGAAAGGCGCTGAGCGGCGGCTACGATCTCGTCATCCTCGACCTGATGGTGCCCGGGATGGACGGGTTCGAGCTGTGCCGGCAGCTCCGGGCGAAGACGGAGATTCCGATCATCGTCATTTCCGCGCGCAGCGAGGAGACGGACATCATCCGCAGCCTCGGGCTCGGGGCGGACGACTACATGACGAAGCCGTTCAGCCCGGTGGAGATGGTAGCGCGGGTCAAGGCGCATCTGGACCGGTACGAGCGCTTCGCCGGGCGGGCCGGCAGGCAACGGGACATCATCACCATCCGCGGCCTGACGATCGACAAGGGGGCCCGCAGGGTGCATCTGGACGGCCGGGAAATCCACCTGACCGCGAAGGAGTTCGATCTGCTCGCGTTTCTGGCCGGCCATCCGGACCAGGTGCTGAGCAAGAGCTTCATTTTCGAGCAGGTCTGGGGGCTGGATGCGGAGGGGGATCTGGCGACGGTGACGGTCCATATCGGAAAATTGCGGGACAAGCTCGAAGCCGATCCCGCCAATCCGCAGTACATCGAGACGGTGTGGGGCGCGGGCTACCGGTTCAGGGCTTGAGCGCCCGGACGCCCCTTGTCCTGGGCACAAGATGCCGATGCTGCTGACGCGTGCCCTGACCGGGCATGACACGAATTCCGGAAAATGAATTTGACGGCCTGTCCTTCCCGAAGGCATTCGGGGGAACAGGCCGTTTTGCCGTTTCAGGGTTCGGATTGGCATGGAGGTTCAAGGATTCCTGTTATTGAGCTTCCGTAATGTTCTGCGACTGTTGCAAGTCGAGGAGCAGTTCTTTGATCTCCGCCAGTTTCATCCGGAATTCTTTCTGCCAGAGTTCGGTTTTCTTCTGGGTTCCGGTGGAATCGAGCATGACCAAAATGGTAAGCTTGGCGTTGAAACTGGTCAGACTCCTCCAGGTCTGGTTCAGATCTCCCGCATTGGTCGCGAAGATGCAATACGGTATGTTATATTTTCTATCAGGGTGTTGAATGTCTTCATTTGGGATGGTGTTTATGAATAAGTTGCGTGATGAAGACATTAGAAAATTACTTATTAGAGAATTGGTTAAAAAAAATGAGTTTATCTATGATCAATCAACTTTTGTGGTAAGTGAACTAGACATTGGAAACGCACGAATTGACCTTGCAGTTATTAATGGTCAGCTTCATGGATTTGAAATAAAAAGTGAGAGGGACAAACTTGATAGGTTGCCCTCTCAAATTGAGTATTATAGTAAAGTGTTTGATACTGTAACGCTTGTAGTTTCAGAAAATCATTTAGATAAAGCGAAGGCAATGGTGCCAAGCTGGTGGGGGATAGATTGCGTTGTTAAGAAAAAGTTGTCTTATTCTCTCAAGACAATACGGAAATCAAAATTCAACAACGGAGTTCAACCACTAGAACTTTCGTTGTTATTATGGAAAGATGAACTAATAGAGCTATTGGAACTCAACTCTATAACAAAAGGAATCAAGAGCAAGTCGCGCTATGACCTAGGACGAATTGCTTCTGAAAAAATTGATTTAAAGCAGCTATCACTCTTTGTAAAATCTAAACTTAAGCGTCGAGAAGATTGGAGAGCTCTTCCACTACAACAGCTATATGATGATTTGCAGCAATTGTCACCCAGTTAGTATGATTTCCAGGGCCTTTTCCATTGATACTGAAGGCCCTTTCTTTTATCTCTTGGTCACCAAATGAAAATGTTTCACCGTAATAATTTTCAGACTCAAATATTTCTCTAGCCATGGTTGAATAACTTCTAATTGATTGTTTTGTCACATTGTTTCTCTTCCCCTTTAAAATGTCACCGCCGGAATATAATTGACCCAGGAGCGCCGAAAAGAAAATGACCCACCCCTGTAGAATATTCTCCCTTT
>Ga0310833_100746_pt1 | contig 18799 bp, 14 predicted proteins | sample SM_ome_FD_201312 | JGI IMG/M metagenome (GOLD analysis project Ga0310833, IMG submission 201312) | Sorghum-adapted microbial communities enriched on stacked mutant (SM) sorghum from Joint BioEnergy Institute, Emeryville, California... ...
GGGAGTTTCGGGTTGAATCTTTTGTTCGCCTTTAGACCCGCTTTTGTCACGGTCTCCATCCGTACAAAGCTTGCGAACCGGGTTACTGCCATTACTGCCCTTTCGGGTACAGCGCCCTTCCTGCAAATGGCATTGTGGAGATCAACGCCACAGGCGAGGGTTCCCCTTTTCTCCGGCATGTGGGAGTATAGGGATATGTTGTGTGTTCTCATTATAGCAATTGGTTCGCAAAAATGCAAGCATATGTTCGGGTTAACGGCAAAAAAATTACCGTATCCATCTGCCAGATTTCCAGCGGTAAAAGCGGTAATCCGCGTTGAGATCATCATCGAGCAGCAGCAGTGTTTTTTCGTTCCCAATGGGCCGCGCCTGTTCCAATGTTTCCGCGATCAGAATGACGCGTCCGGATATTTTTTCAGGCTTGTCACGGCGAAGCACGAGCACGTTCCGCACTTCAGTTCCAATTTGCACCCGGCCCGTAAACGGCTGCGGTGCGGCGTGGATTTGAAACGCCTTTTGTTTGTCGTTCAATGCGCAACAGAACTGGAAAAACACGAGCGATTTCAAAAGGCGCTCTGTTGACCACAATCGCACATTCGGTTCAGGAAGGTTCAACCGTTTGGCCACTTGCGGGCCAATGGAGAATACGGGGATGGTGTTTCGGTTTTTGTGAAGCGTATGCTGAACCAGCTTGTTTTCAGCCAGCATCCGCCGGATGTGGTGACGTTTAAAGCCGTACAATCGCCCAATCTGTACGCTCCCGATGATCCCGATTTGGCCGATGGCTTTCAATGCTTCCGCTTCCCGTGCATAGCGGATCGGTGCGTTTTCTGCCTCCGAATTGAATTGCCCCGGGCAAAACGTCCATTCGTGTTCAATAGAAAATGGGGAGGGCATCAGGTTCACCCGCCTTTCGCACAAAAATGGAGAGGGGCGGCGCACACCGCCCAAGCTTACAGTTTCTTCACGATCCGACCATGGATGCGCTGTTTCTTGACGTCGATTTTCCGAATCCGGATGACGACGCGCCCGCCGCGCCTCGCTTCATTGAACCGCATATGTGGCACCAGCGCGTCCACGCCCGGTTCCAGGTTCACGAACACGCCGTACTCTGCCACGCCGGAAACCCTGCCAACGTATTCCGCGCCTTCCGCGAACCGTTTGGTGCAATCCGGCCACGGGCTTTCTTCCGCCGCCTTTTTGCTGACTGATACCTTTTGGTTTTCTTTGTCCAGTTCGACGACCTTCACTCGGATGTGATCGCCGGGTTGGATCGCTTCCCGCATGTCTTCCGTCCATCCGTAACTGAATTCCTGCGCGGTCAGATCCACTTCGATGCCGCCGATATCCAGCACCGCAACCTTGCGCTCGACCCTCCGGACGACTGCCGTCACGATTTTGTCTTGTTCGAGCCGTTTCCAAGTTGACAATGCCATGTGCTCCAGCGCAGCCTGACGATTGCCGATGAACGTGTTTCCCTCACGGTCATAGTTTTCGATCTTGAAGGCCACCTGCTCACCGATGAATTTTCTGAGCGCATACGCATCCGTCACCCCGGAAAATTCCAGCGGAATATACCCCCGAACTCCTCCGACCGCCACCACCGCACACGGCTTGCCCAATTTTTGCTCGATGCCGATCATCTCGGCTTGCAAGATCAGATTGTTTTGCCGGGCGGCGTAGATTTGCGCCCAGTCCGCGTCATATTCCAGACGCTCGACCTTTTCCTCGTCATACCCTTCAATCAGCACGCGTTTCAGTTCAGTCATGTTTTCATACCCTCCGTTTTCAAAAGTGGTTATTCAAACAAATCCTTTTCGTCTTGCTCAACAAAAACAGCCTCCCGATTTTCTTCGGGGGCCGAAGACGAAATGAATTTTGGGCGGTTCCATGCTTTCTGATCCTCGACGCTCAGATCCTCGTTGCCGGGAGATTCAGCATCCAATTCATCAGGTGCCGGTACTTCTTCCGAAACCTCTTTCTTTCTGAACCGGGAGATGAACATCCGGAACGCATTCTTTCGTTCCCATTCCCTCCGCTCTCGCCAGTCTAGAGGAACGAATGTTCCCCGCCCCAATTTCGGCGGCATCGGCGTGCCGTCTTGAAGCAGTTTGGCAATGAAGTGAAAACGCGGCAGACCGTCCTGGAGGTAAACGGGCAATACCCGGTACTCTTCCTTCTCCGAGTCTCGGTAGGTTTCGGGAAGAAGGTTCGGGATGATGGTTTGTTGTTTAAACGTGCTTTCTCTTCGGATCACTTTCTTCTTCCCGAACTCCCTCGCAAACTCTTCCGCATCTGCCGCCGACAAACCGCCGAAGGCGATTTTATTTCGACAACTGGTCAGGATGGATTGCTTCATGGCCTTCGCGTTCATTTTTCCGGATTCGACCTCCAGCTGCCCGAGGGACTGGATCGCGAAGATGCCCGACGTCCGGTACTCTGCCGCAATGGACAGGAACAGTTCCACGTCCGGGTTGATGTACCGGCTGTACTCATCGACGATGAGAAAATGCGGCACGCGCGTCTTTTCCGTGCCCGGACGCCGGAATGTGCCGCTTTGCAGATGCATGACGACAAACTGTCCGAACGCATCCCCGGCTTTCCGCAGTTTCCCCATCGCTGTGTTGACAGCGAGCACACCGCCTTCGGCAAAGTGCCGGTCGATATTGATGGACGACTGGCCGCTGATCACTTTGGACAAGTGCGTGTTGGATGTCAGATTTTCCAGTTGCGCCCGAAGACCAACAACAAACTCCTGGTATTTTCCCCGCTGCGCACCGAGAAGTTCAGATTGAAAAAACTGCACCAGATCGTCGTATTCGCCGAATTTGAATGCCAGCTCCTTCACTTTGTCTTCCATCTGAATCGGATCGCGAATCGTCCGCACGACATCGGATAGCGTCACGTCATCCCCATACAGACGTTTGAGCAACCGGGTGACGTTTCGCGCCGCCAGTTCCTGGACCGTTGCGAAAAACGCTTCTTGTTTGCCGAACAGAGACTTCAAAACAACAACAGTCGCTTCCGCCACATCGTCGATGTCGCCTTCGAGCGGGTTAAACACGGCGCTGTCTTCCCGTTCCGGATCAACATGAACACACGGCATGTCCATTGCGCCGCACATCTCCGCTACCATGCCTGCCACGTCGCCTTTCGGTTCGATGACCGAAAGCCCCAGCGGCACACCACGCTTTTTCATGAGCAAGAGCTGATAGATCATCGGCTTGAGAATGGTCGCCGTTTTCCCGCACCGCGTCGGACCGACTACGAGCAGATGTGTGAACAGATCGTCGTTTCCCCATTCAAGCTGAATCGGTTTCACCCCCCTTCAATCAAAAGGGACTTCTTCTCCCAGTTGGATCAGAAGTCCCTTTTTTCGTTTCAATCGTCTGATGAACCTTTCCCACGGGTTTTGATCCCCGTGAAGTCTCCCCAGCATGTCCCGATCGATGTTTCCACGACGCTGGACAAAATTCAGCGCGATGCGATAATTCGCAAACGTCAGAAACAAAGACACGACCATGCCGAGGATCATCAGGGTTTTGCCGATTGTCGATGGCGGAATGGATAGTGGCAGCCAGTCTGCATGCTCCGCATGTGCTGCCATTCCTTTACAGGCTATCCATATACCTGCCCACAGGCAGGATGTAAAAAAGTGGATGAACCAGTTTCGCTTATGCATGACCCACCCATACAAGTACCCTGCCGCACTGATTCCGGCCATAATCAGGAATACGACCGGCGGCAGGCGCGGCATCATGTACAGAATCGTTCCCCATCCCGTGAGAGACAGGATGAGCCAGATAAAACGGATCATACGCTCACTCCTTTCAAAACGTCTTTTGTTGAAGTCTGCCTCGCGGAATGCTGACGACTTCGATCCAGCTTGCTCCCTTTACGCGTTCGAGGGTCGTCATATCCTCTTCCCACAAAAACAAAACGATTTTTGTTCTTGTGTCCCGGTACTCTCGAAGCGCGCGTTCCAAAAGTACGGTGTCGCCGGTCAGCGTTTCGACGGCAAATCGTTCCCCCGCCGGCGTTTTCAGCACGTGTCGAAACCGCCACCGGTTTTCCGGCGCCGTGCACAGTTCCCCGTACTCCCCAACCAGTTCCGCAAGCCTGTCACCGAACACCAACTCCCGCAAGATTGTTACACCTTGTTCATTCAGCGGCAGCACATGAACCGGTTTCCCGCCGGTTGACCAACGAATGCCTGCAAAATGCGTTTTGTCACCTTTGCAAAAGACCAGGTATCGGCTGATATTCGATCTCGGCGCTCCGATTTCGCGTACCAGACGCTGGACCGTCTGCTCTTTCGGATTGTCCCGCACGATATACAAGGCGCAGTCGCCGTCCGGGAGTTCGAAGCCGCCCAGCACCAATTCGCTTCGGTTCATTTCGTGTTTTCGTTTGAACGTGCGTGAGTCCAGATACGGAATCTCGGGCAGTGTGAATCGCAGTTCCCCGGCTTCCATCATCACGTCTTTTTGCATCGGCGAAAATTCCAAATCCCGTGCTCTTACTGCTTCGCCCTCTTTGAGCGCTCCGCGTTCGACTAATAACCTCACCCCTCGTTCCGTGATCCGATAGATTGCCTCGTTCCTCCCGTTGGTTCGGGTTCTTTTGCTTGTGACGAGCCATTCTTTCTTCATCACACTAAGTCGAATTTTTCCGTATCCTCTGCTCTCACCAAACCATTTTTCCAGTATCAGTTCCAGTTTGACAGCCCGCATTCGGTACAGTTCCAGCAGGATTTCAATGTCTCGCTCCGTCCATTCCCGTTTTCGATTTCGCTTCTTCGGTTTCTCGATCACCTTGATGTCTTCCGATATCTCGACTCCTGCTCGGATGAGTTCGCGCTTCCCTTTTGTCCTGATGAAATATTTGCTTGTCCGCACCCCGTTTCTCCACACGCCCTTCCGTTCCAACATCTGCTCCTTTACCATCTGCCATAACCGTCTCTTGCCGTATGTTTCAGACTCGTAATATGCCAGCGCATCCTCTCGCCACAACCCGCCTGATCGATAAACAGATTCCATCATCTGGATATCCCGATGCGTACAGCGCACCCGATCACCCCTTTCGCGCTGGAAATTAGTCAGATGGGTTTTACCAGGTTTGGATTGGGAAAAGCGTGCGGCGCATGGGGCTGTTTGCTCAGTCTGTCGCTGGTCACGCTGGCGCGTGCCTGCGCGAAAGACTTCGCAAACCTCCCGTTTTTTTGCCCTTGTGCAACTTTGAGCTTCCGACCTTGATTTCTCAAGTTTTTTAGACTGCTGAGATGATGGTTTTATTTGCTATCTTTTGCGTTCTTGAAAAACTCATCAGAAGTAATCCGATAAAGGCGGCCATTTTTGTATTTATATTCCACAAATTGAATCAATTTCAGTGCGTTTTTTTCTTCCGTAACGAACATGGAAACATGGTTTTGTTTCTTGATATCCAGAAACCCTTTTTCCATGTATGTCATTCTCTGCCATTCATCACCGCATAGGATTCCAACGTTTCGGAGGGCGTTTATTAACGTACTTCGATTGCGATTGTCCAGGTCTCGAATGCCCAAATCCTTGAAAAAGTGTGCCACGTAAACAAACGCCCGGCCAAACGGTTTGATCGTTTCATGTCCGGCCATTGCCCTGAACCCTTCATAGGTGGCACGAAAATAGTAATCCCGAACGGCGTCCTGGTATTCTTTCATCACCCGTTCCCGCGTAAAGCCTCCGCGATCAAAGTACAGCGGTAACATGCCGTCGTAGGAAAACTGATACGCCACTTCTCCCTCCAGATCATGGCGGGTAACAAGACACGGCGGGTAGGGCGTATCAATCGGCAAATCGATATCCATCATCTTCAGTTCTTCCGCGATGGCTTTCCCCAGGTGGATTTGCATCATGACGGCGTGTCGATAGGCCGCAAGAAGTTGTTCAAGCGATTCGCTCATGTACACTCTCCTTTCGCAATTGTGCATCAGTAACTTTGATGAAAGTGATGCATAAGTGATGCACTTGTACCCAAACATGTGCATCACCCGGAAGCGCATCGGTCAATTCAGAAAAGCAAACGGATCGTTGTTCTTCGCCGGCTTCTTGTTCTCCACGGGTTCATCCAGAAGCGTATCCAAATCCGCCTTTTGTTCCTGCTTTTTGGCGGCATATCCGGCCAATGCAAGTGCCGCTTCATCTTCTGAGTCGTCCTGATGACTGGATGTCGCGGCTTCAGCTAATTCCACAACACGTTTGGGAAGCGGCAAACCGGCAAACATGGTGTACACCGTCAGGTGATTCGCGTGTTCATCGGCATATGTCGCTACCGGAGCTTCATCCATTCCAGGAACGTCCGCAAGCTTCGTGACTTCATCCAGCATAGTCATGGTGAAAATCCTTTTGGCTCCTTTGGGGCTGGCGGTCATGCTGATGGCAGCTGCACTTGCTTTGGTCAGATCGTACCCGTCCGAAAGAACGCCAATGGATTGCCGGATCGGGAGCATATAGCTGTCCGGCCTATTCGGAATGACCGCCGTTTCGGGAATTTGACATTTTCCGAACACGATACAGCCGCTTCGTTGGAACATTTTCATGAGTTCCGACGAATCGAAATGGTACGTACCCAGCGGATTGAAGCTGGCCGTGACGGTGTTGATTTCGTGCAGCAGTCTGGCTACGCTCTGGTTGCAATGCCGCATAAAATTACTGATTGTCTTGTCCGGGTGGTTCTGTAAGAACTCCCGGTACAACTTTTCGTTGTCTACTATAATAATGCTGCCCAGTCCACGCATGGCCTTTTGGATCATCTGCAGGCGCAAAAGCGCATTATCCAGAACAGTCCTGCCTTCACTCAGTCTTGGAAGGGTCAAAATCAGTCCGAAACGCCCGGCAAATCCGTTATGGTGCAGCATCCGCGCTGCTTCGATTACCGCGCCTGTGCCTGTTCCTCCGCCAAGTCCGCAGCAGATGAACACAAATTCTCGGTCGAAAAATTCGCTTTTGACCAGATTGGCAATGTCCTCTTTGTGCTCCTGAAAAGCTTCCTGCCCCTTTTCGATGTCACGCGCCACACCCTTTTCATAGCCGCGAAGCATTTTCTTTGTCATGTTCGGCATATTCGGCAGCTTGCGAAGGTCAATCTCGTTCGTATTCACGAGGATCGCTTTGTAAGGGTGATGGTCTTTCATCCGCTTCGAAGCACACGCATGCGCGATGGAAGTACCGCCCATGCCGAGTCCCAAAAATCCGTATTTCAGGCTAATTCTCATAATCATCTACCTTTCCTCATGTGTTGAATGAGTTCGTTTCCGAGTTCCGAAACCATGTACAATTTGGCCTTCCCTTTTGGGAATACCGTCACGAGAGCAGCGCCTTCAAGCCGCGCCGCCATTTCGTCCAACAAGTGCCTGGAACGGATCGGCATTTCGGTTTCTTCCGGTTTGGCGCGACGAAAGTAAGCGTTGGTGACGTCGCGCAATTTTTCTTTGGCTACAGGCTTCCCGTGCCATGCCAGCGCCGCAAGCACCCACGCACCATCTCCTATGCCTCTTGAAATGGCCGATAGTATCTGATCCCGTGTCAATCTCATTCCTCCCTTCACCTATTGCATAAAAAAAGCCCCTGCCAGAAGGCAGAGGCGTAAAGTGTTATTTGACCCGGTGAATCCGGAAGTATTCAGTCCAGTCACCGTCGATCACAACAGTCACGACATCCTGTTTCACAACACCGTTGCTATAGCATACGGTAAATTCAAAATTGGTTTCTCCGTCCGGAAGATAATCAAATTCACCTTCCTCGTACATTTCCCCTTGCCATTTCGTTCGGGAGGGATTGGTCGGGTCAAGGGTCTCGTAATAACTGTAGATGGAGTTGAACGGAATCATCCTCACCGTGACTTCTTCCGCCTTGGTTTCTGTGCCGGTCTCGGTGGTGTCGGCCTTCAGGATAAAACGCTCGCCCGCCCAGAAATATTCGTACGGGCGCGGACTGTCGTCCGTTCCGGAATGTTTCTGGTTATATGAAATACGATTTTCGTTCCAGCGTTCGGTATGTTCCACGTACCCGGTAATACCGAGCGGAAGTACCGTGATCGATTTCGTCAAGCTCGACGATGCGCCTTTTGGATCGCGGACGGTGAGAGTGACGTTGTAGGTGCCAGTACGGTTTTCAGTGTCCGATCCAGGAATCACAAAGGTTTGATCACTACCGCTGCGGGTGTAACCATTAGGCCCGCTCACCGACCATTGATACGTCAGCGGGTCTCCGTCGGGATCCGTTGAGCGGTCGATCAACGTGATCGTATCTCCTTCATACACCGGCTTCGGCGTCCAGTCGAAATCGGCAACCGGCGGCCGGTTCGTCTCGATGTAGAAATACTTCGGCGCGCTCCATTCGCTCCACTCGTACCCGTCATGGACACGCACCCGGATATACATCGTGACGCGCTCCGGAAGATCGACGGTCGGAGCCCAGGTCTTACCGGTTCCGGATCTAGCCCCGGTGTCGCGTTCCAGTGTGCCATTCATGCGATAAATCTGCACCTGATATTGCGTCTGCGCATCGCCGTCGGCATCCGCATACGTCCATGCAAATGTCGGCCGCAGCACATCAAACTTTGTCGGCTTCGCCGAATCCGCGCTTGCGGGCGTCGTCACATTCGCCTGCGGCTTGCGGTTCAGAACCGTCACCGTCTGAATCGCCTGATCGGTCTGGCCGAGCGAATCCCACACCACTTGCCGGATCCGGAACGTCCCGACCGTATTGAACGTCTTCGTCCAGCTCGTCCGGGATGCACTGGCCAGCGACTCCGATCCGCCGTTTACATTGGAGATGTAATATTCATGCGGCAGCTTCGTCCGGTCGCCGTCTTCCTTATCCCAGGCCGTCGAGTTGATCGTCACGGCAACACCGCGGTAAGTCGTTGCAGGATTCACCGTAAAGCCGGCGTGCGGCGGTTCGTTCGGAGCCGGAAGTTCATGGATCGTGATCACTTGCTCGTAGTAATCACTCCATGCGCCATACTCGTCTTTTACCGCCATGCCGACCGTATACGTTCCGGTTTCCCTCGGGACCACCAGCTTCTCCATGTAAATGGTTCCGCTCGGCGTGATGTAGTAATACTTCCGTTCAAAAATGCCGCGCGTCGTCTGATAGTTCTTCCCGTCTTCAGGCGGAGAAAACTCGCTCGCGCTCGCCCACCGGTCCGGATCGTAGCTGGTGTCGTCAAATCTTACCGTTTTATCGCTGTTTAAGGACAACGTAAATCTCGCAACAGGACGCCGATGGACGATGATTCGCTTGCCGAATACATTTGAAGATTCGCGGTATTCATCGAACACCTTGCTCGGGTAACGGTATTCCGGATGCGGATCGTCCTTCGCCGACAGCCGCACTTCGTAGAGACCGACTTTATCGAAAACGATCTGCCCCTCCGAAAACGTCTTGTTATGCAGCGCGGAAAGCCCCTGGTTGCGGATGAACATCGGCGTGTGGACATAGGTCCATTGATACGAACCGGCGGCCGGATCGCCTTCCGGATCGTTGAATTTGATGTTTTTGTACTGGATCTCGGCCCTTGCGGAGCCTTCCTCCCAAATGGCGTATTCCGCATCCCAGAAGAATGGATCCGGTAAAATCTCCTTCGTCGAGACCGGTCCGAAACGGACATAGGCCTTGTCGCTGAACGGACCAAATTTACCTTCCTTGAACGTGTCGTCCGTCACGTTGAAATAAGGCGCTCCGTTGACAAACAGTTCCAGCTTGTCTCCGGAAAACTTGAGCTTAAGCAGCACCTTTACCCCATCCTGGAAAGGAAAGGGTTGCTGCGCCAGCACCGTCCGGCTTCCGTTCACATACCTAGACAAATAGATGATGGATCCATTCGTCTCGACCGCGTAACGATTGGCGGCATTCGCTGCCCTGAACGACATGCCGACCAGCTCCTGATCCGCATCGGCATCATCCAGAGAAAGCGTAAACGAAATTTCATGATCCTTGACGTTGGTCGGTGAGAGCAATTGCCCCAGAGTAAGCCCTGGTCCTTGTCGCGGTCTGTCTGCAGGAACACCAACGTTTAACCAGACATAAGCCGAGTAAATATCGTATAGATTACTGGGATTACCCATTATGGACAACAGAATGCCGTCCCCAACATATTGGGCGTTATAGATAACATTTGCTGATCTGACGAATGATCCATTCCAATCGACTATGCCTCCTGTGTTGAAGGAGTAATAACTCGTATCATCTAACGTATAGCTGACGACAGAAGCGCCATTCCATGCGAATTTAATGCCGTATGGCGTGTAAGAGTAAGGCATTCTTTCTGTCGTCCTGGCTGTTATTTGACCGGAAGCATCGATATCGAATTTCGTATTGTTGAATGAATACCCGAAGTCAGGGGCTAACATTCTAGAATAACCGCTGTCCAAATTTACGGCTTCAATGACTTTGGTTCCAACCATTCCATATGATGCATGTGAATACTGGTAGGTCCGAACGATCATTTCCCGACCTATGACATTGACGACCGCATCACTAATTTCATGGTATTCCTGTACATTAGGCTGAAAATCATTGCCCGCAAGCTTGACTCGCCACACCACATTAAAATCGGAATCGAACTTTATCAAGAATATGGCGCCGTAATCTCTGAGTTCAGATACCTCGCCACAGTTATACTCCTGATATACATAGGTGTTCCCGTTAATGTCTTCGAAATAGTTGTCCCAATGGTATTCACTGGAGCAAGTTAACGGGTACTGGGACGGGGGAGGCGTATAACTGAATAGGGGTGCCTCTTTATCTGCTATGCGATTTAAGTTTCTGTCATAAATCGATATAAACGCGTAATACCGGTCAATATAACGATAATGCCATAGCACCAGATTGTCGTTCCTGGATAATCCAAACTCTGGGGCACGGTTTTCCAGCAGCACTCCTTTTTCCAGTCCGCTTGCAATGAACTCGCCGTTTCTTAAATCATACGTAAACAGGGTATGGCCTCTCTCAGAATATCTGTCCCCGTCTTTGTCAATGATACACGCGCAGGTCCATTTGACGAGCTGGAATATGGCATCATCCGTCTTGTAATGATCCAGAACCTCAAATCCAATCTGCGTGTAAGAAACGCCGGGCTCCCTTTCATTTTCTGTCACAAATTCAAATGGAATACCTTCCCAATTGTTGCGTCGGTAATCCCGAGTCTCAGTGTAATACCGAATCGGAGGGTCCCCGATGATGTAATCATAGTAAGATCCGTCAGGCAAATGATGGCGCAATTCTTTTACCATTCCATAGTTGTCTAATACACTTTCCGACTCGTATCGACCAATCTTGCTCTTGTTGAGGGCATAAAAACGATCTCTGAAATTAATGTATATATGCGTTGGACTCGAAGTGAACTCTGGTCGTTTTGCCGACAGATATGTAAATTCGACAGGTCTGAATTCGCCCGTGCCGGGATTTGGAATCAACAACGGTTGACTGAATGTTTTATTTGGGTCAGTACCGGCTATAGGACGATATACGTTGTAGCTGTTTTTCCCATACCCTGCATCCGAAAACGGTGCATTATATGAGAGAACTGCACTCGGAGTATAAAGCAAATGATAGTAATATTTTTCATCTTTCTTGCCAACCTTACCGAACAATTCGGTTTTGCTATAGCTCCAGCGCATCCGCTTACCGTCGAGCACGTTGGTGCTATTGATTTCACGCAGCGGCCAGCCGAACATTTCGGACGGAGTATAGATACGCCCGACGGGCAGTTCCGGCATCGGGTTTTTCCCTTCCAGCTCGAACGACACTTCCGGCGCGAGGTTGAGAATGTCGATCATCGTCATCTCAACCGGATCTGACAGTGTATCATCGCATTTGCCGTAATCCTCGCACACCTTGAGGTAGAACTGGTATTTCCCTACCCGGTTCGGCTTGAAGGCGGCGCGGTCCATGTTTCCCGCCATGTCCGTCCACGGATCATCATCGAAGCCGTTGTTCTCGTCATCGTAGCGCATTTTGTACTGAACGGAGACGATTTTGTCCCCGTCCGGACTATACGACTTGTTGTACACGTAGTACGTCTGGCCGCGGATGCCGCGGGGCTCGACTTCGAACTTGGCGACCGGCGGCTCATCCGGAAGGACGGTCAGCTCGTGCACTGCCGGCTCCAGCGACTTCAGGCCGATGCTGTCGGTGACATGGAGCGTAATGATCTCCTTGCCCGGCTTCGTATACACTTCCTTTAAGTTCGTCCATTCATCCATCGCATGGTTGATCGGGCGGCCGGCGGGGCTATAGCTTTTGGCGCTGCTGAACGGCTGCGGCAGCGGCCGGCCTTCCTTCACTTCTTTCGGTCCGTCGATGACGGGGATCGGATTCGGCGGAATGACCCGGATATACGTCGTCCGGGTGGTTGTCGCTCCGAACGCATCCCGCATGGAAGCCTTGACGACGTGATAGCCAAGACCGTTCATGACGATGTTATGGTATCCGTCGCCGTACTCGGAATAATTTTGCGGGATGGTCTTGGCCCAGTTGGAGCTTTCGGAAAAGTCGAAACCCAGAAACTCAATCGGATCCCCGTCCGGATCATACGGCGTCGGTACGGTCGGATCGGTGATGTAGATCAGGTGCATGACGGTGCCCTCAACGACTTCATGAACCGGCTTGGTTGGATTAAAGGGATACACGAACCCGATCTCGAACTCAGGCGGCCGGTTGCTGCTCGGTCCGTTCACCACCAGCGTATGCGTGGCCGTCTCCGCGCTTCCGCAATCCTTCGTCCGGATCTCCAGCGTAATCAGATGGGTCCCGATACCGATGATGGATGGATACGTGCTGTAGGAATAGGAATGGACCTGACTCTGGCTGGTCGCCCAGGACGTATAAACCGTCGATCCGCCGCGCTCGATTTTGTACCGGTGACCGTCATATGTACAGCCGTTGAACACAAAGTCTTTCGGTTTCAGTTCAAACGGATCGCGGAAATCGATAACCGGCGGCAGCACATCGAAATCCCCGGTGAACGTTTTGACCGGCGGCGGAGGCTCGCTTCCGGGTTTGAACGACTTCAACAGTTGGTTATCATCCTCGTTCGTTTCCGCAAGCTCATTGGCGCTGTCTACGACGAGTCGGAACGTTTTCTGCGCCGTGGATGTGAACGTGTAGGTGAAGTTCATCGTAAGCTGCTGGCCTTGCTGCGTACCGCAGAACTGCTCGATTTTCAGGTTCGCCGCGCCTTCCATGACCTTCACGTTGTAGCACTGGTTCGGCTGCAGACTCTTGTGATCCAGCCGCCACTTGGCCGTAAAGCTGGCGGGCTTGCCGACTTCGATTGGGCCGTTTGCTGTAATGTCAACTGCGACTAGGTTTGGCTTGTCCGATTCGGAGATCTTCTCGTAGTACAGCGCAAGGAAATAGGTGTTGAAGCTGTTGTCATAGGTGAACGCCGGGGGCTGGCCGGACTGGATATCCCCGGTCGGTGCTTCTCCCGTTGTGGACTTCTTGTAACCCACGTACTGATACTCAGGATGACTCGGCGGCTCTTTCCTATAGGTGATCCCATACCGCATTTCTTCCACGGTATCGGTAAACACACTGTTTAGACTTTGCCCGCTACGGGTGAAGTGCTTGACTATCAGCTGCGGTTCGACTTCGATCACGAGCAGCATAGGGAAGTAGAATTTATATCCGATGTTGCCACCAGGAGCTGTCATTCTTTCAGGCTCTATCGCATCCAGCAGAGACGGACTGGTCAGCACCAAATCGAAGGAAATCGTATCGGTGCCATAAGGCGACCGGTTATGCATCTCTGCGCCAAATCGAGTGGATATGCGATTTTCGTACTGGCTCCATTCATATTGGTTGTACCTCGATTCCTTGAACGTCTTTTCCCATTTGGCCGGATTCGAATTGACAAACGCATTCGTAAACGGTATGACATCCACGTGCTTGATCTTGCGTCCCGTGAGTGTGAACTCATACGGCCATGACACACCTGACACATTCGATCCCGGAGCAACAGGGTCCCAACTGCCATTGTTTTTCTGCCACGTATTGTATTCAAACATGGCGACGAAATAGAATCTATTGGGTGAACCGGACGGATCAACGGCCGATTCCGGGATCGACGGAATTTCGCCCGCGTCTGTATAAAACGGCGTAATAAAAAAAAGACTCGCAACCATTACGGTCGCGAGAAAACCCGCTATAAAGCGTTTCATGATGCTGCTGTCCTCCTTACTTCTTGTATTGAATCAGCGGCATATTGTGCGGTCCCATCGTAAAGCCGATATACCGAATGTCGCTGTAGTCGAACTCCGACCAATCTTTGAGACCATGCCCGATTTCATCCCAGGGTTCCTTTAAAAAGAATACACCGACAAAGCTGCCGTCCGGATTTTTAACTCTCCATGCTTCGATATTAGTACGCACCCTCGGAACCGGATTATCGGTCAAGAAATAGATATCAAAGTGACGTCCCTTGTAATGCACTTTGAAGACTGGATTTCCTTCATGCACATCTTCCCAAACCCTATAGATGATTGTATCGGTGAAATCTCCGACTAGACGAACCGGGAACGTGCGGTCCGTGAGAAGATAGACGTCATTCATTTCAAAGTCGAACTGATCGATCAGCCCCATCCGCTCCCCATACATCGGTAAGAAATCATCGAATACCCGTTTATCACCGATCTCTTCTTGCATCGGCACATCTTTGCTGCCGATCCAGACGTATCGGCTGATGTTATCCCATTCCACCGCTTGCCCCAAAGCTTCCGACACGAATCGAAGCGGAACATAGGTACGTCCCTTCTCTGCCACGGCCTTTGTGTCCAGCGTAATCGACTGGCCGTTCACTTTCGTAACATTGGAACCGATCGGCAGTTCGATCAGTTTGCTTTCCTGCCGGATCGCCACCAGCTTGTCAGCATAGTCCACCGTAGCACCCAACGTCTCGGCCACGAAACGGATCGGCACCAGTACCCGATTGTTGACGATCTTGGGCTGGGCGTCAGGGAATACCACTTGCCTTGCATTGTACAGCACCTTGATCGGCAGATCGGAATGCCCCTTCGACGCCGCAGCACCCATCAAGGACAGAGACAGCATTGCGGTGAGCATAACGACCAGCAGTTTCTTGAACATCGTCATCACCTTTGAATCAATTTCATTTATAAATATTCCGTATTAATGTAAAAATACCCCGTTTCCGGGGATAGACAGTACTCTTGCTGTGTTTTTATTATACCACATATTTCTGCATAGTTTTAAAGACTTGTATGAAACATACTATGAATCCCACCTTCTATTTAGACTTCTGACTCTCTAAGACCAAAATAAACCACCGGTATTTCACCGGTGGAGAAAATTTGATGTCGCCTATGTTCCTGTTTCTTTGCAGATTGTGTCTTCCGCCCCAAGGGAGGGCTATTTCTTTTTGTGTGACATGATAAACGCCACTAACATCCCAAAAGAGATCATTGCGATCATACGTTCTCGTGGACTGGCAACCGGATTCAAACCGCAACTGTACAGCTTTCCACATGTATTCCCGAATTGCTGTATCAAACAACTCATAAGGCGTGTAGTCTCGGGTGCATTCCTTGCAATAACCGTTATACAGGTTGAAGGCTAACCGGCACACCTTCAGGCTCGTCCCCGTTTGCCACGGTGCGTCAAGACCTTCCGGAATGATTGAATTGCTTTCCAAAATCATACATGTTCTTGATGTGTTTTCTCGTTTCCTTCTTTAATCCCAATAAATAGAACAACGCTTTCCGATACGGATCACTTTCTGCCTCGCCTTTTGAAGCGCAGAAATGAAAAACATCTCGTGCTTCTTATCACGAGAATAACATTTGTGGTTTTCTCCTTTCTGTTTTTCCCGAGAATCGCTTACGCGTGCGGTTCGCTACACATTCATTTTCAATCCGCGCACCTGCGGGAGCGGCCTTTGCACCGGCGTTGCTGACGCCAAAATTACATGATCCGCCCACGGAACCTTCTTTGCTTCCCCCATAAACCTATCCAGCCCCTGACGCTCCAATTCAGCATCCAGAGCCGGACTCGTGTTCCCGCGCAGATTCCTGATCTGGACGATCTTTTGTCCCGGCGCTTCGACCGCGTTGTATTCAACTTGCGTCGGTTTCCGCGTGATTTGTCCGGCCTTCATACCTTTCAATCCATGCGCCCGCACGAATTGCAGACTGCGCAACAAATACGCACCCGCTGCCATTACTGCCACTACATGAGGAAGCCACCACGCGAACTCAAACCATTGCATCACATCTTTGACCGGAAGCCACAAGAAAAAGTATGTCGCGCCAAATGAAGCGGCAGCGATCAACACAGTCGCTAACGAGCCGTTGCAAAATCCCGGATATTTCCGCCATGCCCAGCGTAGGAAAAGATATAAGCCTTTTGTAATTAGGTTAAAGACCTTCCAGTACAGGTAAAGCAAAGCGACCGCACCCAGAAACAGTCCGGAACTCCACGCTTCTTGCTCTCGATTACTCAACGTTATCCCTCCCGTGCATTCAAAAGACTTTTTAAATTTTGCCCCATAAACGAAGAAAGTCCCTCATATGAGGGGATTCTTTTGGTACATTTTTCCATATTTTAAGATAGGCTTCGCCCATTTGGTTATGTAACCATTTTAGCACAGGATTTGATAGGATGCAACATATTTTTATCTTTCTTGGCAATTCTTTCTCGCAAGTACAGAACGTCTTTCTGCCATCACTCTCCCCTTTCAAGACGCACAAGGAGAACAGTTCTCATCGTCTGTTCTCCTTGTGTTCCTCTATGGTCGGCACCTGTATTGGTTTTTGCTCAAAGAGACGCCTAACAAACTGCGGGTGATTCGTCTCGATGACACTGACCACAGACGGATGGTGCACCCACTGCGCAATCCCATGCGCCTCGTAAAACAACGGGAATGTCGAATTGGATTCGTCCAGTATTTCAAAATGAACGATGCGGACGCTTGAATTCAGCGGGCTACCCGGCAGAGGTGAAAGCGACTCATCCAACGTGAGATTCCTTCGCAAGGTCTCTTCGAAGGCGGATCGCGCCCGCGCCGGATCGATGACCAGACGCCCGGCACTCTTCGCCTCCTCGTCCACCTGAAGCGCTGCATCGTGTGCGGAATGGTTATTTGCTTCCTTCAAAATGTTGCGTTGTAAATCCCATTCCTGATTTTGTTCCTGATAAAGCCAGGCGAAGGTAAAGAGCACAACGATAAACGACAGCTTGATCGTAAAGTCCATCGGCCATCAGTCCATATACTCAGACATGATTGTGCCATGTCCGACATAATAGTCTGGCATCGACTCGGAACTGAAAATATACGGGAATAGCGTACGTTTGCGATACACCTTGATCGTCACGTCGATGCGCTCACCGCGATACCGGGTCATCGGATCGCTTTCGATCTGGATTTCATCATCGTGGAATCCAATTGCTGTCAGGTTGTTTATGACTTCTTGCCTCAGCTGCGGCGTCACTTTCCCCTCCACCGCCGCCTTTTGCGTGAGATACGCAGCATTGGCTTTAACCGCCATCTCGTACATATAGTCCAGGTAACTGTACAGCGGCTGCAGGAGGATATAAAACAACATCGGCATATAAATCGCCCGGAGCAACGTTTCTTTCATATTGCCTCAGCCCTCAATAATTTTCGGTTTGCTTGAGCTTCGTAACCACACCGTCCTGTACTTTTTCAAAAGCATCTCCATATGCCGTAATGAAATAAGCGGCAATGAAAAATGCGGCCATAATAAAAAGAGCGATGGTAATCAGTTTATCCTTCATGAGAAAGGCGCGTTCAGATTTAGAACGCGCCGACCCTCCTTCTTACAGATTCGCTACTTCCCCCTGAACCAGCTCGCTGATCGTGACGTTCGGGATGTTGTCGTCAACTTTATTAACCTGACCTGTAGTTACATCCCGAAAAATAGGCCATGCGTAAGCAAACAATGCGAAAACCATCAGGAAAATAAAAGCATACGTCAGCAGCTTATCTTTCATTTTTCCTATCTCCTCTCCATTAGAACAAGCTGTTTTTGACAGTCGACATGTGATAAAGCACCAAGGCGATTACTAGGAAGAACATCGTATAGCTCGGTGTCGCATTGACGATCAGTGCGAGTGTCGACAACGTGTTCCACCGCTCAGCATACAAATTACTGGATATTCGAGCGATGGTGTGACTTTCCTGTTCCAGATACGACACCGCCTCTTCCGATGGCAACTGCTCGGTCGCGAGCAGAATGGTGCCGATCTGTCCGGCAAACGGGTGATCCGGAAACTGGCTTGTGAACCATCGAACGGCATTCTCCAAACCGTCATCCGTAACCCGCTCGGATAGAGCGATCACCTCCTTCCTCAGAAACTCAAAGTGGTTCCCCACGCGTTTCAAAAACACGTCAAGTTTAAGGTTCTGACTGCGCTTGTTCTGCTCATACAGTCTGATGAGCGCGATCAGTTCCCGATTTTTTCGCCTTTCCCTCCTCTGCTTCAGTTTTGAATATACAAACCACCCGAGCGTCATCGGACGCGGAGTAGTTGTAAACCAGATCAGAAACACCATGAAGAACGGCCATACGGACCGCTCACCGGTAATAAAAGACGATCCCAGTTCTGTAACCAGGATCGTCAGGATGATCAAAAGGCGGAACAGATTGAACCGCTTCGCCGAGATCGAAAACCCTGCATCACTCAGCGCTTTTTGAAGCGAATCGTTATGCAGCTGATCGGCAAGGCGTTTTGCATCCAGCCGTCTGTACAATCGCTTTCTGATTTTTGCATCCGCT
>Ga0310833_100753_pt1 | contig 18587 bp, 13 predicted proteins | sample SM_ome_FD_201312 | JGI IMG/M metagenome (GOLD analysis project Ga0310833, IMG submission 201312) | Sorghum-adapted microbial communities enriched on stacked mutant (SM) sorghum from Joint BioEnergy Institute, Emeryville, California... ...
CCATCGGCGTTAGAGGCGATTGCCCTGCAGTCGCGGGGATGGCCTCGGGTGATCAACACGTTGGCCACGACGTGCCTGTTATACGGGTATCAGCTGAAAAAGGACGCCATTGACGAAGAAATGGTGCGCATGGCCGCAGAGGAAATAGGGTATTAGCACGAAAGGGGCCAAATCGGCCTCTTTTGTGCTTTCTCTTTTCCATCGGTCCATCAGGCGCGCTGGAAATCTTCATCTGAAAGAGCGCGCAAACGTTTCGAAAGAATGTGCAAAATCCGGAACAATCCGCAAAAATTTTGCACATTATTTCCGAATCCGCCTGAAATAATTTGAAAAAGGGATTCTGAAATAATGTGATAGTTTACAGTTAATCCCAAAACCAACGAGGACGGATACTGGATACAGAATGTACACCGAGGAAACGGTTAGAAGAATAAAGTTTATTAAACGCATGCAGGAGTTAGGTTTTACATTAGCGGAAATTTATAAGCTGCTAGGTTGTCAAGGCCGATGAATTTTTCCCCAAAATCGCCGGTTTAAAATTCCCCAGAAGGATTTTGTGGATCCTTCTGTTTTTCTTTTTGTTGAAGTCTTTTTGCGCGTAATCGATAGCTTTCCCCCTTTAGATTGAAAATGATAGAATGATGCAGTAATCGATCTAACATCGCGATCGCCAAAACCGAGTCGCCCATTACTTCGCCCCATCCCCAAAACTTTTATTGGACGTGAGGACGATCGGACCCTGTTCGTACCGACGCGCAATGATCTGAAATAAATAATGAGCTCCGTTCGGGTCTAGTTTTAAGTATCCCATTTCATTAATGATGAGTATGGTTGGTTTTACAAGCATACGCAGCTTTTTTTCCAGCTTCCCTTCTTGGTCGGCTTTTCTTAACTGAGTGACCAAATCATGGGCAGTATTAAAATACGTTTTATATCCTTTTGCGATCGCCTCCATTCCAATCGAAATCGCTAGGTGCGTCTTTCCTATCCCCGGCGGACCGAGAAAAAGGACATTTTCTTTTCGATCTATAAAAGATAGGGTAAGCAGCTCTCGGATCCGACGCTCATCCACTGAAGGCTGTGCGGCAAAGTCAAACGTATCAATCGTCTTATGATAAGGCAGTTTGGATAATTTGATGAGCGTTTGGATGGATTGTTCTTGTTTTTCGACGACTTCTGCCTCTAATAAGCGGAATAAAAACTCCGAGTATGGTATATTATGAGTAGCCGCGTATTCGGCCATGGCGGACCATCGTTCCGCCATGACAGGCAAATGAAGACGCTGGCAATACTTGTGTATTTGTTCTTTCATGACCGTTCCCCTCGCAGGAATGCGTCATAAACGGACAAAGGACGAGTATCCACTTCTACTGAAACAGGCGAAAATGGTGGCGGCCATTTCTGTCTGTTTCTTTTTTATTTTTTCAGCCAACGCGACCACTTTTTTCTGTCGGTTCAAGCATGAAATCTCCTTTCCTCGATCGTACAACCGAATTTCCCCATTCAATCGTTCTTTGACTAGAATATCTTTCCCCACATACTCCGCCGGTAAGAGCCATTGTTCCCCTTTGTAGGACAGGCTGCCATCCCAATGCACTTTCCGATAGGAAAGATAGTTCGTATCGAAATCTTTCAGCGGAAGCGTTTTGAGCGATTCCTCTGCCCAGCGCTCTTGCGGGGAAATGCCAGTTGTGGCGTTGGGCTTCCGATTCGCCACTTGATCGAGCCAGCGGTGTAGTAGAAAATTCAATTCCTCAATCTTTTCAAACGAGGTTCCTACATAGAAGTGATTCATAATATACTGAATGTCTTGTTCGACTTTTCCCTTTGTCTGGGCACGGTAAGGCCGGCAAGCTTTGGGAATGAAGCCATAGTAATTGGCAAATTCAGAAAATCGCTGGTTCCATTTCACCACGCCTTGTTCCCGTCCATCGGTAACCGTCTTCATGTTGTCAAATAAGATACTCTTTGGAATCCCTCCAAAATACTTGAAACTTTGAATCAAGCATTCCATTAAGTGCTCCTGGTCCTGGCTGGTCGTAAAAACCGCGTATTTCATCCGCGAATAGCCTAACGTGGCCACAAATAGCGATAACTTAACTTTTTTCCCTTCAATCACGACCTCCCCAACTTCTTTCCAATCGACTTGCATTTGTTCGCCAGGTGCTGTTTCTCTTTTTTGCCGTCATTCGGAAGGGCTTCATATAATCCTTTAAAATCGTCTTTCCTCCCGTTCAGCCCTGTTGTCGGATTTCCCAAAACAATTTTTCACTATTGAACACTTGATCTTCTAACATCCGTTTTTGAAGGTAGGGTTTAAATGGATCGAGTTTACTTTTTCTTGGTTTTCGTTTGGATTTGGATGGGGGATTGGGGGAGTGTGCATATTTTCGGACGGTTTTCCAGTCGATCCCCAATTCCCTCGCGATATCGGAAATACTCATTCCCCTTTCATACATCTCTTTGATCATAAAAAATTCCGCTCTCGTAATCATGAACCATGCTCCTCTCATTGACACTATGGTTCTATTGTAAGTGGGGAATTTTATTCCGGCTATATTGGGGATTTTATCATCGGCTTTAACAGGGCATTAGTTCCCTGCCCGATTAATATCTACTATTTAGAATAATTAGTGAAAAGATACCTTTTCGGAAAGAATGGGTAGTATTGCTCAAACATTTAGTCTACGGGAGTCTATGTGCATTCTAAATGTTCTAAAATGTTCAGTTTACAATTATTGAAAATCTGACTACATACATTACAATGGAAAGTGGAACGTGATGGAAAACCAACCCAAGATGTCTTAAAGCTAATGGAAAATCAATCAAAAGCTAATTAAACAGAGAATCTTTCGTTTAGCGAAACTATTTTGTGTTGATTACCTTTCTATAATCACATCAGTAGTTTACTCTGAGATTTTAAGCTTTTGTCAAACCTGTCTGAGTCAAGTTGAAAAAGTAATTTGGCTTTATTTTTCAGAAATATGGAAGTAATCAGAAGTAATAAATTTCAAGAAGGTGAAAAAATGTTTGAGAAGTTAATTGAAACTATAAATAATTACGATTTGTTGAATTTATTAATCATTAATTCTGCTTGTCAATTAATGCCAGAAAATGCGAATAAGGTGACGAGATTAGAAGCAATGGCATATTGCATATGTTCGAATAAATATCAAAAAAACAAACCGAATTTATCAAAGTCTCGTTTAAAAAGTATTTATAATACCAATATGTACGGGCTTGAAAAGATTTCAGTGCTTGAAGATCCATTTGAACAAATGTTTACAGAGTCAATTCCATTTTACGGTGGGGCATACATTGTATTTCCTGGAATTACGGAAAGCGGTACATTGATAATTAAGCACATATTAAAAAGCATTTTTTTATACAGAAGCAGTCCTAAGTATAGTGAATTCTTCCATAAAGCATATCAAATTTCTTTATTATTGCTAACTATTAGCGATGTAATGGCAAAAAGAGCAGGTTTAGGTTATGGTGAGGTGAGCAGGGTTACTAATAAAAACATTCAGTTACCATCTCGTGAAAACGAGGAAATTCTATTTAATGCTGTAACATTTGATATCGATGAAATTAAAAAGTTGATAGATGAAAAAGGTATAGATTCTGATATTTTCGAATCGTTTGTTATCGAATTGGGTGATGTGAATATTAATGAATATTCACCAAATAATCACAAACTACATTTGTATCCTTTTGTACGCATTGAAAATAAAATTATAGTGGCTATGCCTTGTAATCTAATTGCTGTTTTACGTCATGCATTAATTAACCTCGCCATTGAATATGACTTCATAAATGAACTCAGAAATAATTTTGAAATAGCTCTTTGGAATACTGTTGTTAAATCATTAGACATAATGGATATTAAACCAATTGAATTTTCTCTTCCTTCCTGGGATAATGATCTACCTTTCAAAGAAGGTGTATTCTCCATTGATCTTGACAAAGTAATGTATGTTCAACTTCATACAGATGATTTTTCGGATCACGATAAAAGCATTGTTTTTGATAATGGATATCAGATTGATAATGAAATCTTGGAACAAAGGGCTTTGGAATCTAAACAATTTATTCTTGAAAATAATCCAGAAATAAGGGAAGTTCTAATATTAGTACTTCTCCAAACGGTAGGTCGTAGCCTATATTTGGGGTTGGAACATTTGGTTGATGAGAATTGTCTAATAATGTCTGTTAATGACTTGGAAATCATCGCTTTATTAGAAGGTGATGATCCCCTTCATTTGTATAAATATGCTAAAGCTTATAAAAAGTTGAAATCTACCACAAAGTGTGTTTCAGCAAGTTTTTTGGATTCATATAGTATATACAGATCCAATGATAAAAGTTTTTATATGTCCGACGATAAACAACCAGATTTTATCTGTTTTTCTGCTGGGGGAGGTAGAGATGTAATCGAAGAAATGCATAGAAAAATTGCACCTCACGGAATACCAATGCCTAATGGTAATGGAATTACGGAAGTTGTTTCTTTATATGGGGATAAAACAATTCCTATATTTACGTCGTTGAGTATGATAGGAAAAACAGTTGCGTTGGCAGTTGAGGGAAAACAATGGATAGTATGGGTTAGTAGCCCTCACTTACATCCAGTGGTCGCAAAATTTATTGATATGGTTGCCTATTGGTTATGGCAGTTTTCAGAAGAACTCGACAGATTATTAATAAAAGGAACTGTTTTGCATTTAGAAATTAATCTCTATCCCCTGCAATATTGGATAGGTAGGGATTATCCGATGCATGATGAAGAAACAAAAATAGACTATATTTCATATAGTGTGTCGGAAAATAATATTTTTATAAATGTTCATTATAATTTCTCTGAATTACTTAAGGGTCCAACAAATTTCGGTGAACGGGAACTAATAAAAAAGATTTTGATGGCTATTCAAGAACTATCTGGGGTTAGTTTCACTAAGCAAATTGATGAGTTATTAGATGAGTATGCTCCTTTAGGTCCAAAAAAGAAGTTGTTAGTATTTGATCAAGATAATTATTCGGTATTATGCGAACCTGGTTCTTTTCCAAAATTAAGGTTTATTGATTCAGCGGATGAAAACGAAATATTAGATAACATTGGATTTTGGTTACGTAATGAAAAAGCTGTAGATTATGGGCAAATATTAAATAGAACAGAAATTCTAAACGATGTTGTTGGTTATCTTTATTCAGAGATAAAAGAAATAATTTCAACATTAAAAGACCCACAAGGTGTTTTAGAAACATTCATGCTTTATTATGAGGCATTATTGTATATGAGGGAAGAAAACAGGACTACGTTAACTACTACATTATATTGCTTTTCCAATAATAACAAGCAATACATGATAGATAAAATTAATAAGAACACCAACAGAATCAATAAATTATCGCTAAGTCTACGATTTTTAATTGAATATGTGAGTGCTTGTCCACCACAAGAGGGCAAAAAATCATTGACCTTGGAGATTTTTGATAGGTTGCTGGCGTTATCTTCTGAACTGATTCGGTGGGCAAATAATAGTGATCTGGTCAGATATCAGCTTGCTGATTTACATTTAACAATGTTACCATCTGGGAGATTAGGAATTGGTAATGATAAGATGTATATTTCTGCTGGTGCAAAATATTTAAGAGAACACGGATCTGAAACATTAAATTATGCTATTAGAACATTTGAGTCAAACTGGAGAGTAAAAAGAGCTAATAATGATATCAGCGGAGTTGATCAAGAATTAATCCAAGCTTTTGAAGATGAATTTGGAATTGGTCTATTTGAATTTTCGAATATTATATCATCACTAATAGATATAGGGCGAAGGATTACGAGTGAAATCAAAAGATTACCATTGAATAAACTTATAGATAATCTGAAAGAACTAACTGGTTTAAGTGAAATAACGATAAATAAAGCTATTGAAATATTAAGTTTAAAACCACGAGAAGATTATTTATCTCCTCCCGAAGGTTTTAAAAAGGAGGATATTTATCCATGGAAATTTAATAGAGAACTGTCGTATATAAGGAGACCGTTAATATTATTTAATGACATTGTATTTTGGAGTAATAGGCATTTATATTATTGTGGTGGCCATATTCTTGATTTATGTTTGGATGGAAAATTAAAAGCAAAAAGTACGAAAATGAAGAAATTAATAAGCAAATACCTAAATATTAAAGGTGAGAAATTTAATGAGTCAATTTACAACTTGTTCGTTAAGTATGACTTTTTAATAGTAAAAAGTAAAGTTAAAAAAGTTGGCGGTTACAGAATTATGGATGAGAAGGGTGAATTAGGTGATATAGATGTATTGATTATTAACCCTAAGAACAAAAAGGTTTATACAATCGAATGCAAAGATCTTTCTATTGCCCGGAATCCTTATGAAATACATCATGAGTTAAATAAGATATTTTTTGGTTTTCAAGGAAAGCCATCCATAGTAGAAAAACATCAAAAACGAACCGAATGGATAAGGAATAATATATCAAAAGTATTAGAATCATTCAATTTATTACATATAAAAGGAAAGTGGGAGGTAAAGCCAATAATTGTTATTAATGAAGAAATGATTTCACCATATCTTTATTCTTCTAAAGGAATAAAAGTTATCTCATACAATAAATTAATAGAAGAACTCGAGTCCGGCAAATTTTTTAAATGACAAACCTAAATTGTTGGAGTAAAAAGGTAAGTTGAACATTATTATAGTGTCTCCATTGCCTTTATTAATCCTTAAAACCTAATGTGTAAACATCAAATTTTTCTTGACCAGAGATAAATTTTAATGTCCAAGAGCAAAATTAACTGTCCAAAAGCCGATGCAGAACTCAGGGTTTTCTCCTGATTCTGGTCGGCTTTTTCTGTTTACAGGGATGAGGGGATAGGGGAAAAGGGTTGAGACATCAGGCTTTTTCCTGTCATCCCTTTCCCTTTCATTCCTTCTTTATCCGATTCACCCGATCATTTCCCTGGACATTTCCCAACTCACGTTCCCCTTACCCCTTCCCCTTATTTTCCCTTTCATTCCCATTTTCATGGACATAAATTTCAGATTGGAAACTTGCACCAAATGACCTGAAAAACGCCGAAAACCCTTGAAATGACAGGGATTTTGGAGAGTGGAGGAGGGAGAGGGAAATGGACATGATTTATTGTCTCTTAACAGTAACACGCTGATTTTCGTCTGTCCCTGTTGGAATTCGGTTTGAACCTGACATGGGAAGCGGCCGCCCCTGGCCCAATCCGGTTCCAACAACATTTCACTAACTTTCCGGGCGGACCGGAGGTGGAGAGTCAATTCCCCATCGAACCAAAACAGGACCAAATCCTTGATCGGGTTTGGTCCTTTTGTGCGCCCGGCATGGGTGCAATCTATAGGGTGAAATCCCGAACCGCGATGGCAGAAGTAGCGGTTAGCCTAACGTAAGGGTGTTCGCGGTGACGCGGAATCTGAAGGAAGCGGTCGGCAAACTTCCGGCCTGAGGAACACGAACTTCATATAAGGCTGGGTACCATTGGATGAGTTTGCAAAACAAAACAAAGTCCTTTCTGCCAAAGGTGGTACCGAGTAAATGAAGCAGATGGATGGAAGGAAAGATTGCACTCTTACCCGGGGAGGTCTGATGGATACGTGAAGTTCCCTTCATAACCTGCTTAGTGATAAGCAGCTTTGCGGTAGTTTGTTTAACGAAAAGCAAGGGGCGGTGTTTACGGAAGCACTGCTGATAAACTTGACCGCATGGCTTTCCGACACTTGGTTTGACCTTGATTCGGTCGGCGGAGCATTCAAAGCAGTTGCGGATATGCTCCTTTTCCTTCACGCCGATAAGGCGGGACGAATTGCACTTTCTGATAATTATTCTTCTATTTTTCCGGATTTGTGGTGGGTGATCGGATACACGGTTGTTATGATGGTGCTTGCCATTCTTATATTTACGGGGATGATGAATAGCGACAATACTTTGAGCAAATATTTCATGAAATAAGAGGATTTTATTATTGAATGATGTTTTCACAGAACGATCTTTCAAAAACTCAGTCTAATCTGGTTTTGACCCTTTGGGATAAAGGAAAGATTGCATGCAAAGAACAAAGCGATTGCCATGAACGATGATCTGAGATTCTCATCTGCCGTTCTTGCCGATTTAAAAAAAGGAGAACAGAAGGCGGAGGAATAAGGCTTTCCCATGGGCTATGGAAATCCAGATACGGAGAATCCGTAACCGCCATCGATGATATTAAATCAAGTCTTGTATTCATGATTCATGGGGGATAAGGGGAGAGGACATCTCTTTTTCATCTATGAAAAAATTGGTAAACATACGGAAACCGTCTTCCTATTTGAAAACCCTTCCAGTAAAATTGAATTGTTAAGATATTTAGAGAGAGGGATAAAATGGACAACAAGAAAAAGTGGATGGCGGGAATCACTGCAATTTCTTTGATCATGATTTTTTTATTATTTTTTGTTCTGTTGTCTGGTGAGAAAGACAAAGGGGGGCGCCCGGAAACCGCTACCGACACCGAGGCAGAAAAGGCCGACTCTCGACTTGAAGACACGACGGTCGAAAACGACGCTGCGGATCGACAAAAATCCGCCAACAGGGAAAACCCGAAGGAAACGGCGGAAAATGCCGTCGTTGATCAAAATGGCAACACGAAAACCATTACAAAAACCACCGGATCCAACACCCCGAAGGCCTCGGTACAGGTGAAGAAGGATTCGAAGAGCTCCAACACCAACAGCACGACCTCCAAGTCTTCTTCAGGATCTAAAAGTTCTGGATCCTCTTCCAAGCCGTCGAATCCGGCTCCGAAACCTTCACCAAAACCGCAGCCGAAACCGCAACCTAAACCGAAACCAGCTCCTAAACCTCAACCGCAGCCAACCCCGACTTACCTCTCTGCATCCGAAGCTCATGACATTTTGAGTGGGGCGGGAGTTTTCAAAAAGAGTGGGAACGAGTACAACATGTTTGACAGTTGGGGATTATACATGATCACTGTGACTGTGGGTAGCGATCACGTAAAAGAAGTGTTCTTTGATGGCACCTTGTACTATACCTACAAGAATGACACATTGGAGCGGTTGATCGAGGATTTTGGAGAAGAAGAGGGAAGACGTCAATATGAATTTCAACAACAAATGATAAGAAAAATCGAAGCAGGAATCCGTGCGGCAGCCAATGCTGTATATGGTTCAGGAACTTCGAAAGCTAACTCTCTTTACAGCGAGATTTTGCAAGGTGGAAAATCCAAAACGGGCTATTATCGGGAGTTCTGATTCGAACGTAATAGAAACCAAAAAGGAAGGACTTAGACAAGAGTTCTTCCTTTTTTCTTATTTCATGATGATACTTGTCAAAAAGGGTAACCCGAATCTCGTAAAATAAGTGATCTACGAAAAAGAATATTCATTAACCTACGAGAGTTCTTTTTTCTAGGACGTTATTCGACTTCATTTCCGTACTTTTTGTTATATCTTTCAATGTCCCTCTATCATGAGTTATGAACTATCTGAGGAAATGATGGGAGTGAGATTATGAAACAGTATACGAAATTCCTGTTGGGCACTGGTGTGGTTGTTGGCTTGATCGGCTCCGTTCCTATTGTCAGTAATGCTGGTATACTAGATTCAAGTCATGCTTTAAGCCCTACTCCAGATGGAACGGAAGCTAGTTTTATGGTTCCATCTCACAGTATCCCTTCTTTCCACCGGATTATACGTTCAATGGCGTAAAGGCCACGAGCTGGGACCGCTACGACGAAGTGGATAAACACTTATTCAACATCACTGTTTACGACACAAGACGTTGGGAACCTGTCAAGCGGAGAATGATTCAACGCCTTCTTGAACAAAACCCGGTGATGAAGTATAAAACAGTTAACCAATAGATGAAGATTCTGTCCTTGCAAACCGATCCGGAAGTCAATCCGGCCACCGGAAGGGCCGACGGTTCCTATGGGGGAGCGGTGTTCGCTGCCTATAACAAAGGCGGGAAATATTACAAGACCTTCACCCTGCTCGGCGATAAGGAAGACGGGGACATGAACCTGAACTTGGAACGCCTCGTCATCACCGAAGCCGAAAAGGACAATAGCGGAAATTATCCGGTTGTAGCGGAAGTCAGACGTTTGAAGCCGGGTGAACGGGATTATGCCGTGAATAAGGTTTACCGGAAGCTCGTCCCCGGCAAAAAATATCGGATCGTCGCAACGGTGAAAAATGAAAACAAGCTCTCCCCGACCAAGTACAACCCGACTTCCACGGATGTCGGCCTGTACCTTGAATCGTTCATGTGGACGGCATGGTTGTGACTCAAGAGCGAGGAAAACTTTTGTGAAAATAATTGACAACGGACAAAACGTGTTATATATAATATTTAACAATATTATTTTTCGCATCAAAAATTATATTTAACAAAAGGAGGTGTGGCATGTTACTTGGTGAAATTGCGCGAATTAGAACGGGGTTGGTGCTTTCCAGAAAAAAAGCAGAAGTTGATTTGGAAGTCAAAGCGGAATACCCGTTGATTTCACTTAAAAACATCCAAGAAGACGGAATGTTTACGGATGATCCCATTGAAATATTCAAAAGCAAAGAAGTCATCGACGATGAGTTTTTTACCCGTGAAGGAGATGTGCTCGTCCGTCTCAGTTACCCCAACACGGCAGTTTTTATTGGCAAAGAGCAAGAAGGGTTGTTGATTCCCTCTTATTTCGCCAATATTGAAATTCACGACGCATCGGTAATGCCGGGATATGTTGCGTGGTATCTGAACACCGAAAAAGTGAAGGCAGATTTGTTGAAATTTCAGACGGGAACCAATATCCCTAGTACCAACAAGAAGATTTTGGAGCAATTATCCATTCCCGAATTGGATCGGCATAAGCAAGAAATGATTACTCGGCTCCAGCAATTGTATCGTAAAGAGAAAAGCCTGTATCGAAGACTTATGCAAGAAAAAGAGAAATTGTATAAAGCTGTGGCTTATTCGATTGCCGGCATGAAATAAAGGAGGAGAACGAGCATGGAAAAAACGACGCAAAGTTATATCAACCAGGTACTTTGGCAGGCATGCGACACGTTCAGGGGGAAAATTGATTCAAGCATTTACAAGGATTATGTGCTGGTCATGCTGTTTGTAAAATATCTGAGCGATACATACAAAGAAAGGCTTGAAGAGTATACCAAGCGGTATAACGGGAATCAGGAACGGATTAAACGGGCCATGTCCAGGGAACGGTTTATCCTTGATGAGCAATCTACGTTCGATTACATATACAGCAAACGGAACGACCCCGAAATCGGCGTGATCATCAACAAAGCCTTGGAACATTTGGAAAATGAAAATACCGGGAAGTTGCGGGGCGTGTTCCGCAATATCGATTTCAACTCCGAAACGATCCTGGGTAAAACCAAAGAAAGAAACGCCATGCTGAAAACGCTTCTGGAGGATTTCGCGAAACTGGATTTGCGTCCCTCGGTGCTCGAGGATGAAGATATTATCGGGAATGCGTATCAGTATATGATCAATATGTTTGCCAGTGATGCCGGCAAAAAAGGCGGCGAGTTTTTCACACCGCCAGAAGTTTCCGAACTGCTTGCGAGACTGGTGAAACCCCAAGAAAACGATCGGATTTATGACCCCACTTGCGGTTCGGGTTCCCTCCTGATTCGCGTAGTCAGACAGGTGCCGAGCCGAAAAGTGGCGGTATATGGGCAAGAACGGAACGGTCAAACCCATTCCCTGGCATTGATGAACATGTATCTGCATGGCATTGACGATGCAAAGATTGAATGGGGCGACACATTGTCTAATCCGTTGCATTTGGAAGACGGCAAGCTGATGAAATTCCAGGTGATCGTTTCCAATCCGCCGTTCTCCCTGGACAAATGGGCGATGGGCTTTGCGGGAGAAGGTAATGGTGACAAGAAATTTAAAATGGAGGCCAGCCTGGATCCGTATCGGCGGTTTGAGTGGGGTGTGCCGCCCGCTTCCAAAGGGGATTACGCCTTCGTCTTGCATATCCTTCATTCGTTGGCGGAAAATGGCCGTGCGGCGGTCATCCTTCCTCACGGTGTGCTGTTCAGAGGAGCGAGCGAGGCGAAAATTCGGGAAGAAATCATCAAACACAATCTGCTGGATGCCGTTATCGGATTGCCTGAGAACTTGTTCTTTGGAACAGGCATTCCCGCTTGCGTGATGGTGTTCAAGAAGAACCGTACTAGAAAAGATGTTCTGTTTATTGATGCCTCGGGAGAAGGAAACTACGAAAAGGGGAAAAATCAGAACAAGCTCAGGGAGCAGGATATTCAGAAGATCGTCGAAACGTATGAGAAGTACGAAACCGTTGATAAGTATTCCTATGTCGCAACCATCGATGAGATCAAAGAGAACGACTACAACCTGAACATTCCGCGATATGTCGATACGTTTGAGGAAGAAGAACTGGTCGATATGGATGCAGTGAAAGAGAACATTGCCAATATTAAGCGGGAACTTCAGGAAGTAGAGCGGCAGATGGAAAAGTATTTGGAAGAGTTGGGACTGTAGGTGATAGATTATGAGAATACCTGGAGATTGGGAGATAAAAAGGCTTATAGAAATTGCTGACATAAAAGGGGGGAAAAGACTGCCAAAAGGTTATTCTTTGCAGGATGAATACAACGGTCATCCTTATATTACAGTTTCAGATATGTATGAGGGAGGGATATCGGATAAAAATGTTAAATACGTTCCAATCGAAGTAGTGGATCAAATTAAAAGGTACAGAATAAGGAAAGGAGATTTGTTCATATCGGTAGCAGGAACTTTGGGGATTGTTGGAAAGGTGCCTGCTAAGTTTCATAATGCTAATCTAACAGAAAATGCTGATATGATCACGAATATCAAAATTGATAAAGAGTATTTATTTCAAGTACTTATATCACCTATTGTTCAAAAAGAGATCGAAAAAGTAAAAACAACTAGTGCTCAACCAAAACTTGCATTAGAAAGAATTAGAAACTTTACAATACCAGTTCCAAAGCATGAAAAAGAAATGAAAAAAATCGCTGACATCCTCTCCACCTGGGACAAAGCCATCCAGCTGAAAGAGAAACTGATTGAGCAGAAAAAAGTGCAAAAAAAGGGCTTGATGCAGAGGTTGTTGACGGGAAAAATTCGATGGAATGATGGAAAAAAATTTACTAAATATGAAATTCAAAAACGATTAAAAAAGATTAGTCAAGGGGAAATTCCTGAAGGTTATAAGTTCGAAAAAGGATATATTATCCCATACGATTGGGCAATTTTAAAAATATCGTCAATTTTAAAGATCAAACATGGTAAAGATCAAAAAAGTGTAGAAAAATCAGATGGTCGATATCCAATATTAGCCACAAGCGGGCAAATTGGCAGAACTGACCAATATTTGTACAATAAACCATCCGTTTTGATCGGTAGAAAAGGTACAATCGATAGACCACAGTACATAGAATCGCCTTTTTGGACTGTTGATACATTATTTTATAGCGAAATAAAGGAAAATTTTGTGCCAAAATGGGTTTATTACTATTTCTGTACAATTCCATGGAAAAAGTATAATGAAGCCTCTGGTGTTCCAAGTCTAAGTGCGTCAACAATCGAAAATATAAAAATTGTTGTTCCACCTAAATTAGAGCAAGTTAAAATCGCTGAAATTCTAACGGCCGTAGACAATGAAATCGAACTACTTGAACAAGAACTCGAAGCCCTAAAACAACAAAAGAAAGGCCTTATGCAACTGTTGCTCACTGGAAAAGTCAGAGTGAAGTGCTGATGCTCCACTCTACAATTTGGGAGGTGAAAATATGCCGAGAGTCAAAGATTATGATGAACGGAATATCAGCCAACAGCCGGCCGTTGAGGTGTTGAAGGCGTTGGGCTATCGTTACCTGACTCCTGAAGAAGCGAAAGCGATGCGGGGCAATCAATTTAACGTGATCCTGAAGGATGTGCTGGAGGAAAAGCTTCGGGAACTTAATTCTTATGAGTATAGAGGTACTACATATCGTTTCAGTGAGCGGAATATCCAACAGGCGATTCGGGATTTGGATGAGCCGCTGACGGACGGGTTGGTGAAAACCAACGAAAAAATTTACGAATCCTTGATGCTGGGGAGAAGCTATTCCGAGAACCTGTCGGATGGTTCGAAGAAATCCTTCACCATCCAGTACATAGACTGGGAAAACATTGGGAACAATGTCTTTCATGTTGTGGAGGAACTTGTCGTTGAACGTATGGACGGTCAAGGTACCGTCCGACCGGATATTGTGCTATACGTCAACGGCATTCCTTTTGCCGTGATTGAATGCAAAAAAGCCTCCATCTCGGCGGAGCAGGGCATTAGCCAGATGATCCGAAACCAGGGAAAGGACTACATCCCGCAGCTTTTCAAATTTGTCCAAATCGTGATGGCTACGAATAAGAATGAAACCCAATATGCGACATGCAATACACCCAAGAAGTTTTGGGCGGTATGGAAAGAAGAAGACGAAGATTGGCTGCAGGAACAATTAAGCAAGACGGTACATCACCGTCTGCCGACGAATCAGGATAAAAACATCATTTCCCTGTTCCATCCCGAAAGGCTGCTGGAGCTCACCCGCTATTTCTTATTGTTTGACAAAAACGAGAAAAAGATTGCCCGTTATCAGCAATATTTTGCCATTAAAGAAATCCTCAGAACCGTGGAACAGACGGATCCAAACGGCAATCGCCAGGGCGGGGTCATTTGGCATACCCAAGGTTCGGGCAAATCGCTCACGATGGTGATGCTGTCGAAGTATCTCCTTTCGGAAATGCAGGAAATCAACCCGAAAGTCGTCGTTGTTACCGACAGGATCGAGCTGGACAAGCAAATCCACCGCACGTTTCATCATACCAGGCTCAAAGCAAGCCGGGCCACTTCGGGCAAACATTTGGTCGATTTGATCAACGACAACAGCGCGGACATTATCATGACGCTTGTCCATAAGTTCGATACGGCGGCGGCCAAGCAAAAACCGGTTCTCTCCAGAGATATCTTTATCCTTGTGGACGAATCCCATCGGACCCAGTACGGGGAACTGCACAACAAAATGAAGCAGGTATTTCCCCATGCCTGCTACCTTGGCTTTACGGGTACGCCGCTCATGAAGAAAGAAAAAAATACAATGGCGAAATTTGGCAAACTGATCCATACGTATACGATTGCCGATGGCGTTCGGGATAAGGCGATCGTCCCGCTGTTGTACGAGGGGAGAATGGTCGAGCAAACGGTGAACCGTAAAGCCATCGACCATCGGCTGGAGATGATCACCCGCCACCTGAATGAGAAGCAAAAAGAAGAAGTGATGCGAAAGTGGAGCCGATTCGAACGCATCGCCTCTTCCGACCAGCGGATTAAAATGATCGCCTTCGACATCAATGAGCATTTTCTGCGCAACTATAAAACGAAAGGCTCCCACTTCAAAGGCATGCTGGCGACGAACAGCAAAAAAGAAGCCATCCGCTATTTGGAGGCGTTCGAAGAACTGGGCGATTTGAACTGTGCGGTGGTAATTTCTCCACCGGACCAACGGGAAGGGCACCATGAAGTGGATGAGGAAATTGATGACAAGGTTCAGCGGTTTTGGAAGAAGATGATGGACAAATATGGAAACGAGGAAGCCTACGAAGAAGCGATTAAGGATGAATTTGTCAACGGGGACGAACTCGACCTCCTCATAGTTGTAGATAAATTGCTGACGGGGTTTGACGCGCCGAGAGCGGCGGTTTTGTATATCGATAAACCTTTGAAAGAGCATGCCCTCTTGCAGGCCATTGCCAGGGTGAATCGCCTGTACGAAGGCAAAGATTACGGTCTCATCATTGATTACCGAGGATTGCTCGACAAACTGGATGAAGCCATGGAGATGTATTCGGGTGCGGGGTTGGAAAATTTCGATCCGAAGGATTTAAAAGGTGCTCTTTATGATGTAATCAGTGTGATCGGCTCGCTAAGGCAGTATCATACGGAACTCGTGAACATTTTCATCCCTGTGAAAAACAAGAACGACATTGAAGAATATGAGGTTCTCCTGGAAAATGAGGAGCTCAGGGAGCATTTTTACAACGTGCTCAGCCAGTTTGGACGCCATCTAGGCATCGCCCTGGAGTCGGAAAATGTGTACAGGGCTTTAGGGACGGAGGAACTCAATCGATACAAGAAGGATTTGAAGTTTTATCAGGAACTCCGGAAGAGCGTCAAGCTAAGGTACAGTGATTCCATTGACCATAAAGAATATGAAGCCAAGATGCAGATGCTGATGGACAACTACATCTCTGCCGAGGAGGTCATTCGGATTACGAATCCCGTGGACATACTGGATGAGAAAGGATTTGAGGAAGAATTACAGCGCTTGCAGTCCCCACGGGCCAAAGCGGATGCGATCCGGACCCGATTGTCCAAACGGATTGAAACGGAGTGGGATGAAAACCCTGCTTATTACAAGAAGTTTTCGGAGCGAATCGAAGAGGCCATCCAGGAGTATAAGGATAAGCGGATCAGCGAGGCGGAATATCTGCAACGGATGAAGAAAATTTTGCGGGATTTCCGTTCAGGTTCTTCGGGAATAACCTATCCGGACAACATCCGAAAGAATCCCAATGCCCAGGCTTTTTATGGAGTAACCAATGAGATCGTCAGGGAAACGAATGAGGCATATGCCGTCAATGATGATACAGTCGGGGAGTTGGCCCTTAAGATCACGGAGATCATTGAAACGTACAGCAAAGTCGACTGGCACGACAATGTGGAAGTTCATAAACGTATCGCTCAGGAGTTGGATGATCTGCTCTATGATTACGCCAAGGAAAACGGATGGAATCTCAACTTTGATCAAATCGACAAGATCATCGAAAACGTTAAAACCATTGCCTTGAAACGATATTAATGGGTGTGATGAGATGGAATTTCATCAGGTCGAATACGGAGGAAAAACAATTTCGTTTCTATTGGAACGAAAAAACGTAAAAAATGTCAATCTTCACATCAAACCTGATATGACCGTCATGGTCTCGGCAAATGAGAAAGTACCGTTGGATTTTATTCTGGGCTTTGTGAAACAAAAAGCGGCGTGGATCCTTAAAAACATTCAGTTTTTTGAGGATGTCCAGCCGGTGGTTCAAAGCGAAAAGGAGTATGTGAGCGGCGAGTCGTTCAAGTATCTCGGGAAGCAGTACCGTTTGCGGGTCGAGGAGAGTGAAACGGAAGGGGTAAAGTATTATCGTGGCTTTATCTACCTGTATGTGAAGGATAAACAGGATCATAAACGAAAAGAGAAGCTTTTTGGGCAATGGCTACGAAACAGGGCAGAAATCATTTTTAACGAGTCCTTGGAAAAAATGTACCCCTTCATCCAAAAGTACAACGTCAACAAGCCAAAGCTGATGATTCGTAAGATGAAGTCAAGATGGGGATCCTGTTTAAGAGATTCCAATGCCATACTGCTCAATTTTGAGCTGATCAAAGCTCCGAAATACTGCATCGATTATGTGGTTTTACATGAGTTAATTCATTTTTTATATAAAAGCCACGATCAACAATTTTATAACTTTCTTACCGCGTTGATGCCCGATTGGAAACAAAGGAAATCAATTTTAGATGAGGAAGTGGTTCGGGAGTTGTAGGAGTAAAACTGTCCAGTGTATATATTAGGCCTTATTCAAAGTATGTGGGAAGAAATACTGTTGCAGCTTATGCATCAGTTTTTTGCGGATGCCTAGGAAAATGGTTTTTTCCCGCGTTAACGAAGCTCTCAAAAAGAAAAAACAAAACGAAGGCTGGAAAGTGGAACGGATCGATCAGCGGTCGATTCAATTCCTTTTTGACACGGTGACTTTTACCCGCACGTTGATGACCAATCCGAAAGGCAATGCCCATTATCCGCTGGATGAGTGGAAGGCATCAAAAAATATGAGCGCAGATCCCCATTGGTGGATGTCAAGATCGCGGAATTGGCCAGTAGCCAGTAAACGCGGCTACCGGACCGCGGCGGAGATTCTGGCCGGGTGGACGGACGTGAAGATCAGCCACGGGGCCGTCCGGAATATCGTAAACAAAGTGGGTATGGCTCAAGCCCGGCAAGACGAAGCCATGGTGAAAGAACTGGAGGAATCCGCGGAACTCCCGCAAGGGAAGAAGGTGGACTACTTATTTGCCGAAGCGGATGGGGTTTATATCCGGAGCAAGGAACGGAAGAAAGGCATGGAAGTCCGGCACGCCGTGCTGTATGAAGGAAGGGAGAAGAACGGGAACCGGGTGGCTTTGAAAGAGCGGAAAGTGATCATGACTGCGAAATCCTCCGATGCATTCTGGATTGAGGTTCAGGCCATGGCCAGAAGCCACTATCTGTTGGAAAAGGGCCAGGTGGTCACCAATAGCGATGGCGGCGCGGGGTATACCGCGGAAAAGTTCCGGGAAGCCTTCGCCCAATCCGAAAATCCCGTGATCCATCAATTGGATGCCTATCATGTTTACCGGAATTTGAGCCGGGTCTTCGCCCCGGGAAAAAGTAAGT
>Ga0310833_100763_pt1 | contig 18215 bp, 20 predicted proteins | sample SM_ome_FD_201312 | JGI IMG/M metagenome (GOLD analysis project Ga0310833, IMG submission 201312) | Sorghum-adapted microbial communities enriched on stacked mutant (SM) sorghum from Joint BioEnergy Institute, Emeryville, California... ...
CCAAAACGGATGGGGCGGCAGTTTCGAGTACACCAGTACATCTGCAAACGAAAGTTGATCAAACACCTTGTAACGCACATGGTTTGTCATGTCAGCAACACCTCCCAAACTCCTTATCTTCATTATACCAAGAAACATGGAGAATTTGGGAGAAATATTAAGAAAAACGGTGGTATTGGTCAAAAATTGGCGATATTCAGCAAGCAGGGATGGCGGGTTTATTCACAATTAATAGACAGTCTCCTCCGTTCCGTTAGAATAGGCAGAACAGGCGTAAATGGCAAAATAACGCCTCCTCGTTCCGTTAAGATCATGAGGACACGCTGGACTGCTTTCCGGTCTGACCTACGCCCCAACGCTGCCCCCGCAACAGACAACAGGCATCGCCAGACTTGACAGCAAGTCTGGCGATGCCTGTTGTCATCTTCAAACGTTCTTACGAATACAGCTCGCCAAATTTCGTCTGCAGATGCTCGATCAAGTAGCGTGCATCGAGTTCCTCACCTGTTACTTGCTGCATAAACTGCTCCGGCTTCATCATCATACCATGCCGATAGATGCGCTCCGTCAGCCATTCCTTGATCGGCGCGAACTCTCCGCGCTCCACGAGCCCCGTGAAGTCTGGCAGCTCTTGCTTCATCTTCGCGCAGATCTGCGCGGCGTACATGTTGCCAAGCGAATACGATGGGAAGTAGCCGAACGAACCGCCAGACCAATGCACATCCTGCAGCACACCCTCACCGTCATGGCTAGGTCTTACACCGAGGTATTCCTCGTACTTGTCGTTCCAGATCTGCGGCAGATCCTTCACTTCGATCTGACCGGCGATCAGCTGCTTCTCGATCTCGTAACGAATCATGATATGCAGATTGTAAGTCAACTCATCTGCTTCGATGCGAATGAGAGAAGGCTCAGCGCGGTTGATCGCCCGGTAGAATTGATCGACAGACACATCGTCCAGTTGGCCGGGGAATACCCGTTGCAGCTCGCGCAGGTACCGGTTCCAGAACGGACGGCTCATGGAGATGAAGATCTCCCAGAATCGTGACTGCGACTCATGGATGCCATAGGATGCGCCTTCTGCCAGCGGTGTGCCCGTCAGTTCCGCCGAGATATTCTGCTCATACAGCGCGTGGCCGCATTCGTGTATCGTGCTGAACAACGCAAACGTCAGATCATCTGGCTTGAATCGCGTCGTTACCCGCACGTCTCGCGGATTCAGACCGATCGCAAACGGATGCTCCGTTTCGTCGAGACGGCCAGCATCGAAGTCGTAACCCAACTCTTTCAGAATAAACGTGCTGAACTCACGTTGTTGTTCCTTGCTGAACGATTGCTTCAAGAAGGAGACGTCCGGCTGCGGGCTGTTCTTCACATGCGCCACGAGAGGTACGATACTCTCCCGTACCTGGCCGAACAGTCTGTCAAGTTTATGTACAGTCATTCCCGGATCATAGTCATCGAGCAACGCATCGTATGGATGATCCTCGTAGCCCCACAGCTCCGCAAATTGCCGATTGTAGTCCACGATCTTCTCCAGATAAGGTTGGAACCGGGCGAAGTCAGCCGCCTTCTTCGCTTCTTCCCAGACGGATTCGGCTTCTGATACGAGCGTGACATACGCTTGGAACATCTCAGACGGAATCTTGCGGTTCCGCTCGAAACGGCGTTTCATCACCTCAACCAGTCGCTTCTCCATCGGTGTGAGCTGCTCCCATGCTTCTGGTTGGGACAGTGCGGCAAGCCATTCGTCCATCTCATCGGCGATCGTCAGCTTGAACGCTTCCGTCTGCAAGAGACCAATCGTCTGTGACCGCTGCGGAACTCCGGCGCGAGGCGCACCTGTGCGGAGATCCCAATGCATGAGGCTCACCGCTTCCTCATAGCTCTTGATCTTCCTGACTCTTTCCATGAATAGATCGCGAATTGATGTTGACATCCAATCACTCCTGTGTTCGGTAGAATCGATATTCGCCTTGCTACTTACATAGTATGAAAAATGACGGCAAAAAACAAATGTGATATAATCGCCTAAAGGAGGTTAAGCAACATGAAAATCCATATCACAAGTCAGGCAGCCGACCGTCTGCATGCCCTGTCGGGATCATCGGATACGATCTTTAAGCTCGTCTATGACGCGGAGGGCTGCGGCTGTGCAGTCAGCGGAGTGCCTGCGCTCTGGATGCTGGACCGATCCAGCTTGCTCGATTCCGATGTGATGGCAGCCACCGAGCCGATGATCGTGTATGAACCGAGACATGAGGTGTTCTATGAGGATCATCTTACGTTAGACTATCAGCCGGACAAGCGGTCCTTCCGCTTAACCAGCAACAGCCAGATCTACGCGAGCGATCTGCCTGTTGTAGACCGCAGATAGTTCGTACCTTGAGAACAGGATGGTGAATCAAATCTTGCGTAAACTAGATGAAATACTCGCTTATAATAATCATTTTGTTGAATCCAAAGAATATGAACATTATCTCACCAATCGCTATCCCAACAAAAGAATGGTCATCCTGACCTGCATGGATACTCGACTTACCGAGCTGCTGCCCCGAGCCCTCAATCTTCGCAACGGCGACGCCAAGATCATCAAGAACGCCGGGGCAATCGTCATTCAGCCGTTCGGCAACGTCATGCGCAGCATCCTCGTGGCGTTGTACAAGCTGAGTGCAGAGGAAGTATTCGTCATCGGCCATCATGATTGCGGCATGACCGGTTTGAACGCCGAGATGATCGTGGAGAGCGCAATTGAGCGTGGCGTTGATCAGCAGATGCTGACCACGCTTAAGCGTGCAGGCATCGATCTCCGCAGATGGCTGAGAGGATTTGACGATGTCCATGACGGGGTCAAGCGAAGCGTAGAGATCATACGCAATCATCCGCTGCTCCCGCCGGGCACAGCTGTACATGGCTTGCTCATCCATCCGGAGACGGGCAAGTTGGATGTGATCATCAACGGTTACGAACACCTCTCACAAGAACAGTTAGATGATTAACGTCGTTAACTTAACTGAGCAGCACTTGCATGCGGTCTGCACACGAGACAAGCCGGGTATCCGGCCTATACTCCATGAACGGAAGTGATTCACATGCTGTTTATCGATAACCAGGGCAACACGGACCCCACTCTGAATCTCGCGCTGGAAGAATACGCGCTGCGCAACCTGCCGATGGACGAGACCTATCTGCTGTTCTACATAAACGAACCATCGATCATCATCGGCAAGAACCAGAACACGATCGAAGAGATCAACGAGGAATATGTTCGCGAGAACCATATTCACGTCGTGCGCCGGTTATCCGGCGGCGGCGCTGTGTATCATGACCTGGGGAACCTGAACTTCAGCTTCATCACGCAGGACGACGGCCAGTCGTTCCACAACTTTGCGAAGTTTACGCAACCAGTGATCGATGCGCTGCGAGCGCTCGGCGTGGACGCGGCGTTGACCGGCCGCAACGACATCCAGGTCGGCGAGCGCAAGGTGTCCGGCAACGCCCAGTTCGCCACACGCGGACGCATGTTCAGTCACGGCACGCTGCTATTCGACTCGGCGATGGACAACGTCGCTTCCGCTTTGAAAGTGAAGCCGATGAAGATCGAGTCCAAGAGCACCAAGTCCATACGCGCCCGCGTCGCGAACATCAAGGAATTCCTCCCTCCGGAGATGCAGTCGATGACGATCGAAGATTTCCGTGCGACCTTGCTGAAGTATCTGTTCAATTGCGAGGCTCAGGATGTACCGCAATATCGGCTCACGGAGCAAGATTGGGACAATGTTCGGCAGATCGCGGAAGCACGTTATCGCACCTGGGAATGGAACTATGGCCGGTCGCCGAAGTTCAACATCTCCAACGCGCACAAATTCCCGTCCGGCATCATCGACGTTCGTCTCGATGGCGGGCGTCAGCAGCTTATTATTCGACACCAGGATAACGTCCGGCATCATCGACGTTCGTCTCGATGTCATGAACGGCATGCTGGAGAATATCAAGATCTATGGCGACTTCTTCGGTGTAGGCGATGTGGCCGAACTGGAGGATCTGCTGCGCGGCACCCGCTACGAGCAGTCTGCCATAACGGACAAGCTTCGGAATGTGGATCTGAAGCATTACTTCGGTCAGCTGACGCTGGAGCAATTTGTCGCCTTGTTGTTTAATCAGGAGATTCCAGAAGTTTAAAACGTCGAATTGTGGTGCATAGAAGAAAGCTTGGATGCCTCCAGTACTTGCTGGACTCATCCAAGCTATTTTTGACCGTTATGCATCAATGCGACTTCCGTTCCTCGAGCGCTGCCTGCCTGGCCTGTCTCGCAGCCTCTCTGTCACGAAGCTTGTGGCGATTGAGCAAATATGAATCTTGCATATCGCTTGGTTGACCGAAGGTACACCCAAGTTCCTTCGCTCTCTCTTCACAGCGCTGAACCAACTCCTCGTCGATGATCGGGATATTCAAGTCCGAAAATGGCGCCGCTGCCTCCGACCGTAACTCGTCGAGACGGTTACGCATCCTCTCCAGCAGCGCATGACCATCCACACCGAGCTGTTCCATATGCGATGCGTTGAAACGGCCTATCGCTCCCGTCATCAACTTCACGGCTCCAGTCCTGTTGCCGCGCCGCTCGTGATACAGACTGACCGCGAGTTGGATCAGCATCACCCACGTTTCCCGATACGGGCTCTCGGGATGCTCCTTCCAGTATTCCTCCAGAATCTCATGACATTCGAAGTAATCCCGTACCGCATGAAACTGCACGAGGTATTCGATATACGCCTGCGGATATGTCCTGCGTTCTCCATTCATCTGCATCATCTCCGTTATCCTCTCACCGCGCTGATCTGAAATGCGTATGGATCCTAGCCATCCAACAACTTCTCAAGCTCGGCGAGCGTGGACACCGGTGCCTGGCAAGTGAAGTTCTCACATACATATACAGCGGGCTGACCATTCACGGGTGTTTTGCCCTCCAGCACCGGCATCAGACGACTTGCGGCAGCTCCTGCCTCCCCAGGCGGATGCAGGCTGACAACTGTCTGCGGCAGGAATCTGCGGCGAATCGCTGCGATCATCTCCCGCGTCTCAGGATCGTCCGGTTCACCGCTGATGACGATCTCGCGGCTCGGACCGATGGCGAACATCAGTGCATGCAGAAACATCGCATAGCCGTTCGGATATCGGTTTACTTCTCCAGCGAACGCAAGCAACTGCCGCTGGGCGAGTCTGCTCAGTTCATCGTCTCCGGTCAGATGCGCCAGCCGTTGCAACACATACGCAGCGACAGAATTGCCGGAAGGCATCGCCCCGTCATACAACTCTTTCAAACGCGTCAGCAATTGCTCGCTGTCATGGGCGTTCATATAGAAGCCGCCATGCTCCTCGTCCCAGTACCAACGAATCATCTGACGGCAGAGTTGCACCGCTCTGTCCAGATAGACGAGGTTAAACGTGGCTTCATACAGCTCCAGGAGGCCATAGATATAACATGCGTAATCGTCCACATACGCAGTATATTTCGCCTCACCATCCCGGTAACGGGCAAGCAAACGGCCGTCAGACGAGATGAGCTTCTTCTCGATGAAAGTTGCCGCTGCCTCTGCCGCCTCCCGGTATGCCTGATCTCCAAATGCCTTGAACCCTTGTGCCAAGGCAGCGATCATCAGCCCGTTCCATGACGTTAAGATCTTATCATCCTTGCCAGGGTGAACCCGCTTCTCTCTCGCTTCAAACAGCTTCTGCCGGCAAGCCTCGAACCGTTCATCCAGCTCAACCGGCGTCTCGTCGAACCAACTCTCTGAGATGCCAGGCTCGATCAGATTCGGGATGCTTCTCCCTTCGAAGTTTCCTTCCTCCGTGATGCCATACAACGTACAGAAGTCCGTACCGTCCCGCTCACCCAGCACGTCTCTCACTTCATCCGGCCTCCATACATAGAACTTGCCTTCCACACCTTCCGAGTCCGCATCCTCGGCGGAGTAGAAGCCCCCCTCGGGATGCGTCATATCGCGCAGGATGTAGGTGAAGATCTGCTTCGCCACATCCGCATACAGCTCGGTTCCTGTGATGAGATAGGCCTCGATATAGGCGGTCGCCAGCAGAGCGTTGTCGTACAGCATCTTCTCGAAGTGCGGCACGAGCCACTTCTCATCGGTTGAGTATCGCGCGAAGCCGAAGCCGATATGGTCATACATCCCGCCGCGATACATCGCCTCCAGCGTCTTCTCCGCCATATCGAGCGCAACCGGGTCCTTATATCTTCGATACAAGCGGAGCAACAAGGAGAGATTATGCGCGGCCGGAAACTTCGGTGCCTGACCGAAGCCTCCGTACCTTGCGTCATACGTTTCTCGGTAATGCTCCAGCGCCAGGCGTAACGTCTGCTCGCTTAGCTCGCCCTGCTTCGTCTTGCTCGTGATGCGGGTGATCTCCTCCGTGATCGAGTCGGCTGCCTGAAGCAGCTTATCCGGCGACTCGGTCCATTGCTTGCGCACAGCTTCGAGGATATCGATGAGCCCAGCTCGTCCATACTTGCTCTCACGCGGGAAGTAAGTCCCGGCGAAGAACGGCTTCTTGTCCGGTGTCATGATCACCGTCAGCGGCCAACCGCCATGTCCAGTGAGCGCCTGACACACGGTCATATACAGGCTGTCGACATCCGGCCGTTCTTCACGATCCACCTTAACCGCCACGAAATGTTCATTTAATAAGTTCGCCACAGCCTCGTGCTCGAACGACTCATGCTCCATCACGTGGCACCAGTGGCAGGTCGAGTAGCCGATGCTGAGGAAGATGGGCTTGTTATCGCGCCTTGCGATCTCGAATGCCTCTTCTGACCATGGAAACCAGTCAACCGGATTGTATGCATGTTGCAATAGGTATGGTGACTTCTCCCTGGCTAATCTATTGGGTTTCTTATTCGTTGTCATGGGACCACCCCCTCGTATGTCAATTTATTATCAGTATAACCAATAGCACGAAAGAAGCCAAAAAAATGAAAGATACAAGACCTAATACGGCTCCAATCGCCATAACGGAACGTTATTCCTCTATTTGTGGGAAATCGTCCAATAACGAACTCCTAACGGAACGGAGAAGCTTTATTCTTAGATTTTGATCAGTTCGCCCCCTCGAATTGGAGACATAACGTCATCACGTTCCGTTAGTGATCGTAATAAGGGGGATATTCTCCGAATAACGTCATCTCGTTCCGCTAGCGCAAGGACGTGAAACAAAAGCCTACGGGGCCGCCACCCTGTAGGCTTTTGTTATTAATAGGCGAACATAGACGCCTGCGGAAATATTGGTTCATATCCTTGCATTGTAATTTGACCAAAGACCGTCATGGGGACCGGAGAAATGTATTCGTACGTTTACAACAAATAACTCCCCAAAATAGCCAATGAATCGATCATTCGAATGTTGGGTTCATCGTGCGCACGCTGATATCGGTTCAACCAGATGCCGGTCATGCCAAATTTCTCACAGGGGAGTATATCGATATATAAGTCATCGCCTACATAGCAGCACTCTTCCGGCGGCAAGCCAGCCTTCTCACAAGCGATTTCAAAGATTCGAACGTCCGGCTTGGCCACTCCCGCATCTCCTGAGGTGACGATGATCTCAAAATGCTCTCGAATGCACATCCTCTCAAGCTTAAACACTTGTTGGGCATGGTCTCCATTGCTGATAATCCCGAGCCGACGACCCTTCAGTGCATATAGGCAAGGGATGACATCATCATAGGCTTTCCAATGATGTTCAAAGCCCTTCAAGTATGTATGAAACTTCGCCTCCGCTTCATGATCGGACAGGCGAATGCCGGCTTCAGCAAAGACACCCTTCGTTCTCTCTATCTTCTGCTGGGCAAAGGTCAGCTCTCCATCTAGATATTTCTTGTAATAAATAGAAGAAACATTGCACCACAATTGATAAAACACATCTTCATTCATCTGAAGATGCTGCTTGTTCTCCAGATATAGAGTTCGCACACCGAAGTACTCCGCAGACTTAAAGTCCAGCAGCGTACCGTCCAAATCAAAGAATATCATCCGTTCAATCGCCCCTTGGCAGATTCATAAGCGGGAGATTAAGTGACCCAACTCGCAATCCGTCCGCAATTCAGCAGGTTCCTCATCCCATTTGAGCTCGATCCAGTTGCTGTACAGGAATCATTCCATGGACATGATCTGCTAACTTTTCTCTTCTTCTGCATCGCACCACAAACCGCCTGGATCGCTGGTGCTGTCTCCGCAGCAGCCGTTCCATTGCCCGCAATTGAAGCACTTCCATTTGGCGAACCACCACTCCATCTTGAATCCGCAGATCGGGCAATGCGGGATTTCCTTCGCTCTTCTTGGCTCCACGTCAGATTCGCCTCCTATGTGACAAGTCAGTTTGGTTTCATGTTCCTGGCATTTACCTGGACATAAAATAACATGAAAGATCCGATAGTGTCACTAGTTTGTTGAAGGTATTGCTGTCATCAGTTGCGCAGGAGAAATGTCAGATCATCGGCGGGTTTCCATTGTTCTGGGAGGAGTTATAATTGCGGTTTACATCAGTGAATCCGTATATAGTATAATAGTTGAAATGTCTTGATGTCGAATCCAATTCACCACAGAGGAGTTATCACACACATGGCAACAGCACTTCTAGTCATCATCTATCTCGCATTTATTAGTCTTGGTCTTCCGGATTCGGTCCTTGGCTCCGCTTGGCCGATTATGCAGCACGATCTCAACGCTTCTTTCGAGCAAGCGGGAATCATCTCGCTGTTCGTTGCGGGCAGCACGATCGCTTCTAGTCTGTTAACCTCTGCCGTCGTCAAACGCTTCGGTGCAGGTGTTGTCACCTTGCTCAGCACCTTCTTGACGGCTGGAGCTCTGCTGGGGTTCTCAGCCGCGCCTTCGTTCATCTGGCTCATCATCTTGGCTATCCCTCTCGGGCTTGGAGGAGGTGCTGTCGATGCTGCCTTGAACAATTATGTCGCCAATCATTACCGGGCAAGCCATATGAGCTGGCTCCATTCCTTCTGGGGGGTTGGCGCTACGCTCGGCCCGATCATCATGTCCGCCTATCTGGTTGATGGCGCTTGGAGAACGGGATATCTCACCATCGCCATCATCCAGTTCTCACTCGTCGCAGTCTTGCTCCTGTCATTGCCGCTGTGGAGGCGCATGAATAGAAGTGACAGCATGAATAGCACCAAGGATGAGGTTGCAGCGACCAGCCGAGCTCCGCTGGGCAAACACGGCATCAGTCTGGCTATGTCGTCCTTCCTCTTCTATTGCGGCGTCGAAGCGACGATGGGACTCTGGGGCAGCAGTTTCTTGGTGAATGTCAAGCAGATGGATGCAGCGGCTGCCGCTGGTTGGGTGTCGACATACTACGGGGGCATCACCCTTGGCCGATTCATCAGCGGCTTCATCACGCTGCGGGTATCCAGTCGAACGTTGATCCGAGTTGGACAGATCCTTGTCCTGATCGGCACCTTGCTCTTCTTGCTCCCTCTGCCGATCGCTTGTACGATCACCGGCTTCATGCTCGTGGGCATCGGCTGCGCGCCGATCTTCCCGTGTATGTTGCATGAGACGCCAGCACGCTTCGGCCGCGAGCGTTCGCAGAAGATCATGGGCTATCAGATGGCAGCGGCTTATACGGGCGCCACTCTGTTGCCGCCGTTGCTCGGCTGGATCGCAGGACGAACGACGATCGCGATCTTCCCATATTTCATCGCCGTATATGCCTTGGTCATGCTGCTCAGCTCGGAGCGCATCAATCAACTGCTGGCGAAGAAGCCATCTTCCGGCGCCTAAGGAACTCACGATCCTCATAACGGGGGTTATTGATGTGACAGAACCCCCGTCCCCTTGTCACACGGGCGACCACCAATTCCAGCGGCCAAACAGCTTCATCAGAACCGGCACGAGCCCCATGCGGATAACGGTCGCATCGATGAACAACGCCGCAGCGATGCCGATCCCCAGCTGTTTGACGCCAGCCACATCGGCTAAGGAGAACGGCAACGTGACCGCGATCATAATCGCCGCGGCCAGCGTGATGACGCGCCCCGAGGACACCATCCCATGCCGTACGGCCAGATCATTGTTTCCTGCGGCCCGGTACGCTTCATAGATGCGGGATACGAGAAATACGCCATAGTCCATGCTGATCCCGAACACCAATCCAAAGATAAAGACAGGGATCATGATCGCGATTCCGCCCGGCTCGATGCCGAACCGCCCATCCTGACAGATCCATGTGATGATCCCATATGAGGCGCCAAGGCTAAGCAGATTCATGAATATCGTCTTCAGCGGGATCAGGAGCGAACGAAATGCCGCGAACAAGATCACATAATTGATCAGGATGATGAAGGCAATCGTATAAGGAATGTGGCGGAAGATCGTGTCATGGACTTCCTGTACATACTTCGCTTCCCCGCCCAGCTGGAATGGCAGCTCCGCCCTCTCTCCTCTCTGTTCCCACCGCCTCAGCCACTCATGTACTTGACGATCGTTTGGCCTGCCGCGCAGCGTCACTTCGTACAGCATATAACTCCCACTGATCGATCGTTGCAAGATCCGCTGATAGCGATCCTGATACTCCGGTTTCTCTAGCATCCGATACAGTTGTTCACCATCCATGCCCGCAAGGGAGAAGATCGACTGTACCTGCATCACCTCTGGATCGCCGCGCAACTGCCTTTCGATCTGATAAGCCTCCATGAGGTGCTGATTCGACAACGGTTCATGTTCGCCGCCCAACACAACATAGATAAGCGATTGCTCGCGAAGTCCGGAACCCTCCAGCCAACGTTCATAGGCAAGGCGCGATTCAGCTGCCTGTGGCAAGGAAGTGGCATCCGGGACTTCCAACCGCAAGCGATCCAGCGGGGATAAGCCCACGAGGAGCAACACTGCCGACAAGATACCGATTAGAAAAGGACGTTTCATGACAAATGCTGACCAGCTATGCCAGAGCGATGTTCGATTGCTCGAATCGTCTCCTGGCGCGCGAATATACGGCAGCAAGACAGCCATGAGCGCTGGTACAAGTGTATATGCGGCTATCAGCGAGATTAACAGCACCGTGATCGAAGCAATCGCGATAGAAGCAAACATCGGCAACGGGATGAACAGAACTCCAGCCAGTCCGCATAGCACACAGGCTGCCGACCACAGCACCGCCTTCCCCGCAGTCCGCATCGTCACGAGCAGAGCTTGTCCATCCGAATGAACGTTGAGCTCCTCACGGAAGCGGCTGACGATCAGCAAGGCAAAATCGATGCTGAGAGCGAGACCCACCATCGGAATCACGTTCAACACGAAATTGGACAGCTCCAGGTGTCGTCCTGCCAGCGTTGTGATGCCCATCGCTGTGATGACGGACGCAAGTCCAGATATGATCGGCAGAACAGCTGTCGTGATACCGCGGAAAGCGATCCACATCAATAACGCTGCGATCGGGATTCCCATCAGTTCCGCTCGCGTTAGATCTCTTCTGCTCGCTGCATTGACATCTGCCTGCACCACCTGCTTGCCCGTCAGCTTGATGTCCACATGAGCAAGCTGAGGCAACCTGCTCCGCACTTCATCAACCATATGCAGTTGCTCGTATGGAGCCAGGGCGAATTCCAGTAATACATAGACCTCGCCTTGCCTCTTGCTGCTCCCGCTCGTCAGCATGATCTGTTTCAGTCCTGGAGCACCTTGAAGCTTCGAGACCGTCTCCTGGACGGCATGCGCGAACTCCGCCTCACTCGCTGAGCTCTTCGCCGTGATCACGATGATCATCGGATCTACAGGCAGATGAAACTGCTCGCTGATGATCCGATTCACTTCTTCGTATGAGCCGGTTGGCGTAAGTCCGTGGCTCCTAAGCTCATCGGGCAATTGAAGCGCATAATATCCAAAACCTATGACGAGAGTGAGCCACAGGACGAGTGCCCATCCGGCATGCTTGTACGATCTGGCGGCCAACCTGTCGATGCCCATCGCGAATAGCCACCTCATCATCATAAAGTTTAAGCGGTGTCAGAACTAGATGTTGCGTCAATCTATGTCATCCAGATTGCTGATATTTAATAGTGTTAAATATTCAATCTGGTCGCTCGCACGATCCGTCTGGAGATGCCTGGCCAATATTGAATCGCTGGCCCAAGCACTCTTGGCAGCCAAGGATGAACGACACAGCGATGAGCGAGACGTCCCCAGCGAAGAGGGGCATGAACTTTGCGATGCACGGCCTGCTCATACTGATAACGCCATTCCTGCAGGTCGATCAGCCCGCGCAGATAGCGGTCAGCGATATAGGCACATTCACGGGCTGTATACAGAGCGATCGACATGCCGTCCCCGCAGAGCGGCGGAATCATCAACCCCGCATCTCCGATGAGCGGGAATTGCTCTGATTCATCCCACAGGCGCGGCTGCTTGCCCAAGACAATCGGATGAACGGATGCCTGGGATGTCTCTACCGGCATCGCTCCCTGCAATCTCGATCGCAACAAACGATTGCCGCGAGCAGCGAACTCCAGCTTCTCCAGGATCGATTCGGGTCCCTGTACACGGTCGTTGCGGATCAGAGCAGCAACATTGGCCTTGCCTTCATCGATTGGAGCGACGCCGACGTATCCGCCAGGTACCGTGTACAGTTCAACGGCATGCTTCAGAGCCAGATTCGTGTAGTGGGATTTGAGCCCGATATAGACCGGTTCCGAACTGTCTGGCACGATCGAGGCATCCGTCTGGACACGCTGGCTGCCCCATGCGCCGATTACGGCTCTGGCGGCGAAACAACGCCGCTCACCGCCTTGTCTTGCCTCCACCAAGTATCGATCATCATCACGGCGGATGCGCGTGATCAAGGTGCGGGTCGCGATCTGCACTCCAACAGATGCGGCGGCCATATGTAAGGCAGCGTCCAACCGATATCTGCTGATGCCGTAGGCGATATCGGGCAGGGGCAAGTGGATCGGCCGGCCTTGTCCCATATAGAGCTTCGCATGGTTGATCCGCTCAGGCTGCAGGAGTTCCACACTGCTGAGCAACCCTAGTTCATCTAAGATGGACTTTGCTTCTGGGGAGAGGAACTCCCCGCAAACTTTATGTCGGGGAAAGCTGCGTCGGTCGCAGCAGATCGTTCTCCATCCTCTCTCCTGCAACGCCTTCGCTGCACTGATGCCAGCCAATCCTGCACCCGCGACCACCACGTCATATATATCGTAGATCAAGGTCATCACACTCCACTCCGTTCATCCAGCGTTCAATAAGGTGAGTCCTAGCAAGATGAACGATGTCTACCCGTTCTGCCTGCTGACGGTAACCGCGTACCGGAACAATGGCCGCCATGCATAGTTAAGGTTATAACCCGGCAACGCTTCGCTGAGCTCACGCCAATCGGCAGCCCGGAAACCCCGGGCAACGGACAGTGGGCCGTCATGACGAATGAACGGGTTTCGCGAAACGAGTCTGGTCACGAGCCAGACCGCTGCCCATGGAATCGGATGGCGATGGATGTCGCTGATGACGACTCCGAAGCGGCTGATGCTGACTAAACGTTCCACCATAGCGGGAAGCTCTGCTGAAGAGAAATGATGGGCAAACTGTGAGGCGGTTACGATATCTGCACAGCGCGGCGGGATGGATCTTAGATCGCCACTTCGAACTTCCACTCTGGGTTCACTGTGAAAGTACTGCCGCGCCTCCATACAAGCTTCTTCGGACCGGTCGATCAGGATGATGCGCATCTCGATCTGATGACGATCCGCGAAACGGAGGAGCTGCTTGTTCACATCACCGGAGCCTGCGCCAATATCGAGGACGGTGAGTTTATTCGGCTTGCCGAAACTTGACCACAGTTGCCTGACTCCATACAACACAGGTGCAGATGCTCCGAAGATCTTGTTGAGCCGCCGCAGGTGGCGGTACGCTTCCTGCAGCTCACGGCCAGCCCGCACTTCATCCATCCATTCCTTACGCTGATCTCTCTCACGCAGACTGCCGATCATGATCTTGCCTCCGATATGAGATGTCCTGCTGACTACGCCTAAATGTCAATCTGCTCATCTCCAGCGTAAGACCAGGGCCAAATGCCAACGCCAAGCCATCCTGTACGGGGATCTCCTGAGAGACGAACTTTCGCTTCAATTCCTGTATGACGAACAAGATAGTCGCAGAAGACATATTGCCGTAATCGCGCAGGATGCGGCGGCTAGGCTCAGTGATCTCATCGCTTAGTTCCAACGTCTCCTGCACGGCATCGATGATCGCTCTTCCGCCAGGATGAATCGCCCAGCATGCGGTATTCGCAACATCAGCAAACGTCTCCAACCGCTCACGCACATGATGACCAATCAGTCTCGGAATATCAGGAGACAAGTACAAATCGAAGCCATAGCTGCCTACGTCCCATGTCATGACTTGCGCACAATTCGGCAGCAGCTCGGAGCGATCATCCTCCAGAACGATCCTCACATCCTGATCAGTTGCTCTGCCGATCACACAGGACGAGGCGCCATCACCAAAGAATGATGCCGCAAACAGTTCCTCACGCACGCGACAAGGTTGAATATGCAAGGTGCATAGCTCAACGCAGACGATGAGGATGACGGCATCCGTAGAGGCAATGGCAAGCTGCCTCGCCAGATTCACGGCTCTCAGTCCGGCAGCGCAACCCGTAAAAGTAAGCGGTACACGATTCACATTCGCCCTTAGCTCCAGTTCACGAACTAGTTCCGCATCAAGACCTGGCAGGTACTGACCGGTACAGCTGACTGTCAATAGATGTGTCACCGATGATGGATGAACCGCCCCATCGGCTAAGGCGCGATAAGCTGCCTGTTTGGCGAGCGGCAGAACTTCACGGCGATAGACCGCTATCCTCTCGCTCGTTGTCGGCGGATCATCGGATATGTATCGACAATCTGGCGCAGCTTCCAATAGATTGGGCTCGCAGGTGTACCTGGTGCTTACTCCGCAGCCGCGGAAGATACGTTTAGCGAAGCGAGCCATATCCCGATCTTCATGCAGTGCATCGGCCAACCGCTCAGCAGCGTCCTGTTGGTCGATCCGATAAGGCGGCACGGCAGTACCGATGCCTAATATAGCGATTGGTGACAGTCTGTTCTCCAACTTTGCATCCACTCCCCCTGCTGGCTGCTCGATGGCCTATCTTATACCTTCATCGTATTCGTGCCTAACCGGAGTTATGACGAACTGCGGGATGGATTGGACGATTCATGATTCGATGATATAATGTCTAGTATTTCTATGATTTCTTAAGGGTGTCGTAGGAGACGCCGCTTGATGACAACAACGGAGGATCGTGACTGCCATGGAACCTGATTCATCGATGCAACGGACACAGACTCAATCGAAAACCAACCATATCCTGCTGCTGCTCGTCGTCTTTGGCGGCTTCTTCATCTTCGGGTTGTCGGAGAACATCAAGGGACCTGCCTTGCCGCGCATGCAAACAGACTTCACGCTGAGCGAGCTGCAACTTGGCTTCCTGCTCTCCTTAAACTCGCTTGGCTACCTGCTCGCATGCTCCTATACCGGCTGGCTCTCGCTGAGGATCGGAATCCGCAGCACAGGCATCATCGCCTTCGTCTCAATGGCCGTATCTGGCATCCTGATGTATGCATCCACCAGTTATGGCTTGCTAACCGCCTCCTATTTTCTTCTGTATCTAGGCAACGGGATGCTGGAGATTGGGCTAGGCATTATGGCAGCTCGCATCTTCACCAGAAACACAGGCATGATGATGAATCTGTCGCATTTTTTCTACGGATTAAGTTCTACTGTCGCTCCGCTCCTCGCCTCATCGATGATGGGCTGGTCAGCGTTCGGCCACGATCTCGGCTGGCGGGGCATGTACCTGATCCTCCTGATGTTGTCTCTGCTCCCGGTTATCCCAACGCTCTATGGCAAGTTTCCGGAGAGCGCCCAGACGGCCGAAGAACGCTTGCCGCTGAAAGGTTTCTTCCGCGATCGAATCGCTTGGATGATCGTACTCATCCTCTCCTGCGGCGTTGTGGCAGAACTGTCGATCGGCAGTTGGCTTGTCAATTATCTAGAGAAGGCACACCAATGGTCTACCGAAGATGCATCCGGCATGTTGTCTCTGTTCTTCCTCTTCTTCATGCTCTCCCGTCTGTTGCTCGGGCCCCTTACGGACCGAATCGGCTATCTGTTGTCGATCATCCTCCTGTCCGCGCTGGCTGGGCTATGCTGCATCGGCGGGATTCTGCTGAACGGTAAGGCAGCTGTGTTGTTTGCTGCAGCAGGCATTGGCGTTGCACCGATCTATCCGACCGTGATGGCGCTCCTTGCCAAGCGTTACCCGCGCGGCACGGAATCCGCGATCACATTCACCGTCACTTTGATGGGGATCGGCAGTGTACTCGGCAATCTGCTCATCGGAGCCATCATCGACATCGCCAGCCGCTTCGCAGCCGCACAAGGCTGGGACAACGATATCAAGTTCGGCATGCAGGCAGGATTTATGGTGATCGCCGCACTCTCTCTGCTCTGTTCCGTATTTGCCGCCGTACTGTATGTCCTTCTCCGCAGGAGGCATGAACTGCTGTAGATACGAAAAGGGCTGTTATGGAACAGTCTCCATAACAGCCCTTAAACACGAAGATCACTTGCCTTCGGATAGTTCCATCGCAGCTGCAACGCGCGATGGTCCATCGGCACGACTTGAGCCTTCCGCTCGCGAAGCACCTTCTGCTCGATCCGCTTCTTCTGCATGAAGTGTTGCATCAGATTCCGCAGCAGCAGCTTGAGCTTGCTCATGTGCTTCTCTGAGCATTTTCTTCTTCTGATGTCTCCGCTTCAGTATGATGCCAATCACCAAGAGCGGTACGACGGTCACCGTTAAGTACAGCGAAACGTCCTTCACCATGCCTTCTGCGGCACGCCCGAACAGATAGAACAATCCGCCGACGATATAGAACTTCGCCGCTCTCCCGATCGCGGCATAAACCATCAGCTTCCACAGCGGGAAGTTCAGAAAGCCGGAAAGTATCGTAAACACTTTAAACGGAATCGGGGTAAATGCCCCGATGAGGATCGCAGCTTCACCGTTCTTCTGGAACATCCTCGTAGCAGCATCGATCCATTGCTTCTTAAGGATGCGGTACAGAAGTGCTTTGCCTAAGAGTCTGCCAATCAGATACCCGATCGGCGTCCCGCACAGACAAGCGAGAAAACCTGCTGTTGCAAGCCATAAAGCATCCTGCGGATGGACGAGACTAAGCGAGACTTGCGTAAAAAATGCAGGAATCGGAAAAATAATCGCATCGATAAATGCGTGGATGGCCAGGCCTAATGCCCCATAATCCTTAAGAAAATCTGCGATACTCTGTAACATCTCCCATCTCCTTTGTCTAAAGGTTTATACAGACGATCGAACATGGCCAAGCATGATCGAAGAAGCATTCGAGTTTGCAGCACTCCTGTTCGACTGACGCAGATAATCCCGCAGATAACCGGAATAGATCAATTCGAGAGATTCAGAGTTCGCAAAGTCCGATGGTCTCGTAAACGACGAGCATTTGGGCACGATGTTCAGCCCTGCCTGTTCAAACAGAAAAGCAACAAACTGAGAGCAGAAAAAGGCATAGTCGCGTTTAATCTTGATATTGAACATCACGCCAAACAAGCCAAGCAGATTATACTTGTACAGATGCGCTTCTCTCTCAAATCTTCTGATATTGTTTCTGATTTGATTGTAATGCTTCTCTTGAATCATGCACATATAGACAGCACATGTGGCGTCGCGAAACAATTCCCCGCAAAAATCCTCTTTCACGAACCCGCCAACAAACGGATTGCCTGGACGTTTGCGGCCAAAGCTGTACACTTCTCTCAACTCAGAATCAAAAGCAATAGAGGTATGATTCAGTGGTGCTCTGGTGTACATGCGAATCATGCGCGTAAACCAAGTTCCCGTATCTGTTAGCACAATATAGATTGGTTTTTCAGCCACGTGACATTCACATCCATTTGTTTGCATTATGATCAAATCTGAGCACACGCTTGTAGAAGTATACCAATACCATTATACCTGATCAAGCGATTTCTTGTACCCTATTTTTTCAATCTATACTAATAACGAACTATATGCGGTTAAGGTTGCTGGTTTTGTATGTAAAGCCATTTAAGCAGTCGCTTTAAGCATAAAAAAACCAGGTTGCAACGCAACC
>Ga0310833_100784_pt1 | contig 17571 bp, 18 predicted proteins | sample SM_ome_FD_201312 | JGI IMG/M metagenome (GOLD analysis project Ga0310833, IMG submission 201312) | Sorghum-adapted microbial communities enriched on stacked mutant (SM) sorghum from Joint BioEnergy Institute, Emeryville, California... ...
GGAGTGTGGTATGCTTGTTCATAGAGAGCACCTCCTGGGTTTGTTTGTGTCGCTACTCACATTCTACAGGAAAGGTGCTCTTTTTTCTATACCCTTTGGATTTTATTGGATAATCAACACGCCTGATAAAGTATCATTTTTATACTCAATGCGATCCCCGGGTAACCCAATGATGCGTTTTATGTAATCCTTTTTGTCTTTTGTATGGAATACAATAATATCAAACCTTTCCGGTTTTACAAAAGAATATTTGATTTTGTTTACAATCATACGATCTTGGTCGTGTAGTGTAGGCATCATGGATTGTCCTTCTACCACAAACGGTGCAAATAGGAAGTACCGAACAGAAGAAGCTAATAAAATGGCAATAATGATTGTCTTCATCCATCCCCAAAACTCACTTTTCTTTTTCCCCATTATGTTCACCCTTAACTCTTGGATCAAAAAAACACCCACAATCCTTGAGTTGACTAGGCTTATGGGTGCTTAGTTTGCCTAGTGACTGTCAAACTGGGGGATAATAACCTATAGCTAACTTGTTGTTTCTTAATTATTTTGTAAACTCTGGTACGATGACTGTCGAAGAAGAACTAGCAGAAATATGTAATCCTGAAGGCAGCGTGACGGACTTTTCAACTGATGCTCCAAACGTTTGAGGAGCCAATTCTTGAATGGGGCTGCTTTGGTCATACGATTCCGTTGGGCTCGAAATTGATACCGATACCTGACCTTGTATGACTGGTGGTTCCATATGATCCGTATATCCGAAGAAAGAGGATAAAAATGGGAAGATCAAAAGTGCTCCCGTTCCCTTCATTCAATATCCCTCCTCAGTTCATATCCATCATATTCCAAACACGATTATGATTATTGCAAAAAGAGCAGAGATCAATCTTTGAACTCATTGTCCATGTTTCATGCAAAACAAAACTGTCCATTTTCTCACGGCATCTGACTTCAGAAACTCTGCTTTTCATGGAGTGGCTTGCATGGTAGGCTGGTTGCCTACCATGCAAGCAGAGGCTCTATGCCCCCTGATCAGGGAAAGGGGACATGTTATTTCAGGAGTCCGCCAAGCAGACCGCCTAATCCATTCGTCAGAGATTGAACGGACGAAGCCAAGCCATAGCTGCCGCTAGTGGACGCGGAGGCAGACAGACCGTTCGGACCGCTGAGGCTTGCATTGGTGTTGTATGTACCACCAAGAACGCCTCCAACAAGACCGGTTACGCCATTTTGATTATTCGTATACGTGGAACCAGCTTGAATCTCAAAGTTCGGGCCAGTGGCACTCACGACACTGCCGCTCGATACATTGGTCTCTCCGACTAAACTATTCACGGCTCCCAGTACGTCGCCAAGACCTGCTGCGGAAGCTGGCGCTGCATTTCCCGCTACGAAACTACCCGCCAGTAACATCGCCGAAATGCCAACCGTTTTGACCAACTTTTTCATGATCATTCCCCTTCCTTTTCAGAATGTTATTTTAATGATTGACCTAGACTGTTCAATAACCCGCCAATCGATTGAACGGAAGAGGCAAGCCCCCAGCTGCCGCTTGCCGATGTGCTGGCGGAATACCCGGCATACGATACCGAAGCGGAAGTTCCGCTCGTTCCCCCTAACACTCCACCGCTGAGCAATCCGGTTAATCCCGATTGTTCAGTCGAGTTCACTGCTTGTGCTGTGACCGTGACTCCATCCACCTTCAAACTAGCGCCACTTTGCACCTCCACTTTCGTGCTGCCTATTAATTGGTTGACCGCTCCAAGAACGCTGCCGAGTCCACCATCCGGAGCATTCGATGGTTGCTCTGCAGCAAAAGCGGAGCCCATCCCTCCCATGAGGATGGCTGTGGATAAGCCAGCGGATAAAATGAGTTTCTTCATGTTTCCTACCACCTTTCTGATAGATTGGTTGAAGAAGCACCGAAAACATCATATCACCATACGTCAAAATTTTCCATAGGAAAAAGGATATTTTACTATTTAACCAAAATATTTACATAAATAGGATAATAATGTAAACAAGTTAATATTATTGCAAATATGTTTTTTGTCGATCAAACCTTTTAGCAAAGCCTAGGAAGAGCCGATATTTCTTCACTCAGTAAGCGGTGTACCGGTGCTTTCGTCTCTTTTTAGTTCGGGTCCCTGCGGCGATGGAATAGCCAGCTGACAGTCGGAAAGGCTCAGTGACGGTAAAACCAGCTGCCAAATCTTTTGTCTTTCGGCTCGATCCAGCCTGTCAAATAGCTGAATGGATTCAGTCAAAGGGAGATCCATTTCGTCCGTTTGGCATGGAGAAACACAAAAAACGTATAGCTAAATAATCAAGGGTTTCAGCAAAAACGTTCTTTGCCCCTTGACGGCTTGGCCGGTCTGCTTACTTTCTGGTCGGAAAGGTTCAGGGATTCTGCCGACCAAAAAGGGGAATCGGCTTGCGCTGTTTTACGATTCGGAAGGCAAAAGGGCGAAAAAATAAAAAGCCCTGGGGTTCATCCTAGAGCTTCTTACTGATCTGTTCTCTTGAGCCGTTTGCAAAATGGGCTTATTTTTAAATAAATTAAAATTAGGGAAAATATTGAAATAAATACAAAATAAGTATATATTGATATTGAATCATCATCATATCGTCGAGGAGGGTTTCATATGCTCAAAAAGCTGGCGGCATTCCTTGCAGTCTTTGTGATGGCATTTGGTGTTTTCTTCACTTCGCAGGCGTATGCCTACACTCAATTTGGTCCGGCTTCTTGGAGGACAGAGGATGGCAAATATGAACTGACACTGAAGACCACCAGTACGGATAATGATGTGACCGTGGTAATCTGGGATCTCTATCGGGTGAGCTACAGTACAGGCAAGGCCGTCCCTTATTGGACTGAAGAATTGAAAGTACGGCTTTGCAATGCAAGCACGGGGAACTGCACGTCATTCAAGAATCTGACGGATCCTTTGGGGCATTCCGCATTTGGGGCCGATTTTACGAATATGAAACCGGGCACTTTCTATGTTGACATCCGTGACCCTGATCCCGGTTACTATTACAAAGGTCTAATCAGAGCGACTGTACAGAATGTTTACTGATGGATTACAAAAATAGATGGCTGATGAGGGCATTTGGCCCTCTTTTTTATAGTTTTGTAGTGAACCTGTGAGCGATACTTCACAAAAGGAGAAAGGGGGGAGGTCTCCTAAATTTTTCGGTCCCCCTTTAAAAAACAGCTTCTCAGATTGGCGTATAACACGTCTTCAACCACAAAGTATTTTATATTCGGGAGAGGAAAGCGTCTCTGTAGGACATTTATAGCTTTTTACAACGTATACCCCGTTGTTCAATCAAAATGTTGCTATCGTTTTTCCTCGATCATTGCTTCTGTCACTCTAATGTTAGACAAAAATAAAAAGACCAGATTGCTCTGGTCTTTACAGCTTATTGACTTTGATGAGAATATGAAATCATCCTTTTTGAAATAAGTCAGAAATAGTTGTTTACTATAGAAAAAAAGATGGCTTTTAGTCGGTTTATCTACGTACCTCTAAAAAATGAATATACATGTTTTTAGTTGCAGTCGAGCCAGCAATCATCAGGGTTCCAACTATACGTCTTTGCAGCGACCTTACCTTTAAAATAGTAATTTGCCCAACTATCACGTATATCCACGTAAAATGTTCCAGCTTTCATATTCGTGAAGATGGCACTACTATTACCTTCCCAAAATGATTTAAAGGCTGTACAGTTTCCGGTAGAAGCATTACAAAGTCGGACAGATAAAGGACTAGTATCACCATTCATAGAAGTAACGGCACCCGAGTTACGATTTACTCGATAAAGATCATAGACCCAGATGGTTACATTCTTTTCTACCGAAGTGGTTCGGATGGTCAATTCGTATTTCCCATCCTCAGTCGCAAACGAAGCTGGTCCAAAGTCAGTATAGGAAGCAGCATAGGTATTGGGATTTCCCAAAACGAAGACAAGGGCTCCTGCTGTGATGAGAGCGACAATTCCCTTCTTCAATCCCTTAATCAACTAAATCCCTCCAATCAATCATTTTATTACCACGTTAAATTTTATTCAAAATTAACTGAAATGTAAATAAATTATTTTGTAGTTATATTTTGTTAAATAGTTGAGTTTGAGTTTTTGTTCATTTAAATGAAACAGCCTACAAATGCACCAAGACAACCTTCTACTTAATGAAACCGATCTGGAAAATAATTAAAAAAATGGTAGTAAAGTCTGTTTCCATTTTTGTGAACATCATTATATTTAAGGGTAGAAAATAACTTGGAGAAAGGGGATATGTTTTATGAAAAAGATACTCCTCTTTTCCTTGATCGTTTTGTTTTCCTTGATGAGTTTCCATCCGGATGTTTATGCTGCAACTCTTAAAGATCAAAGTACCATTATTTTTGATGGTGCTCCTGATGGTAAAGTCTATACAACTAGAAAAGTAAAAGTTCCTAAAGGTGGGTATCTAGGGGTATATGGCTATAATAACAATTCTGATCTAGGACATACTTGGTTATATTTTAGAGTTTATAGAGATGACGGAAAAGACGTTACCAATCAATTTTGGCGAAAAGACCCTGTTTGGGGGTATTTTCTCAATGAAGAAGAAATAGTAAATAAACGAGTTGGCCCAATTAACGAAGAACATAGTTATTATATTTGGGCACAATGTGAATTTAGATGGGCTCCAATTGGAACAGGGTGCGACGGGACTTTCAGTATTAGTAGTTGGTATTAAGGTATTCATGCGAATGATGATATAGTTTGCCCCAAAACGATTATCCCCCGTGATGTTTCAAGGGAGGATTCATGGAGGAGATGGGTTTATATAGCAACCGGCGTAATGGCTATACCATGAGGGGCATTTCCTACAGGAATCGTTGTGATCACGGTGTTGGTAGCGGTATTAGTAACATACGCGTGAGTGCCGTCTGGTGTCAGGTCTATATCATGAGGAGATGCTACCGGAATTGTTGCGATGACTGTATTGGTTGAGGTATCAATGACTGATATCGTATTGTCATTGGCATTGGCAACATATGCGCGCGTGCCATCTGGTGTAATGGTAGCACTATAAGGAGCGAATCCCACCGGGATCGTTGCGATGACGGCATTGGTTGAGGTATCAATGACTGATACCGTATTGTCAGCGGCATTGGTCACATAGGCAAAAATTGATGGACCCGGACCATCCGGACCACCCGGTTCTGGTGAGATAGGTCTATGCACGGTCACGGTTCTCAGATTGGTGCAACCACATCGTATTCTTATCACCTGGTTGTCATTTTGACATTTTGACATGTGTTTCACCTCTTTACACTAAGATACTTCAGCATATGTCCTGGGTAACAGGATACTCCAGTATATGCCCTGGGTCATAAGATGGGCTAGGTAAATGCCCAGTTTTTGCATCTAAAGCAGGAGATCACATATGTTGGAGCATGAGATCATCGCAGAGAGATTCGCTCTTTACACTAGACATATTATCTGCATTCAAAGCCGAGGCGTCGACCCGGAGGAAAAGGATCGGCGTGACCGGGCGATTGTCTACCTGTTTGTCTATGCTGGTCTGCGGGTGGAAGAGCTGTCGAACTTGAAACTGACGGACATTGATCTCGAGATGAGGCGTCTTCGCATCGTGGGCAAAGGGATGAAGGTACGGACGGTGCCGATTTCAAACATCTTGTTGGCGGAGCTTCAGGATTGGTTGGCATTTCGTGCGGAAATGGCGAAAAAGAAATCACATGTAGAAGCATCTCCCTATGTTTTTTATAGCCAGCGATCTCCTAAGTTCTCTGTGCGTGGGATTCAGCGCATGGTCGAGAGCTACAGCCCGCCGGGCAAGAAACTGACGCCGCATATGTTTCGCCACACTTTCTGCAAGTGGATGTTAAAAGCAACGAACAATGATATCGAAAAGGTGCGCCGGTTAGCCGGTCACAGCCATATCGCCACCACATCGCGGTACTTAAAGGACAGCTACAGTGATTTGGCGGATGCGGTGGATTCGTTACCTAAGTTTTAAAGTAAGTTTGTTGCAAAAACGTATAGTTGAGGCCCATATGAATGGGAAAGACCGGAGCAATCTGGTCTTTTTATCTTTATTTCCCCCTCTTCCTTCTTTTTGCATTCCAAAAAATAAAATACAAGGAAGCTCGTTACAGGCCACTACAAATGTTAATTTTCTACAGAGCATACATATAGTTGAGCTCTAAAGCTCAACTAGCACCACGGGTTATAACTATATAGGTCTAGCGCAAGCTATCGATTAATGTTTTGAGAATGATATTCCCCCTTCTATGAGGTGGGCTGTACAGAAATCGTTTATACATTTTTTAGATTCTGTGCATTTTACGGAAATTTGAGGGGCTCATTTTCATTTTTTTTGAAAAGACACGACTAAAGTAGAAGCCATTGCTATAACCGCAACGAACAGCAATGTCATCGATTGTATAATCGGTCTCTAGCAACAGTGTTCGGGCATTTCGAAGACGTAATAATGTTAAGTATTCAATTGGGGGGACTCCGATGCTTGATTGAAAACGTCTTGTAAATTGCACTGCACTAAGACCAAAAAGAGAAGCGATATGTTGAATGGAGATATTATTACACGCATGTTTATGTAAATACTCAACAGCTTTGGCCACAATAGGGTCTTTTATTTTCGGAGCGTCATCGATAGCCGGTAACTGATTTTCAATATGATATAGCTGTAAAAGATCGTAAATTAAATGTGCTTTCCAACGGTTACTTGCATCCGTCTCATTAAAGGCCATGGAACGAAGATGTGCATACGTGGACGAAAGACGTTCGATGTCGTTGATTTTAATTTTCCCAATCGGTAAATGATACTGTTCAATGTTTTTAAAAGAAAAACGCAGAAAATGAAATTTCAGTGGGGTGATTGCTTTTCGTTTTAACGGGATATTAGGTGGACAAAAAATAATCTCTCCGAATTGAGCTTCTCCTTTTTTTTCCATTACTTGATATTCAAAAATCCCTTCCTCTATACAGAATACGTTCCAATGTGGGTATGTGTCTTCAGATAGTTGGAATTGAATAAGCGGATTCCAATAAGAGTGTTGGTGTATCTCCATGCCGGTAATCGTTGATAAGTTAAACACAGGCATCATCTCCTATCATTTGAAAAAAAGTATATGTTTTTGATAAATGTGTGTATGTAAAAGAAGGAAGTGGATTTGTAGTATGAATATAAAGAAAAATCTATTTTTTAAATTATAATACTTTTAAAAATTGTTTTGTGTAGTTTTTATTAAAGAAAAAAAGTGAATGTCTATGAGGAAATATAGAAAGGTAGGATGACGTTGAAAATTACTTCTATTGAAATCAAACATTATTTGTTGCCACTTGATCCACCATTTAAGGCCGCTTGGGATCCTGAACCGCGAAGAAAATTTGCTGCCACGATTGTTTATCTTCATAGCGATGAAGGCATTACCGGTATAGGTTCAGGAGATTTGATGGTAGGTTTTAATGGTCACGAACATTTGTTTATTGGTCAGGATCCATTTGCGATCGAACGTCATGCACAAATTATCGATAATATTGATTTTCACTATGGAAGGTGTTGGCCGCTCGATCTTGCTATTTGGGATTTAATTGGAAAAGCGACAGGACAACCGGTATATAAACTACTGGGTGGAAGATCGAACAAGTTGCTCGCTTACGCTTCAACAGGAGAAATTGTAACTCCAGAGGAGCGAGCGGAACGAGCTCTCCGTCTTTTAGAGGAAGGATTTAAAGCCATAAAAATTCGCTTTCATCACAGGGATGTGCGCGATGATATCAAAGTAGTCGAGACAGTTCGAAAAGCAGTGGGTAACAAGCTAGAAATTATGGTTGACGCCAACCAAGGATGGAAAATGCCATGGGATGTCGGAAGAGCGTGGGATTTCAAAATGGCATGTCAAGTAGCTAAAGAACTTGAGCAACTTAACGTCTTTTGGCTTGAAGAACCGTTGCCGATGCACCAGTTTAAGCTAATGGCAAAATTGCGTGAAATGACTAGCATTCGTATTGCTGGAGGGGAAATGAACAGGAGATGGCATGATTTTCTTGAGATGAACAAATGGAATGCACTTGATGTGTACCAACCAGACGTCGCATTGACGGGTGGAATCACCAATGTAAAGAAAATTGCCGACATGGTTCAAGCAAATGGTGCGTGGTTTAGTCCACATACGTGGACAAACGGAATCGGTCTTCTTGCTAACTTGCATTTAGCGGCGGCAGTCAGCTATTGTCCATATTTAGAATACCCATATGACCCGCCCGCTTGGACTATAGAGAGACGTGATTTTATTCAAAAAGAGAAATTGGCGGTGAATGCAGATGGATATTTGGTTGTACCGGAGAAACCGGGGCTTGGCATTGAACTCGATGAAGAAGCGTTAAAACGGTATGAAGTCCATAATGTTTATGTCGGGGAGAATAGAAAAGTATATATTTGATGTTGAGACAACATGAAAATGAGGTGAGGGTTATCTTGAAACAATATGAAGCCTATATCGACGGTAGATTTAAAATAAGCTCTAATGAAGAGTGGCTAGATATTTTTTACCCCGCAACAGGGGAGTATGTAGGGAGAGTACCAGCTTGTACTAAAGAAGATGTGAATGAAGCAATTGCAAGTGCTAAGCAAGCTTATAGATATTGGAAGTTTGTTCCCTCGTATGAAAGAGCGGAGTATTTATCGAAGTTTCTCCAACTTATGAAACGAGAGGAGTATCTTCAACGTATTGCGACGGCCATTACTTTAGAAATGGGAAAACCGCTATCAGCTGCAATGGCAGAAGTCCGTTATGCTATAGAGCTAGGAGAATATCAGGCGCAGTGGGCACGACGAATCGAAGGGGAAATTTTAGATAGTGATAACCGCAATGAAAAAATTTTAATTCACCGAGAACCCCTTGGTGTCGTTGTGGTAATTGTACCATGGAATTTTCCGATCTATGTACTCATTCGCAAAGTCATCCCTGCATTAGTCTGTGGCAATACGGTTGTCGTAAAACCAAGTGTGAAATCGCCGATGTCAGCGCTAGAGTTGGTGAAGTGCATCGATCAATCCGGTCTGCCGAAAGGGGTGATCAACGTTGTAACAGGATTGGACGAAGTTGTTGGTGAAGCATTAACATCATCGGATGAAATCAATATGATTACATTTACTGGGAGTACAAGGGTCGGAAAGCGGATAATGGAGAAATGTGCACAAAATATGGTGCGCGTATCGCTTGAACTCGGTGGAAAAGCACCTGCGATCGTTATGGAAGATGCTGATCTGGAATTGGCAGCAGAAGCGATCAAGGGTGGAAGGCTCTCAAACACAGGGCAGGTGTGCAATAACACAGAACGGTTATATGTGCATCGAAGTGTTAAAAAAGAGTTGACAGAGAAGTTGATTGAAAAATTCCAAGAGGTGAGCGTCGGGGATGGTTTCAAAAATCCAGACGTGACGATGGGATGCCTCATCAGCGCCGAAGCCGTACAGCGTGTTCATGCGATGGTGCAAGAGGCCGTAAAAGAAGGGGCGGAAATTTTATGCGGTGGAGTACCTCTTCGGGAATTGGGGAAAAGTTTTTATCCGCCGACCCTACTTGATAACTGTCGACAATCGATGAAAATCGTTCAAGAAGAAATTTTTGGTCCCGTTCTCCCGATTATATCATTTGACACAATTGAAGAAGTCATCGAAATGGCGAATGATTCCAAATACGGACTAACAGCAAATATATACACAAATAACTACAAGTATGTAATGGAATTGACAACGAAGTTAGAGTGTGGTGAAGTATATGTCAATCGCCAACAAGGAGAAGCATATCAGGGATTTCACGCCGGTTGGAAGCAATCCGGCATCGGCGGGGATGATGGAAAGCATGGATTTGAAGAATTCACACAACTGAAAACGGTTTATTTGAAATACTGATGGTAATCAGAGGGGAAAACCAATGAACAAGGAACGGGTTGAAGAGGATTCATTTGGGAAAATGAGCATTCCAGCCAATGCCCTTTACGGCATTCAAACAGCCCGAACGGTCGATAATCTCTCCTTTTCTGGAAAGAGTCTTGCACAATATCCTCATTATATCCGTGCCTTGGCTTTTGTAAAAAAAGCAGCGGCATTGGCGAATGGGGAGGCAGGAGTACTCACTTGCGAGCTGAAAGAGGCAATCATAGCCGCATGTGATGAAATTGCAGCAAACCATCATCGGGAGGCATTTATTGTTGACGTACTTCATGGCGGTGGGGGAATTGGCACGAATATGAACATGAACGAGGTAATTGCCAACCTCGCAAACGAAAAATTGGGTCAAGCAAGAGGAACGTACCGTCCCATTCATCCGATAGAACATGTCAACGCGTCACAATCGACATCTGACGTTTGCCATACAGCTGGGCGAATCGCTATTTTATTAAGCTATGAGTCTTTGAAATTACAGATAGAAGCATGCATTCGAGCACTTAAGGTGTTGGCACAAAAGTTTCACGGTATCGAAACCATTTCTAGAACATGTTTGCAAGATGCAATGAAAGTGAGCCTTGGACAAGCATTTCAAAGTGGCGTCGCCATGTTGGAACGAAGGCTTGATGGACTGAACCGTTCCGTCGAACAGCTTCACTATATTAATTTGGGTGGAACGGTTATCGGATCAGGAGTGGGAGCTCCTGAGCGTTACCGGGCTATGGTTGTACAAAAATTGTGCGAGACAACTGGGATGGTGCTTCGGCATCGGGACAATTTATTTGACGCTGCGCAATACATTGATGATTTGGCAGCCACTTCGAAAGAGTTGAATCTACTTGCTTCGTGTTTATTAAAGTTGGCGAAAGATTTACGGCTTCGCTCATCCGGTCCTGAAGCAGGGTTCGGAGAAATTGTATTACCAGCGGTGCAAGCTGGGTCGTCCTTCTTCCCTGGAAAGGTGAACCCTGTTATTCCCGAAACTTTGATGCAATGTTGTTTTCAAATATTCGGTTGTGACCGTGCCACACAAGCTACTTTAGAGCATGCGGAACTCGATTTAAATGTGTTTGATGGAATGGCGTGCATCAACATTTTAGATGCGATGGACATGATGAAAAAAGCACTTGGTATATTCACAGAACGATGTCTGTTAGGAATCACAGCAAATCAAGAGCGGTGCAAAGAGTTAGCAAATAGCTTGATTCCTATGGTTATGCAACTTAGGGAAAAGTTTGGATATTCAACTGTTGCTAGATGGATAAGAGAAAAGAAAAAAGATGAATTGATTCGAGTTTTAGAAAATGGGGGAGAGAAAAGTGACACAAGTCAAACTGTTTGAGGGAGTCGAACAGCCAAGACTTTCATGGGCAAAAGAGTGGCTGAAAGAAACAAAAAAACTTTATATCGACGGGGAATGGGTCAATAGTGTAAAAGGGGAAGTGGTTGAATCGATTAACCCTGCTACAGGTGAGATTTTAGGGACATTTCAAAGTGCGGAAAAAGAAGACGTGGATCGTGCGGTAAAGGCGGCTCGCCAAGCATTTGACGTCGGTCCGTGGCAAGAAGTTTCTCGAAAAGAAAGAGCGAAAATACTTCGGTCAATTAGTGAGTTGATTAGAAAACATCAAGCAGAACTGGCTACATTGGAAGCGTTGGATAACGGTAAGCTTTATACTGAAGCATATCGAGACGATGTACAGGAAGCCGCTGATATTTTTGAATATTACGCCGGATGGACGGACAAATATTACGGAGAAAATAATCCTGTTGAAGGTAATTTTTTAAGCTTTACAACACGCGATCCAGTTGGTGTGTGTGGCCAAATTGTACCGTTCAATTTTCCGCTCGATATGGCGGCATGGAAGCTTGCTCCGGCTCTTGCCATGGGAAACACGGTCGTATTGAAACCATCCAGTCAAACCTCATTTTCGGCGATTCGCTTCTTTGAGTTAATAGATGAGGCTAAATTGTTGCCCAAGGGTGTCATTAATCTTGTTCTCGGAAGAGGTTCGATCGGTTCATATATAAGTCAACACATGGGAGTAGATAAGGTATCATTTACTGGAAGTACGGCGGTTGGTAAGCAACTCGTGCGTGATTCAGCCGATTCAAATTTAAAGCTTGTAACACTAGAACTCGGTGGTAAGTCGCCGAACATCATTTTTAGTGATGTCCATGACTTAGATGGTGCGATCGAGAGATCCTTTTATGCGTTATTTACACATAAAGGGGAAAAATGTTCAGCTCCGACGAGGTTGTTAGTTGAACGAGCTATTTACGATCAGGTAGTCGAGAAAATGGCTCATTATGCTAACAGTTATAAGTGTGGCAATCCATTCGATCCTGAAAGCCATCAAGGGGCCCAAATTTCGAAATCTCACATGGAATCGATTTTGAATTATATTGAGATAGGCAAAAAGGAAGGAGCCCGTCTTGTTGCAGGGGGATATCGTGATATGTCTGGTGAAAATGAAAAAGGGTGTTTTGTTCGTCCCACCATTTTTGCGGACGTTGATAATAAAATGACAATTGCGCAAGAGGAAATATTTGGTCCTGTGCTTTGTATTATCCCATTTGATACAGAGGAAGAGGCGATTGCAATCGCTAACGATACAATTTATGGATTGGCGGCAGGATTGTGGACGAACGATGTGGCACGAGCTAACCGTGTAGCGCGCAAGCTACAGGCGGGGATGGTGTTTATCAACAAATATGGATGCTATGATTTTGCAAGCCCATTTGGAGGGTGGAAGCAGAGTGGATGGGGAAAAGAATATGCGATTCACTCCCTACAATCGTATACAAAAACAAAAGCAATCTGGATGGCTTATTGAAAACAATAGAGATTTGAGGGATCGATAATGAAAATGAAGGCTGCTGTGATGACTGAGGTAGGGAAGCCACTACAGATCCAAACAGTGGATTTGGCAAATCCAAAAGCCCATGAAGTGGTTGTACAAATCAAGGCGACAGGGGTGTGTCATAGCGACCTAAATGCTTTGTATGACACGACCACCCCTGTTCCTACAATTCTTGGACACGAAGGGGCAGGAGTCGTCGTCGAAGTAGGGAAACATGTCACGAATGTGCGAGTAGGGGATAGAGTTGCATTGAGCTGGATGCCGTACTGCGGTATATGCGAATTTTGTATCACAGGAGCTGTTCATTTATGTGAATCGGCTTTTAAGCCGATGTTTGACGGCACATTGTTAGATGGAACGTCCCGTTTGAGCAAAGATGGACAACGTATTTACCACTACTCTTTATTGTCGACGTTTGCTGAGTATGCGGTTGTTCCAGAAATGTCATGCATCAAACTCCCAGAAAACATGCCTTTTGCACAAGCGTCTCTCATAGGTTGCGGGGTGGCAACTGGATATGGAGCAGCAGTCAATGCTGCCAAAGTCACGCCAGGTTCGACCGTTGCTGTGTTTGGTATCGGTGGTGTAGGAATCAATGCAATACAAGGAGCACGAATAGCTGGTGCATCAAAAATTATTGCCTGCGATGTAAAAGAGGCAAACTTAGAAATTGCCAAACAGTTTGGGGCGACTCACACGATCCATATTGGAGAAGAAGATGGAGAAGAAGCATTAAAATCTTTGACAGATGGATATGGTGTTCATTATGCGATTGATTGCTCAGGGCATACAAACGCGACAGAAACAGCATGGAAAGGAACAAGAAGAGGAGGGACGGTGGTAACCGTTAGTGCTTTTCATCCCTCAAAGACCCTCAAACTGCCTGCTAACGGATTTCATCGAATGGGAAAAATATTAAAAGGCAGTTTTTATGGGGATGTACAGCCACATCGTGATTTTCAAATCATATCTAAGTTATATCTTGATGGTAAATTCATGTTAGATGAGCTGATCTTAAATAGAATCACCCTCGATCATATTAACGAAGCATTTACAAGATTTGAAGATTGCAATTGCACCAATGTTGGTCGTTCGGTCATTGAGTTTCATAGTGATCCGGCCAAGAATCAAGATGAAACACTCACAAGCGGTCAAGCGATCTAAATATTAAGGGAGAAAGGACGTAGGAGATGAATTCTCTATTTGAATTTGTACCAAAGACAAAAATTGTGTATGGGTTCGAACGTTATTTACAGGTTGGCCAGGATGTGAAAATGCTAAGTGGGGATACAAGGGTAGTACTCATCACCGATCATGGGGTCTTGAATAGCGGATTGGCAAGTTTAATTATTTCGGCTTTGAAAAAAGAGCAAATTGAGGTGACTGTATTCAGTGATATAAAAAGTGAGCCAACGTCTGCTTCCATTGATGAAGCCGCTCGTGTGATTCGTGAGTTTCGAGCTCAATGTGTAATAGGATTAGGCGGAGGATCTGCTATGGATGTAGCAAAAATGGCCGCGCTGATGGCGAGCGGAGAGCAAGGAGCTATGCACTACGCACTAATGGCGAATCCTTTTCCTCAAAAAAGAGTGAAATCGATTATGATTCCAACCACATCTGGCACCGGAGCTGAGGTAACAAGTACTGTTGTTTTTTCCGATGAACAGCAACGGAAAGTATGGGGATGGGATGAAAAAATAGCGCCAGAACTCGCCATTATCGATCCTACATTTACATTGGCACTTCCGAGGATGCTAACGGCTGCAACAACGCTCGATGCTCTGGTCCATGCGATTGAAGCGTGTGCCGGAAAACGAAGCAACCCTTTGATCGAAGCATTTAGTTTGCAATCAATTCAACTTATTAGGGAAAACTTTGAAACCGTATTACAGGTACCGAATGATGTAGAGGCTCGGGGTAAGCTTGCTTTAGCTGCTACATTGGCTGGTATGGCGATTGAGAACGGTGGCACTGGACTCGCCCATTGCATCGGCCATGCACTGGGGACCATTGGCAGTATTCATCATGGTAGGGCAGTAGCAATTTCCCTAAATGCAGTTTATGAGTGGAATGTAGAGGCGGCTGTGGACATTCATGCAAAAATTGCACAATCTCTTGGCGTGAATGATCAAGGGTTATCGAAAAAAGAGTTGGCTTTAGCCGGAGCAAGAGAATTTAATCGTCTAATTGCCATCAGTGGGTTAAAACAATCTTTGGAGGATGACGGGTTATCTTTAGCAGATGTAGATCGATTCGTCGAAACGATGCTCTCACCAGAAAATGAGCCAATGCGGCTCAACAACTGCCGCTTAGCTAGCGAAAATGATTTACGACAATTTGCTGAACAGATTTTAAGCTCTGAGAGAATGAGCCATCAAGTATAAATCCTAACCAAAATGAAAACGTTTACCATATTATTATACGTAAAAATATACTCTTATAGGAGGATTTTATGAAAAATTTAAGACACTCAGTATTTTGGCCACCGTTTTTGTTGTTGATTGTCGCAGCCATTTTAAGTTTTACGAATCGTGATGGGTTTATTAAAATGGCAACCGGGGCTAATGATTGGCTTATTAAAAATGTAGGATGGCTATTTAGTTTAAGCGGACTAATCATGTTAATTGCAATTATAGCTATCTATTTTTCACCACTTGGAAATGTGAAAATTGGCGGGAAGAATGCAAAACCACTGTTAAGTCTTCCAAATTGGATTGCGATTACCCTCTGTACAACGATTGCCGCTGGGGTTACGTTTTGGGGGATTGTAGAGCCTATCTATCATGTAACTGCACCTCCTGACTCTTTAGGAATTAAAGCGAATAGTGCGGATGCAGCAATTTTCGCAATGTCGACCATGTATTTACATTGGACGTTTACTCCGTATGCGATTTATTGTGTTCCAGCATTAATGTTTGCCTTTGCCTATTATAATATGAAAAAACCATTTAGCTTAAGTTCGACATTGACCCCTCTGTTTGGAAATAAAGTGCTTGGCGGATGGGGAAACACAATTGATGCCCTTTGTTTGTACACACTGGCGCTCGGAATGGCGGCAGCCATGGGAACAGGCGTGTTAAATTTAGCGGGGGGAATCAACTACTTAACGGACATTGCTAGCTCGCCAACTCTTTGGGCAATCATTTCATTCGTCATGATGATTACATTTACAGTTTCTGCATCCTCTGGACTCATGAAAGGAATTCGGATTTTGTCGGATATTAATATGAAAGTATACGTGGTTATTATTCTCTTCATGTTTGTTACAGGGCCTACAAGCTATATTCTCAACCTAGGCACTGAGTCCTTTGGAACGTACCTGACTAATTTTTTTGGTAAGAGCCTATTTACAGGAGCTGCTGCCAGCGACCCATGGCCACAATGGTGGACAGTGTTTTATTGGGCGAACTGGTTTGCATGGGCTGCCATTACTGCGTTATTCTTAGGAAGAATTGCATATGGTTATACTGTAAAATCATTTATTCTTGTCAATTTTGCAATCCCAGCTTTATTTGGTGGTTTGTGGATGACCATTTTTGGCGGGACTTCGATTTATAAGCAAATGACCGAGGGAAGTCTTGGAACCATTTTAGCTGACAAAGGTCCGGAGTCGGTGTTATATGCTGTATTAGCGGATGTGCCATTATCCAGTATCATTATACCGTTTTATTTATTTGTTGTTTTTATTTCATTTGTCACGGCGGCCGATTCTAACATTTCAGCGATGGGTGGGATAAGTTCAACCGGTATCTCACCGGATAGCCCAGAACCGAGCCTTCTTATCAAAGTTGTATGGGGGATTTCGATTGGATTAATTGGTTGGATTATGATTAGTTTCGCGAAAATCGACGGAATTAAAATGCTTTCGAACCTTGGAGGGGTTCCAGCGCTTATTCTCGAACTACTTGTTATAATCGCGTTAATGAAGGTCGCACGCCGCCCTGAAAAATATGATATGACAGTACAAGAAGAAAAAAGCGTAGACATACAGCTAAATAAGGATACAAGTATGAGCATTTCCAAAGTAAATTCTATTGATGTGTAGGGAATTTTTTAAAGAGAAGATGGTATCCCAAAATTATATGATCCCCTTATAGTAGGCAGAAAAAAGAAGGTGCACTAATCTGTTTGCTATGGAGGGGATTTTTCTATGGGCAAAAGCTCTATTTGTCTGTCATTAAAGACCTATACCCTTTTTAGGTTAAAAATGATGGAATGATCCAGTAATCGATCTAGCGTAGCTGTTGTCAATATCGAGTCTCTCGCGATTTTTCCCACTCTCCAGAACTTTTGTTGGAGGTGAGGATAGTCTTAGCGTGTTCGTCTCAATGGTCAATGCCTTGAAATAAGCAATGAGCGCTGTTTGGAGATCTAGTTTTAATTGTATTATTTTTACAATAATAATAAAGTTCGGGTTAACAAACATACGAAGATTTCGTTTAAATATTTGCATATATGTAGGGTTTAGCCAAATAAAAATGGTGATAAACTGTATAAAGAAAATAAACGAAAGGGATGTGATGGCCATGGGTTTGTAAAACAAATGGATCAGGAATTAAAAAAATATATGGGCTCTCTTATATCTATTCTGTATGAAACGGGTCTTTCCGCCACTGAAATAGCTCGGCGTTCTGGTATTTCTACATCACAGATTAGCCGTATTTTAAGTGGTAAGTGCAATCCTAGATTTTCCACCTTGTGCAAAATAAT
>Ga0310833_100786_pt1 | contig 17509 bp, 14 predicted proteins | sample SM_ome_FD_201312 | JGI IMG/M metagenome (GOLD analysis project Ga0310833, IMG submission 201312) | Sorghum-adapted microbial communities enriched on stacked mutant (SM) sorghum from Joint BioEnergy Institute, Emeryville, California... ...
TCTGCTTTCAGATCCTTCCGAGGCGGTCAAGATGGCGGTAAGCAGACTTTTTCTGCTTACAGGTCCTTCCGAGGCGGTCAAGATGGCTGTAAGCAGACTTTTTCTGCTTACAGGTCCTTCCGAGGCGGTCGTGACGGCTGTAAGCAGATTTTTTCTGCTTACAGATCCTTCCGAGGCGGTCGTGACGGCTGTAAGCAGATTTTTTCTGCTTGCCATAGAAAAGAAAAAGATTCGCCATAGATGAACTATAGCGAATCTAGCTCGTGCGGATCATATGATGGCCTTGTCAGGCCCAAGCCTGAATCCTGATCAATACAGCGTCATGTACTGATCGCGTTCCCATTGATGGACTTGCGTGCGGTACATGTCGTACTCGATCTCCTTCAGCTCGATGAAATGCGCCAGCGCGTGATCGCCCATCGCGTCACAGATGATGTCGTCCTGCAGCAGCTCATCGATCGCTTCCTTCAGCGACTCCGGCAAGCTCGGAATGCCCGCCTCCAGTCTCTCCTCATCGGTCATGATGTAGATGTTCCGGTCGATCGGATCCGGCAGCTTCATCTTCTTCTCGATGCCGTCGAGACCTGCGCGCAGCATCAGGGCGAGTGCCAGATACGGATTGGCAGCCGGGTCCGGACTGCGCACCTCGATGCGGGTGCTGAGTCCCCGCGATGCAGGGACGCGGATCATCGGGCTGCGGTTGCTGGCGGACCAGGCGACATAACAAGGCGCTTCATAGCCTGGGACGAGCCGTTTGTACGAGTTGACCGTCGGATTGGTAACGGCCGTGAAGCCGCGGGCATGATGCAGGATGCCGGACATGAAGTAACGCGCGGTTTCGCTCAGGCCCAGACGGTCGTTCTCGTCATAGAACGCATTCTTGTCCCCCTTGAACAGGGACAGATGGCAGTGCATGCCCGAACCGTTCATGCCAAACAGCGGCTTCGGCATAAAGGTGGCATGCAGGCCGTGCTGGCGAGCGATAGTTTTGACGACGAGCTTGAATGTCTGGATCTGGTCGGCAGCTTTCACCGCATCCGCGTACTTGAAGTCGATCTCGTGCTGCCCCGGGGATACTTCATGGTGCGAAGCCTCAATCTCGAATCCCATCTCCAGCAAAGTAAGCACGATCTCGCGTCGGCAGTTCTCGCCGAGGTCCGTCGGCGCCAGGTCGAAGTAACCGCCATGATCGTTCAGTTCCAGCGTGGGATCGCCCTTCTCATCGGTCTTGAACAGGAAAAATTCCGGCTCAGGCCCCACATTCATCGTCGTGAAGCCCATCGCTTCGGCCAGCTTCAGATTGCGCTTCAGGATGCCGCGCGGGTCGCCGGCGAACGGTGTTCCGTCCGGCATGTACACGTCGCAGATCAGACGCGCGACGCGGTCGGTCGTTACCCATGGGAAGATGACCCATGTGTCCAGATCCGGATACAGATACATGTCCGATTCCTCGATCCGGACATATCCTTCGATGGATGAGCCGTCAAACATCATCTTGTTGTCCAGCGCCTTTTCGAGCTGGCTCACCGGTATTTCGACGTTCTTGATCGTGCCGAGCAGATCGGTAAATTGCAGGCGGATGAATTTGACGTTGTTGTCCTTCGCTTGCTTCAGAATATCTTCCCTCGTGTAGCTCACAAGACCAACTCCCTTGAAATGTATATATCGTTGCGTGATACCGGACTGCGATGGTGAAGTGCGACCATTTCACATGGACATATCGATTCGATTCGTGCACATGAATGGGATGAACTGGATCATACGAACATCAGGCATCGCGATCATGATTCGCAGATCACGATGCGATCACCCATGCGCAACAATCCGATCGATGCATGCACCGGCATGCGATGGACTGGTCATATGAACATCGGGCATCGATATCCGATGAATCTCACAACGCGATGCGTTCACCGGAGCACAACCGACCAGACCGGTGCATGCGTCGGAATGCGATGGCCTGAATCAGAGATCCATGCATGGAGCCTGTCAAGATCATTTGAAGAATCTCGACAATTCACCCTGCAGCAAGGATGCCTTGCCATGGCGATTGCCGGTGATCAGCTGCTGTTTGAGTATCTTCCTGAGCTGCGAATCGGACAGCTCGCGGCGTTTTACTTCCGTCTGCGGCGTGATGACGGTCGCTTCCTCGGACTCCTTGCTTACCGGCTTCATCATCTGCTTGATGCCAGCGATATTGACGCCCTTCTCGATCAAGCTCTTGATCTCAAGTAAGCGCTCTACGTCGTTGAACGAGAACAGCCGCTGGTTGCCTTCCGTACGGGCCGGGACGATCAATTCGTGTTGCTCATAATAACGAATTTGCCGGGCTGACAGATCCGTAAGCTTCATTACGATGCCGATCGGAAACAGAGCCATGTTGCGGCGAATTTCGTCACTCATTGAACACACCACCTACGTAAAGGAATGGAGTAATAGAAGTTATTTATCATTGTACCATGAAACATAAATGTGTCAAGTCATGTAAGGTTTGCGCACAAAAAAATAAAGGAGCCCATTCACAATTAATGTCAGAAATTCGTCAATAATCCGCGCTGCACCATCCGATCGATCGCCGTCAGAATGCCGATCTTGGCATGGGCATACGTCAGTCCGCCCTGGACATAGGCGATGTATGGCTCGCGAATCGGCGCATCCGCCGACAATTCCAGGCTGCCGCCCTGGATGAAGGTGCCCGCCGCCATGATCACCGGATGCTCGTAGCCCGGCATCTCCCATGGCTCCGGCACCACATGCGCATCGATCGCCGAAGCCTGCTGTATGCCCTGGACGAAGGCGATCAGATCCTCGGCCGAATGAAAGCGAATCGCCTGGATGATGTCGGAGCGGACGGCTTCTGGCGATGGTGATGTGTCAAAGCCCAGCTCGCGGAACAGCGACGCGGCTAAGACGCTACCCTTCAAGGCTTGTCCAACGGCATGCGGCGCAAGGAATAGCCCCTGATAGATCAGGGCGGTGGCGCCCAGCATCGAGCCGACCTCCCCGCCCAGTCCAGGCACGGTATGGCGATACGCGGCCAGCTCCACGCAGCGCTTCGTGCCGGCGATATAGCCGCCTGTATGGGCCAGCCCGCCGCCCGGGTTCTTGATCAGCGAACCCGCCATCAGGTCGACGCCGACCTCGGTAGGCTCCAGCTTCTCGGTAAACTCGCCGTAGCAGTTGTCGACGAAGATGATCAGGTCCTCGCGGATCGCGCGAATGCGCTGCACCATCTCGGCGATCTGATGCACGGTGAACGAGCTGCGCCACGCATAGCCGCGCGAACGCTGGATGCCGATCACCTTCGTGCGCGGCGTGATCGATTGCTCGACGAGCTCCCAGTTGACGGACCCGTCCTCGAGCAGCGGCGTCTCGCTGTAGGAGATCCCCATATCGCGAAGCGACCCGGTGCCGTCTCCCTCGCTGCCGATCACCTTGTGCAGGGTGTCGTATGGCGTACCGGTGATGTACAGCAGATGATCGCCCGGGCGCAGCACGCCGAACAGCGCGGTGCCGATCGCATGCGTGCCGGATGCAAAATGCGGTCGAACCAGCGCGGCCTCGGCGCCAAACACGTCCGCATACACCGCATCCAGCAGTTCCCGGCCCCTGTCATTGTAGCCGTAGCCTGTGGAGGAATGCAGATGGTAATCGCTCACCCTGTGCTTCTGGAACGCCTCGATCACCTTCGCCTGATTCCATTCCGCCGTGCGTTCGATGCGCGCGAAATAAGGCGCAGCGATTCGCTCCGCCCGCTCGATCAGCTTCTGATAACGATCCAATAACTCCCGAATATGAGCATGCGCCAAATGTTCCACTTCTCCTCTTCCATGATGTCAGTCTGTATGATTCGATGTTCCTTGTCCCATAAAGTTGCCATAAAAGTCATGTGATCAAAATCAACCTGATCATGTCGTGTTTCTTCGCACTGTGACCTTTGCTCACATGACAGGAAGCTCTTCCTGCTTCACCCGATACTCGCCCAGCTCACGCGCGTACTGTCGATGTCTGGTCTCGCTGGCGCGTACCCGATAGGCGACCATCCCATCCTCCGAGGCTTCCTCATCCAGCATGCTTACCTCGCCGAGCTGATACAGACGCGCGATCAGGTCGCCTCGCGCCGCCGGTATCCGGTACACGTACTCCGCCTGGTCCAGCTTGTTCTGCAGGAACAGCTTCAGCCGCTCCAGATCCTCATCCGAAAAGGCGGAGATTCCGAGCGACGGCTCCTGCGAGATCAGGCTCTCCCGCTCTGACGGGGTCAGCAGATCGATCTTGTTGAAGACGACCACCCTGTCCTTGCCGCCCGCGCCCAGCTCGTCCAACACTTCGTTAACGACCTTCATCTGCTCGTCGCGCATCGGGGACGAACTGTCGACGACGTGCAGGATGATGTCCGCCTCGTTTACCTCCTCCAGCGTCGCGCGGAATGCGGCGACCAGATCGTGGGGCAACTGCTGGATGAAGCCGACCGTATCGGTCAGCACCACTTCCAGGCCGCTTGGCAGCGCAAGCCTGCGCGAAGTCGGGTCCAGGGTGGCGAACAGCCTGTTCTCAGCCAGCACATCGGCATTTGTCAGGCGATTCAGCAGCGTCGATTTGCCGGCGTTGGTGTACCCGACCAGCGCGATCTGCGTGACGCCGGTCTTGCGCCGCTGCGCGCGATGCAGCTTGCGGTGCCGCGCCACCTCGGCCAGCTGCTCGCGCAGGTCGCGGATGCGTCGCTGGATATGGCGGCGGTCCGTCTCCAGCTTCGTCTCGCCGGGACCGCGCGTGCCGATGCCGCCGCCCAGCCGCGACAGATTGCTGTAATGGCCGGCCAGCCGCGGCAAGAGATACTGCAGCTGCGCCAGCTCGACCTGCAGCCGACCCTCCCGAGTCTTGGCCCGCTGAGCGAAGATGTCGAGGATGAGCTGCGTGCGATCGATGATCTTGCAGTCGATCGCCGACTCGAGATTGCGAACCTGCGCTCCGGACAGCTCCTGGTTGAAGAGGATGACGTTGGCACCCAGGCTTTCCTTCAGGGCTCGGATCTCCTCGACCTTGCCCTTGCCGATGAACCAGGCCGAATCGATGCTGTCCCGATGCTGCACGACCGATGTCAGCGGCTCCACGCCTGCAGTCTCCGCCAGGCTGCGCAGCTCATCCAGCGAGTGGCACACCGCTTCCTCCGACCGTTGCTCGTTCTTCAGCTCCAGGCTGACCAGAATGGCTCTTTCCTGTATATCTTGCTTGGTATCGATTGGTGTATGTCGCATCGTTTCATCCCTTGCTATGTAAAATCAAAGATAGATCGGCCCGTCATGATCCGGATCGATCTTCAGATCCTCGGGGCAGATCTGCATCAGCTCCTGCTTCGTCAGCGGCCGATTCCGCTGTTTGAGCAGCCTGACCGCCTGCCGCCTCACGCATCGCTCGATCGTATTACGCACGAATCGGGCATTGCTGAAGTTGCGGGCGAATCTCAGCCTTTCCTCCTGCAGGTATTGCTTGAAGCGCATGAAGGTCTGCGGCAGGAACACGTATTCCCGCTCCTTCAGCATCAGCTCCGCGATCTGCAGCAGCTGGTCCAGCGTATAGTCCGGAAAATCGATCTGGATCGGAAAGCGCGAAGGCAAGCCCGGATTCATCGCCATAAAGACATCCATCTCATCCGGATATCCCGCCAGAATCAGGATAAACTGATCCTTGTAATCCTCCTGCGCCTTCACCAGCGTATCGATCGCTTCCTTGCCGAAGTCCTTCTCCCCGCCTCGCGTCAGGCTGTACGCCTCATCGATGAACAGCACGCCGCCCAGCGCCCGCTTGATCAGTTCCCGCGTCTTGATCGCGGTGTGGCCGATGTATTCGCCCACCAGATCCGCTCTCTCCGCCTCTATAAAATGACCCTTGCTGAGCAGGCCCATATTGCGAAACAGCCTGGCGATCAGCCTTGCCACCGTCGTCTTGCCAGTCCCTGGATTGCCGCGGAAGATCATGTGATACATCTGCGGCGAACAGGCGAGTCCCGCCTCCTGCCGATACTTCGAGATCTGCAGCATCGCATAGATCTCGAAGATCGTCTCCTTCACCTTCTCCATGCCGACCATCTCATCGAGTTCGCGCGCAAGCTCCGCGAACGGTTCGGGTGTACCTGCTTCCTCCGACCAACGTTTGGGCGAAGCCTTCGTCTCCGCTTCCACTTCGTCCACTCGCCGCAAGACGACATTGATCTGACGCGAAGAATGCGACGGTCTGCGAAGCGAAGCCACCACCTGATCGCTCATGTAGGCACCTCCGATCGTCCAGGATCGTGTTATACGCCTATTATACGCGAGTTGCCGCAAATCGTGACATGAACTTGCCCGAAGCCTGACGACAAGCCTGTACATCCGGTGCGTACCGGGCCCACCTCTGCCTGATCCCGGTCAGGCCGACCGCATCGATGCTGGATCTTGTGCCTGATCCGGTCAGGCCGACCGCATCAATGCCGACTCCTGTGCCTGATCCGGTCAGACTGACGGTCTCTATACCGGCTCTTGTGCCTGATCCGGTCAGCCGACCGCATCGGTGCCGACTCCTGTGCCTGATCCGGTCAGGCTGACGGTCTCTATACCGGCTCTTGTGCCTGTTCCATTCAGGCTGCCAGCGTCGGTCACGGCCTGGTCAGCTCGATGCCGGAGCCCGGGAGCAAGCCAGCTCGATCGATCGGGCGGCCTCGTCCGCCGCCACCAATCGGCTGCGCAGCCTCTCGTCCGGCAACGGGCAGGCATCGTACCGGCCGAACCAGCGATACCGGTTCCGGGCGACGAAGCGGTATGCCGCATCCCTCAGCGCCTTCGGAAGGATCACGAACGCATAGGCGGCACGCCAGCGAGGCAGCCTGCGAACGATGCGCAGGGCAGCGGAGGAATGGGTAAGAAAGCGTCCCCTCTCGATGACCACGAGCGAATCCGGCGCGCCATGAGCCAGCTTGCAATCGGCGCATGCCGCAAGTGCCCGGATGACGTCGTCCGACTGCAGCGAGGCGAAGCGAATCTTCCCCTCCGGATCACGATCGATGATGAACCGCACCAGCCTGCTGCACAGCACACATTCTGCATCATACAACACAATCAGGCGATCCTGCATCCATCTCCCCTCCCTTGAAGCGGACCTGTCATGAATCGAAGTCGTGTGAGGCTCTGTCAAGCTTCCGGCGATGCCGGAAGCCTGTCTGTCGGGCATCGACGAGGACGGCCATGGAGATACCCCGCAAATGAACGGGCATGTTCATGCGGCATGGCATCTGCAGGTGACCGGGATCGCATGCACCATCCCTTCTTCCCCAAGCAGGATCCCGCCGCCGATCGCATCACGGTCCCCCGTCATACGCCGATCAGGAATCGCTTCACGCAGGAGACGACCTGATCAGTCTCCACATCCCAACAGATAACATGCTTCGATCTGGGGAAGGTGATCACCTGCGTCTCACCCGGGATGACGCGTCTCAGGTATTCGGCGCTCCGCGGATGAACGATCTGGTCGCGTCCGGACTGGCAGATCAGCGTTGGCTGGCGGATATGCCTGAACTCGTGACGAAGCCTGGCTGCCATCTTCATAAACTGCAGCAGGGCCGTCTGCGGAACCTTCGAGACGCGGCGGAATTGCGTCATATCCCGCTCGCGCAGCTTCTCCCACACGAACGAGAAGAATCGCATCGGACTGACATAGATCACCGAGGCGTTCAGCAGCACCACGCGCTCCACCGGATAACGGTTCGCGACATATGCCGCAAGCAAGCCTCCCATCGAGAACCCCACAACGGAGAACGAACCGTACTGCCTGGCGCACAGCTCCGCCTCCTGCTCCACGGTCGTGATCCAGTCTGTCCAGCGCACGTTGCCGATGTTCGCAAATCCGTTCTCATGTCCCGGCAGCATCGGCGTCCGACAATTCCAGTCATGTTCGCGCAGCATGTTCGTGATCGGTTCAACGTCCGAGGGGGCGCCGGTGAATCCGTGGAGCAGCAGCGCGTTCGTATGGATCTGCATGGTTGATTGTCGTTGTTCCATCACGTCCTGCATGTACAAGCACCCTTTCTTTTGACGTCAACCTTACTGGTATTCCCGATCCTATTTTTCCATATTCAGCATCAGATTATCAAAGTGTATCACAGTGATCCTCCGATGGCCAAGCCAGCCAGGCCGACGGCAGCAGCCAAACATAAAAAGCTGACCCGGCTTTGTTGCGGCTGCCGAATCAGCTTGATGAACCTTGCTTGCCCTGCCTGTGCATCTGTTGCAGCGTTATTCGACGTTATCAGGCATCAGGTTGATATTGCGCGACGGAGTGAACGTGGAGATGGCATGCTTATATATCATCTGCTGCCGTCCCTCGCTGTCAAGGATGATGGTGAAGTTATCGAACGCCCGAACCAAACCGCGAATCTGGAAGCCGTTGGTCAGATATACGGTTACCGGAACGTTGTCCTTGCGCAATTGGTTCAAGAAATGGTCCTGGATATTAATGGGCTTGTTCATCGAATGAAACCTCCTAATTTTATATATATTGAACGGTCTTGGACGGCATCCGCATGCATGGCCATCAGCAGGTACATGATCTGAATAACCGGACAAGCGTCTATCAGTCAAACAAAGAGTTTCCCATATATTATATCATTAATCCTGGCCACATTGGAAACAAAATTTTCAGTTTCTGTCATGTCCACCCACTCGATTCCCTTCATGTGGCGAAACCAGGACAGCTGACGTTTGGCGAACCTGCGGGTATTGCGCTTCAGCAGCTCGATGGCCTGTTCCAGGCTGTATTCGCCCTGCAGGTACCCGACGATTTCTTTATACCCCAAGCCCTGCATGGAAATCAAACCCGGCCCATAACCGCGAGACAGCAGTCCCTCCACCTCCTGCACCAGCCCTTGCTCGATCATCAGATCCACCCGTTCCTCGATCCGCCGATAGAGCAGGTCCCTTCGCATCGTAAGGCCGATGAGACAGGTGCGGTAAGGGGATCCGGCCGGCTGCTCGGCCAGATACTCGGACATGGTGCGCCCCGTCAGACGGTGGACCTCCAGGGCGCGGATGATGCGCCGCAGATCGTTGATGTGAAGCCTTGCGGCCGTGTCCGGATCGACCGCGCGCAACCGTTCATGCAAGGCCTCCGCGCCATACTGCTCGGCATAAGCCTTCAGCTCGCGGCGGTACTCTTCATCCTGGCCGGCCTCGCTGAACCGGTAGCCGTACACGACAGACTGGATGTACAGTCCGGTCCCGCCGACGATGAACGGCAGCTTGCCTCTGGAGGCGATCGAACGAATCGCTTCCTCGCATGCCTGCTGGAAATCGGATACCGAGTACGGCTCGTCGGGGTTGCGGATATCGATCAGGTGATGCGGGACGATCGCCCGTTCCTCGGGGCTTGCCTTGGCCGTGCCGATGTCCATCCCCCGGTATACCTGCATGGAGTCGCCGGAGATGATCTCCGCATCGAGATGCCTGGCCAGCTGCAGGCTGAGGGCGGTCTTGCCCACGGCTGTCGGTCCGACCAATACGAGAAGCTTCTGTCTGTTGTCCTTCATGTAATGTGAATCACTCCGAATGCGATTTTGGCATTGTGCCGATCGTCCTGGACGAAGCCGAGCCTGGCGAACTGCGCGCTGCCCCGCCGCTCCTTCATCATGACGACCCGTCTCGCCACGCGTTTCGCCTCAGCCACCGATTCGGCGGAGATCTCCTGCATGAAGGCGTAGTTGCGAAGCGGAGATATGCCGCTGGATTCCTCGATCGGCGAGCGAAACATCGGGTCGAAATAGACGAGATCCGCGCTCCTGTCCGGCAGCGAGCGCAGCACATCGAGATGATGGCCGCAGACGACCGAGATGCGCCGCATCGCCGCGTCGAACTCGGGAAGATCCGTTGTGGCGCGAGCGAGCCCGTCCCTCGCGATCAGGCTGATGATTCGATCGGCTTCGATCGCCATGACCTTCCCGCGATCCCCCGCCGCATAGGACAGGGCGATCGCATCCGAGCACAGGCCGGCGGTGCAGTCGATGATCGTGTCACCAGGGCGGACATCGGGAATGGAGATCAGCGGCTCGCTCTCCCCCGTTGCCAACATCCGTTTGATGCGAAGATAGGACGATCCCGGATGGAAGAACAGCGGCGGGTGGCGATCGCGGTAGCTGGTCAGCCCCGTCTCCGTCACGACGAGCACATCGCTCACCCGGTAGCGCTCCTGCATCCTGCGGATCGTCATATGCCTGCGCGGCACGGCCCTCACCTGCAGCTCGACGGCCAGCTCCCGCGCCTGCCGGACGAGCTCTTCGGAAGGGTCATAGGAAGTCGTCACGATCATTACATCACCCGTTTGAACATTTTCTCTAATTCGTAGCTGGAGAAGCTGACGATGATCGGCCGACCGTGCGGACACGTAAACGGACTTGCGCATTCGCCCAGCTGCCTGAGCAGGGACTCGATCTCCTCCCTGCTGAGATGATCGTTCGCCTTGAGCGACGCCTTGCAGGCCGCGAGGATCGCCGATTTCTCGCGCAGCCTGGCGATGTCGAGCGACTTGTCCTGCAGGACGAGCTCGACCATCTCCAGCAGCAGCTCGCGTTCCTCGCCCTTCGGCATCCACTCCGGAACAGATCGTATGATAAAGGTATTCCCTCCAAATGGCTCCAGATAAACCCCGATCTGCGCAAACAGCGCCGCCCGATCCCTCAGACGCTCTGCCTCGGCAGCCGTGAATTCCAGCGTGATCGGCACGAGCAGCTCCTGGGAAGCCTGCACCGGCTGACCGAACTTGCGATAGAAACGCTCGTAGTTGATGCGCTCATGCGCCGCATGCTGGTCGATCAGATACAGGCCGCTGTCGTCCTCGGCGACAATATACGTGCCGTGCAGCTGCCCGATCACCCTGAGCTGCGGCAGCCGCCTCGACTCGCCCGGCGGCTCCGTCTCCGCAACCTCGACGTAGGGCTGCCAGACGGAGGCGGGAACGTCGGCCTCGGGGCGGGCGGTCGCCTGCGGCTGGGCGGGTGCCTTCGCCACAGGCGGCGTCCGGGTCAGAGGCTTCCGGCTGTCGGCATCCGGCGCATCCTGCGCTTCCCGCGCCGCTGGCGGCGTGGCGGCGGGTCGGGATGGCGCAGTTGCGGGCCGCGAAGCGGCCGGGGGAGCGAAGCCTGGCGTCGATGAAGTCTTGCTGTTAGCGCAGCCGTTCGCAGCGTGCCCCGGGCCCTCCCGCGCTTCCATAGGCCAGTTCGCCCCGGCTTGGGCCGATGGCGTTCTCCCCGCCTCATAGAAGGCCAGCTGCTCCTGGATGACATTCTTCTTCGGCTGGGGGGCCTGCATGCGCGGGATCAGGTTCGTGCGGTGCAGCAGCTTGCGCAGCTCCTCCTCGACGAAGGTCATCAGCTCGCGCTCCTTGCTGAAGCGAACCTCCAGCTTCGCCGGATGGACGTTGACGTCGACGAGCGACGGATCCATCGTCAGCTGCAGCACGACGAGCGGATAGCGGTTGATCGGCAGCAGCGTATGATACGCCTGGAGTATCGCGGTCTGCAGCGGGAAGCTGCGCACATAGCGGCCGTTGACGATCGTCGTCATGCCGTACCGGTTGGCGCGCGTCAGCTCCGGTTTGCCGATCCAGCCGCTGATGGCGAAATCCGCATTCTCCGCCTGCACGGGCAGCATCGCGCGCGCGGTCGCCGTCCCGTAGATCGCGGCGATCGTCTGCTGCAGGTCGCCGCCGCCCGGCGTGCAGAACACCTGCTTGTCCTGATGCCACAGGCTGAAGGCGATCCCGGGATGAGCGAGCGCCAGCCTGTACATATAGTCGGAGATGTGGCCGAACTCGGTCTGCACCGTCTTCATGTATTTCAGACGGGCCGGCGTATGATAGAACAGGTCGCGGACGGTGATGTCGGTGCCCTGCGCCGTTCTGGCATCCTCGATGCGCTTGACCGCGCCGCCCTCGATGGCGATCAGCGTCCCCAGTCCCGACCGGTCCGGCGAGGTGACGCACTCGACTCGCGCCACGGAAGCGATGCTGGGCAACGCTTCGCCGCGGAAGCCGAGCGTCCGGATATGAAACAGATCGCGGCTGTCGGTGACCTTGCTGGTCGCATGGCGCTGGAAGGCCAGCGGCACATCCTCCGCCGCCATCCCCTTGCCATTGTCGATGACGCGGATCAGCTTCAGTCCGCCTTCTTCGATATAGACGCGGATATTGTCCGCGCCGGCATCGATCGCATTCTCCACGAGCTCCTTGACGACCGAGGCCGGGCGTTCCACGACCTCGCCAGCCGCGATCAGATTGGCCACATGTTCGTCCAGTATGCGTATGATCCCCACATTTACCCTCTCCAGTCTTCGTTCATGGCGCCCGGTTCGTCACCGGATCAACATCGTTAACTGCCGGTTGTCATAGGACCACTCGAATCCCTCCATCTGTCTGGCATATTCGCTCAGATCGATGTAGGTCAACCCTTTCTCCTGATGGACGGACGGAGACTTCGCATCAAATGCGAGACGCCTGGCTTCCCCCTGCATCAGGACCTGACTGTTCTTGCCGTCCCATTCGACATTCAGGCCGGCAAGGGCGCCGAGCACCCGGGAGTGAACATAGACGCGGTCGCCTTTGGTGACGTATGCCAACGAGTCGTTAAAGTTAACACCATTAATCGTTAATTTGCCTAATCCAGCCTGGATGGTCAGGTTGGTCATGCCGACCTCGCGGAATGCCGTGATCAGCTGAGGCAGGCTGCCCTGCACCACGATATCCGGTGTGATCCCGACGCCGTTCACCTTCTTGCGCTTGGGAGTCATATATTCCTGGGTCGTCACCTTGAGCACTCCGCCGTTGGACAGATTGTACAGCGACTGCACGCTGCCCTTGCCGTAAGTGCGGGTGCCGATGACCTTGGCCGCCTGGTAATCCTGCAAGGCGCCCGCCAGCACCTCGGAGCCGCTGGCGCTGGACTCATTGACCAGGATGACGACCGGGAAATCGACCGTGTAGCCGCCGGTGACCGTGATCGGGCTCTCCAGCCCGTTCTTGTTGCGGGAATACATCACCGGTCCGTTATCGATAAACTCCGCGGCAATGTACGCAACGGTGTCCAGGTAACCGCCGGGATTGCCCCTGACGTCGATGACCAGCCCCTGGACATTCTTGCCCTTCATCTTGATCATCAGTTCCTCGAACTTCTCATCCGCGTCTTTGGAAAAAGAGGATATCCGAATATAGCCATAACGTTCCTCGAACCATTTGCCTTCCACCGTCGGGATCTGAATGCTCCTTCTGGTCAGGGTGTAGGTGCTCTCCTTGCCGGAACGCGAGATCGTCACCATCACCGTCGTATTTTCTTCGCCGGCGATCATCGACACGATCTCACTGGTTGTCTTGCCAGCCGTGGATTGCCCGTTAACCGCCACGATATAGTCGCCGAACAGGATCCCCGCCTCCTCGGCCGGAGACTCGGGGAACACCTCCACGGCATACACGCCGTTGGCATCCTGCTCAAGGCGAATGCCGATGCCGACATACTGCTGCTCGATCGAGTTGGAATACTGGTCCCATTCATTCGGCGTCATATACTCGGTATACGGATCGCCGATGCGTTCGATCATGCCGTTGATGGCGGCTTCCAGCAGCTCCTGCTCGCTGATGCCGCTTAGATGATAGTTCTTCAGCAAATGTATGATTTCATGAAACAGGTCCTCGCCCGTCGCCTCGTCGGCAGCATAAACAGCGGTCGGGAACGGCAGGATCAGGACCAGTGCCAGGAGCCACAGGGCACATCGTCTCTTCCACAGCTTGCCTGTTCGTATCTGGTTATTGAGCATGATTGGTCACCCTTATCTGATGGATTTGAGTTCGAGAATAAATTGCATGGCCTCCAGCGGCGTCATGTTCATCAGATCCGCCTCATGCACGCGCTTGTAGATCTCCTGCGCGGAGGTGTTCACGGGAGCAGCGTCAGGTTGAGGCGTGGCCTCGATGTCCGCGCGATCGCTCCTCACCGGACGTTCATCCGACTTCGCCTGTTCAGGTCTGCGGCTCCTGTCCTTGCCTCGATCCCGGCCCGCGCCGGTCTTCGAATCCGGCATCTCATCCGGGAACAGGCTGAGCTGCACGGGCTGGGCAAGGGAAACCGCCGTCTGCAGCTCGGTCGAACGGATCTCCAGGGTGCTCAGGATCTGGTAGGCCCGCTCGATGATCGGCTCCGGGATGCCGGCGATCTTCGCGCAATAGATGCCGTAGCTGGTGCTGGCCGCGCCGCGGATCAGCTTGCGCAGGAAGGTCACCTCATCGCCGCTCTCCTTCACATCCATGCAATAATTGTGCAGATAGGGAAGCGAATCCTCGAGATGCGCCAGCTCGTGGAAATGGGTCGAGACCAGCGTCTTGCAGCCGATATGATGATGGATGTACTCGATGACCGACTGGGCGATCGCCATCCCCTCGCCCGTCGAGGTGCCGCGGCCCAGCTCATCGATGATGACCAGGCTGCGCGGCGTCGCCTTGGCGGTCATGAGCTGGATGTCCTTCATCTCCACCATGAAGGTGGATTGGCCGCCGATCACGTCATCGGCCGCGCCGATGCGCGTGAAGATGCGATCGACGATCGGGATGATCGCCCGATCGGCCGGCACGAAGCAGCCGATCTGCGCCATGATCAGGATATAGGCGACCTGCCGCATATAGGTGCTCTTGCCCGCCATGTTCGGGCCCGTGATGAGCATCATCCTGCAATCCTGCTCGCTCAGCACCGTGTCGTTGGCGATGAACGGCTCGCTGTCGAGCAGGGCCTCCACGACGGGATGCCGTCCGGCCTCGATCGTCAGGTCGTAGCCGTCGGTGATCGTCGGCCGGCGGTAACGGCGTTCGGCGCTGACGGAAGCGAGCGACTGCAGCGCATCGATCTCCGCGATCGTCTCCGCCAGCTTCTGCAGACGGTCAGTCTCCGCCGCGATCCGTTCGCGCAGCCGGGTGAAGAGCTCGTATTCAAGATCGACCATCTTCTCTTCGGCTTCGAGGATGAGCGCCTCCTTCTCCTTCAGCTCCGGCGTGACGAAGCGCTCCGCATTGGCGAGCGTCTGCTTGCGCTCATAGATGCCCTCCGGCAGCGAGCCCAGGTTGGCTCGGGTGACCTCGATATAGTAGCCGAACACCTTGTTGAATCCGATCTTCAGCGATTTGATGCCTGTCCGCTCGCGCTCCTGCCGTTCCAGCTCGGCGATCCATTGCTTGCCGCTCACGCTGGCCTCGCGCAGCTGGTCCAGCCTGGCATCGCAGCCGGGCTTGATGAGCCCTCCTTCGCGCACGGAGATCGGCGGATCATCGACGATCGTCCCGTCGATCCAGGCGGCGATGTCCTGGCAGGCATCCAGCGATCTGACGCGTTCATGCAGCGTGGTCGAGCCCGCGCCCATGGCCAGCTCGATCAGCTGCGGCACGCGCATCAGCGACAGCTTCAGCGCGTTGAGGTCGCGCGCGTTCGCCGAACCATAGACAACGCGGCCGACGAGCCGCTCCATGTCGTAGACCTCACGCAGCTGCTGGCGCAGCTCCTCGCGCACGATCAGCTGACGGACGAGGCAGTCGACCGCCTCCTGGCGGGCCTCGATCTTGGCCTTGTCGAGCAGCGGCTTGTCCACCCATCTGCGCAGCAGGCGTGCGCCCATCGCCGTCACCGTCCTGTCCAGCAGCCAGAGCAGGGAACCCTTCTTCGAGCGGTCGCGGGCGGTCTCCGTCAGCTCCAGATTGCGCCGGGTGAACGGATCCAGGATCATGAACTGCTGCTTCTCGTAGCTGCGGATCTGGCGGATATGGGCAAGCGAGCGCTTCTGCGTCTCATATAAATAACAGAGCAGCCGATCGATGCTCATCCTGGCGGCCGGCTGCAGCCGCTCAAGCTCCTCCTGCGGGAAATGGCGCGCCGTGATCTGCGGATCTCCCTGCTCGCGCAGGCTGATCAGCGTCCGCTTGTTCATCTGGCGGTTATACATATGTACGACGCGCGCCATCGCTTCATCCGTGAGCACCTCCGCAGGCTGGCAGGTGTTCAGCTCCTCGAACAGCTGCTCTTCATCCGCGGTGAACTCCGTGACGTAAAGCTCACCTGTCGACAGGTCGCAGGAGGCCGCCGCCCAACGCTGCACGCTGTCGCCATCGGACACCTGGGCCAGCGACATGATGAAGTTGTTGGCCGTGCCGGGGAGCGTCCTGTCCTCCATGATCGTGCCCGGTGTGACGATGCGCACGATCTCCCGGCGCACGACGCCCCTGGCTTCGGCCGGATCCTCGACCTGCTCGCAGATCGCGACCTTGTAGCCTTTATCGATCAATCTCGCGATATAGTTCTCTGCCGAATGGTAGGGCACCCCGCACATCGGCACCCGTTCGTCGCCGCCGGCGTCGCGGCCGGTGAGGGTGATCTCCAGTTCCCTGGCGGCGAGCCTGGCGTCCTCGAAGAACATCTCGTAGAAATCGCCCAGGCGGAAGAACAGGAGCGCGTCCGGCACCTCCGCCTTGATCTGCAGATATTGCTCCATCATAGGGGTGTATTTCGCCAATGAATGATCCCTCCAGCATAAACCTGCGTCTATTATAGCATGAATTCAGGCTGAATATCTGAAATGATGCGGAGGTTGTATGAACCTGAACTTACAGTCATCCGATCTCCCCGCATCCGGACAAAGTTGTCCGGCGATGGATCGGGGCAGGTCAGTCCGCTGCCAGGCTGGCGTGCGGCAGGTTGGCTTGCGACAGGCTGGCGACGATCCCCCAGGCGGGGCGAATGTCGGCAACCTCATCCCATGACCAGCCGCTCTCCAATAGTTCTATGAAAGGCTCCAGTTCTGATTCATAGCGCCGATAGGCGGGGCAGCGGACGATGTCCCGCCGCCAGGCGGGAAGGGCCTGCCTGAGCTTCGCCTTGTCCGCCTGATAATACGCCAGCTGCATCTCCGGGTCGTCCAGCGGACGCTCGCGCAGCAGCGCATGGTCGGAGGCGATCAGCTTCGCCAGGGCGATGACGCCGCGCGCCACCTCCGGCGTCGCCAGCCAGCTCGCCAGCGTGCGGTATTCAAAGCCGCCGTGCGCCTTGCGGCGGGCGTTGCCGAGCCAGCCGAAGGCCGGGCGACGCGCGCGGGCAGGCGCGTCCTCCAGCAGCGAGAGCGGCAGCGCGAGATAGTTGTCGAGCGTGCGCAGCAGCTCGTTCGTGAGCGGCACGCCGCTCAGGTGGATGTGGCCGCCGGTGAACACGCCGGCGGCAGGGCTTGAGCCCGCCCGCCATTCGAGGGCGGGCTCGGGGATGCGCGCGGCCGCCAGCCGCATCGCGCGCTGCAGGTTGGCGAGCAGCTCGCGCGGCTCGCCGCTCGGCGCCGGGCGCAGCTCGGCCAGCGCCTGTACGACGCGGCCTTCGACGACGGCCGCGTCATGGCCGGCCGGACCGCTTCGCGGCAGGAAGCGGTCGGCCGGCACGAGCTCGCCGCGCGGAGTCGTCAGCACGAACTCGACGTCG